>ENA-ORSR01001077-ORSR01001077.1-human-gut-metagenome-genome-assembly--contig:-NODE-1077-length-20258-cov-3.991041_pt1 | contig 20258 bp, 9 predicted proteins | sample MGYA00241901_ERZ509166 | MGnify/ENA primary metagenome ERZ509166 (study PRJEB26280, sample SAMEA2338860) | human gut metagenome | biome: human gut; feature: human-associated habitat; material: faeces... | reverse complement strand
AGGGCAGTGATAAAGTTGTTGCCCAAAGAAGAGTTCTCTTTCTGAAAAGTACGGAATACGAGACCGTCATATTGGTTCAGCCCATCTTTCGTGCCAAACCACATGAATCCTTGCCGGTCTTGCAGGATGGTGTTCACCGTATTATGTGAAAGTCCGTCCTTGATGTCCAGCGTACGGAAATAGTAATAAGGGTTTTTGGCGGCACTCTCTGCCCAAAAGATTGACAGGAGAAGGCTCATGATGGCGTATAAAATGCTTTTTGTTTTCATAGCGGACAAAGATGCAATAGCTATTTCGGACAAATATAAACATTATATATACGATAACTGTAATTTGGAGATTATTTTCTTTCTATAATCAATAAAGTTCCGCCTACTTGCTTTTCTCTAATTATTTTTGTATCTTTAAAGATTTTCCGTCCGTAATTCTGTAGTTGTCATCTTGTAAAGTGACAAATGTCCTGTTGTAAGGTGACATTAGTCCTCTTGTAAGATGACAATGGTCCCCTTGCAAGGGGACAACTACCCGAGTGCATAGAAAATTCTAGTTCAGTGCAGTGGAATTTCTAATAGAGTGCAGTGAAAACTCAAAGTCATCGAAGTACTTTTTATACTCAACCCAGCTAATATACTTCACAAGGATAATAATTTTAAAAGATATTGCTATTTATTATAGGATGAAACTTTATATCTCTCCCTCAAAAACTCTTAAAGATAATTGGGATTGAACTGATATTTCTTATAGAAAATCAGGAATAAAATAAATCCGATCAGTGCGAAAGGAACCCCTGTAAGCGCAGGATAACGATAGCCTTCGCTGATAGCCAGTCCTCCTGCATATGCGCCGATGGCATTTCCCAGGTTGAATGCAACCTGCACGCTGGCAGCTCCCAGCATCTCTCCGCCTTTTGCCACACGGATAATTAATACTTGTTCCGGACTGGATACGGCAAATAATCCTGCCGTACAAAGGCACATCAGTAGAGCGGCTGCCCATTTATAAGGTGAAAGGAAGAATAGGAGGAGTAGCATAATACAGATGAGCGCTTGTGCGACAGTTCCTACCTTTCCCGGTGTGTAACGGTCGGAGAGACGTCCGCTGATAAGATTCCCCATGACCATACCGAATCCGGCAAGAATCATCAGAGGAGTAATGCTTTCGGCAGAGAAACCGGAAACGTTTGTCAGCATCGGATTGATATAGCTATACCAGCAGAATACACCACCGTTGCTTAATGCTGTGGCACCCAGAATCAGCCACGGGGCCGGAGTTTTGAGGAAGCGGAATTGCCCCTTGAAGCCGGTGTCTTTCAACCCTTCTACGTGGGGAACCCAGCGCCAGATGTAATACATGATTACGATTCCCCAAATGCCTACCAACAGGAAAGTGGCACGCCAGGAAAGCATAGTGCTGAGGGAAGTTCCCAATGGGACGCCGAAGAGGTTGGCGATGGTCATTCCGGCAATCATAATCGAAACAGCTTCCGAACCTTTTCCTTTATCAGCCAGTCGCTCGGCAACAATAGAGCCGACACCGAAGTAGGCTCCATGAGGAAGTCCGGAGATGAAACGTGCGGCAAGCAATACCCAGTAGTTGGGTGACAAAGCGGCACAGATATTACCTATCATAATCAGGGTGACCAGTACCAGCAGAATATGTTTCAAAGGATATTTGCGGGCTAATGTCAGTACGGGTGCACCCACACAGACGCCCAACGCATAGGCGGAAATGAAATGTCCCGCAACGGGGATACTGATTCCTAAATCTTTTGCCACGTCGGGCAAAATTCCCATCATCACAAACTCGGCAATACCCAATCCCAGGGTGCCGAACGCCAATGCAATCAGACTTTTCTTCATACCAAACTATACCTGATACCTGTTACTTTTTTACCTTCTTCTTTTTTGCGGGTGCAAAGGTAAAACAAAATCGGCCAAGGTGAGTTCGGTAGGAAAGATTTTGATTTAAGTCAATTTATGCAATGTATGTAATCAAGGGGATGGATGTACTACCAGGCAATGTTGTCCGAAAAAGTGTATTGCTGATCACCTTACTGTTTCTGAATCCACTCGGTCATATCTTTCAATACTTCCGGACTGATGGTTTCTTCCAGTTGCCCGTATTCGGCCAATGTGCCTTTTTCGCAGGTCTGCAACAGATGGTTCAGGTTCGGATAGGCTTTTACAGTTACATTTTTGTTTCCGTTTTCGCTGATTCTTTGTTGGATGGCTGTAAGGTTCATAGTCGCGTCCACTTGAATGTCCTTTTCTCCGTTTAGGGCGAGTACCGGACATTTCACATTCTTCAGGGCATTAGCCGGGTCGTACCTCATAAAATGAAGATACCAGGGCGAGGTCATCGAACGTATCTGGGCGGAAATCTGCTGTACGGTATTCAAGTCTTTCAGTTGTTCGGACGACATGGTTTTGGTAACGTCTGCATACAGTTCCTTTTGGAGCTCATCCGTTGTCTTGTCCGCTTGTTGCAGTATGGCATACCTGTTTCGCAGCGACGGTTTCGTTCCTTGCCAGAACGCATCCGGCATTCCCTGGGATTTAGAAATCATCTCTACTTGTTTCAGCATCAGGCTGTCACCTCTTACGCCGGCTCCTGCCAATGAAACAATAAACGCAATCGCAGGGTCTTTGGCAGCTACGATGAATGCTATGATTCCGCCTGCGCTATGTCCGATAATGCCAATCTTCTTTGTGTTTATTTCTTTTCTGCCGCGCAGATAGTGGATGGCAGCTTCCGTATCTCTGGCAAAGTCTTCGTTGGTAGCTGTTGCATGGTTGCCTTGTGAGGCGGCTGTGCCACGGTCGTCGCAGCGCAATACGGCGATGCCGTTTCGCGTCAGATAGTCGGCGATGACAAGGAAAGGCTTGTGTCCCATAATCTCCTCATCCCGGTTCTGCGCACCGCTTCCTGTCACCATGACTACCGCCGGAAATTTTGTTCCTTTTTCGGGAAGAGTGAATGTTCCCGCGAGATTGATTCCGTCCTGTTCGTTTCTTACCGTGACTTCTTCGCTTTTGTAAGAGAAAGGCGGCTGAGGTTCCTGCGGGCGTTTGGAGCGGCTTGCTTCTCCTTTTTCCAGATTCAACGGCAAAGGAATGCCTTGTGTGAATGTTCCGCTAATACTACGGTCGTTGCTCAGCTTTCCTTTGTAAGAAGCGTGGATAACAGGTGTCTGCACAGTCAATATGGAATCTTTGAACGAAGTGGTTTGCGTCTTTATTCCGTTAGCCCCCTGGTCGGGGCTGTCGAGTGTCGTTATGTAAGTGCCTTCTCCTGTCTGATTGATATGGAATACAAGGGTCAGCGAACCGGTGGGAACAGTCAGTTTTCCGTGCCAGGTTCCTGAGATATCTTGGGCGGATGCGGAAGATGACAAGGATAAACCGGTCAACAAGCCGGTAATGACAGTTACTAGGTAGACAGCTTTCAATGTTTTCATAAAAGAGAAATTTAACGGAATATTTTTTAGCTATACGGTATACGCAAAGATAGTGTATTTTTAAAAATAACAGATATACTTGTTAAACTTTATAGCCTGACAAACACCGTTTTAACTTCCGGGATATCACACCGCACGGATACTACCGATTCTCCTTTCCTTTTATCTACACGGATGGCTGCGCGACCATTGTAGGCCTGTACCTTTCGTGAACCGGTAGAAGTCCCCTGGTTCTCGATTAATTGCCCGTCTCCTGCCAGTCCGAATTCTATATAGTTTACGGCATCCAGACAGGGTACGCCTTTAGCGTCTGTCAGCTGGACTTCCACCATTGATATATCGCCTGAACTTTCTCCGCCGCAATGAGTGACTTTCGCTTGCAGTTGCGCAGGCTTACCCCATGTGCGGGTTTCGTATACAAACCGGAGCGTGTCTGCCACGACTGCTTTCCCTTTGGAAAGGGCGATGACTGTATTCTCTCCTGCCTGTAACTTGCAGTTCCAGTGTAGACCTGCCGCCGGATAGTCCTGACTGTTACGCTTCTTTATTCCTTGCGGCACTCCGTTGACAATCAACTCCACTTGCGGACAGTTAGAGTAGACTAATATCTCTTTCATTTCTTCCGGTTTGCCCCATCGAATCGGCCATGTATGCCCATAGATATGTATCATAGGCTTTTTCGCCCAGTATGATTGGAATACATAGTAAGTCTCCTTCGGTGTGAGATCTCTTTCCACTACTCCTTTTTGATTGACATAAGGCACAGGATTCTCCGGACGTACCGGAGTAGAGAAGTCCTTGAACGGCCAATATGCCGCCCCTGTCAGCCAATCCATCGTTTCCTGTTCTTTCAGATGCCAGTCGATGAGGCGCACCATGTAACTTTCCGACCAGTCGCCGTCTTTGGAAGCGCGTGCGTTTCCACCGTAAAGCGAAGCATCTCCCGCGCGTTCGTCTGCTCCCTTGCCCGCTTCAATCTTATCCAAATTGATGAACGGGTCCTCCGCATGGCGGCGGGCATGGCAGTCGCCTCCCCATTCGGCATGGAAGAAATGTTTCACCTGCTGCATCTCATGGAATGAAGCATTTTTATAATCGGTGAAGATGCCTCTGTACCACCCCGCCCAGATAGAAGGAGAATAAACATCTACGATATCTTTACAGAAGTCGCAACGGCGGATAGCGGTCACCCGGCTATCGTCCGATTGATGCGCCAATTCATGGAGTTCCTTCATAAAACTACGTATCTTTCCCTTGTCGAATTCCGGGAAGTCGTTCGGCCAGTCGTTTTCATTACCTAATCCCCAGATGATGACGGCGGGATGATTATAATGCGTATGAATCATGTTCGTCAACATTCGTTTGGCTTGTGCCTGATACTGCTCGCCACCCAGACCGCCGCGGCACCAGGGAATCTCTTCCCATACAAGAATGCCCAGTTCATCGCAAAGAGAAAGAATAATGTCCGACTGTTGGTAATGTCCCAGCCGGATAAAATTCACTCCCATTTCTTTCATGAGCGTCATTTCCGCCCGCATTTGTTCTTCTGTCATAGCTGCGCCTACGCCCGCATGGTCTTCGTGGCGGTGTGTACCGCGCAGCAAAAGGCGGGAACCGTTGAGGCGGAATGGTCCTTTTTCCACAAATTCAAAATGGCGGAATCCGAATCGCTCGATGGCTTTCTGCTCCTGTCCGTTGTGGTGCAGGGTAATTTCGCAGGTGTAAAGAGCAGGATCCTCGTCCGACCATAATTCCGGCTTCTGAATATTTGCCGTCAGCAGGGAAGCTTTTCCAAGCGGCATCACTTCTTTTTCTTCATTCAGTATTATCTTGCCTGAAGGAGATTTGACGATGATATGCGCAGTTGTTTTCCTGATATCCGACGGATTATAGAAAAAAGCTTGAACGGCAAGTGTTGCCTTTTTCAGGTTTTTGTCTAATACGGCATCTATTTGTACACGATCTATGGAAACTTCGGGGACATACGCCAGGTTGAGGTAGCGGTATAGTCCGCCATAAACGTTGAAATCCGATAAGTCGGAAGGAATCATTTCCGCATCCCGGCTGTTGTCGCAACGGATGGATAGGGGAACTTTACCGCCAAAACGTTGAACACATTCGGGAGTGGAGACGAATGCTTGCACCGCTTCGGTGATATCTGCCGTCCATTCATCGTATCCGCCGATATGGGAAGCGACCCGTGTCGTGTAGATGTATACTTCGGTCTTTTGTCCCGCTCCTTCAAAGTCGAGCAGGATTCGTCCGTTGGGATAGGGATTTTGTATGTCGAGCAGTGTTTTATACCACCCGGGGCCCTGGTAGTAATTCATGTCCGGGTCTACGGCATCTGTGGCATTGAAGCAATGGGGCAGGGTGACAGGCGTCCATAGGGGAACGCATTCCGAACTGCCGGGAGCGGCGGGACGCACTGCTTCCCAGATATTGCCGATGTCTCCCCGCAGATACAGCCAGTTGTCGGTTAGCCGGGTTTTATGCCCGGTGAGGACTTTAGCTTCGGATAGGGTGGCGCAGCCTATAATAAGGCATAACGTATAAATCAGTCGTTTCATTTCTTTCTCGTTTTTAGAAAAGTTTGCCGGTTTTCTCCAGTTTATCCTTGCGTAGTAATGCTTCTATAAAGTAATAGTCGGCATATACGATGGGTACGTCCACTTCTACGTTGGTAGGTTTGGTTCCTGTGCTGTGGAGTAGCAGGAAACCGTTGTCTTTGTTCAGCGTAGTGCGATAACTGTTCGTCAGGTTCTCTACTATCCTGTCGGCGTTTTTCTTGTAGCGTTCGCTGTTTTTGCGGTCATATTGCGACAGTTCGTAGAGTGCGGAAGCGATCACTGTGGCTGCTGAGGCGTCACGCGGCTCGTTGGGAATGCCGGGAGCGTCGAAGTCCCAGTAAGGGATCAGGTCTTCGGGCATATTTTTGTGGGTGAAGAGGTATTGTTCCACCTTTTTAGCCTGTTCGAGGAATTCCGGTAACTTGGTTTCCCTGTAACACATCGTATAGCCATACAGTGCCCATGCCTGACCGCGTGCCCAAGCCGATTCGTGCGCAAGTCCCTGATGTGTGTTCTTTTTCAGTACTTGTCCGGTGATGGTGTCGTAGTCTATCACATGATAGCAACTATAGTCTGCACGGAAATGATTTTTCATCGTAGTCCGTGCGTGGCTTACCGCTATATTATAATAGGTGGAATCCTTACTTTCTTTGGTAGCCCAAAACAGCAACTCAAGGTTCATCATATTATCAATGATGACCGGGCATTGCCATTTATCCTTGTTATGGTCCCAAGAGCGGATAATGCCGGCTTTGGGTTTGAACCGGGTGGAAAGTGTGCGTGCCGATTGCAACAGAATTTCTTTGTAGCGTTCGTCTTGCGTCAGGCGATAACCGTTTCCAAAGCTGCAATACATCTTGAAGCCCATGTCGTGAGTGCCGCCGTTCATCTTTTCCTGTTCCAGGATATCGGTATGTTGCTGCGCCTTCTTTTTCCAGAAATTATTCTGGGTATACTCATAGAGAAACCAGAGCTCGCCGGGGAAGAATCCGCTGGTCCAGTCTTTGGACGGGACGAGGTGAAGCGTCCCGTCCGGTTCCGTATTCCGGGGATTGGTGAGTGGCCCCCATCCGTTCTTTTCGCGTTGCGCACGGCTTTCGGGTGATTCGTTGGCTACGGCGTAGTCTATTTCATCAAAAGCGCATCGGAGTTGTTGCTGTGCAAACTCCATGTTGTCTTCCACTATGTTTGAATCCGGTTGCGGAGTACAGGCCGTGAGGCCGGCTCCGAGCAATAAAGCTGCTATGGGGAGCTTCAACTTTATGGTTACGGTGGATAATTTCAATTTCATATATGTATACTATTTGTTAGCGTTATTCAATGTATTTGCTATTTCGAAGTTATTGCGATACAGAGATTACTGCCATGCTTACTCTTTTTCAAGCCGTACGGCAATAGGAGTCATGTATTGGCTTCCCTGGTATTGTTTTCCTTTCAGGCTGCATTCAAAACTACCTTTCGGCAGCTTCACTTTTCCCAGACGTAGACTGTTGGTCCCTTTCTGTTCGGGATAAGTGGAGTAGTTCGCTTCCAGTTTCTGTCCGGCTATCTCTACCACGACTGTTCCCGTATCATTCTTTCCCTGCGTGTTGTAGTCCAGATAAACAGTATATTCGACAGGTGCGCTTGACCGTAAGTTCCATTTCATCCACTGATTCGTATTTTTCCATTTGGTAACGTAGTTGCGGTTCGGTTTGCCGTCACCGTATCCCAATCCACGCCCTTGCAGTTCGGAATCGAATGTATAGAGCGTATTGCTCTGTTTGTGGTCGATAAGACGGATGGGATTCGGCACTTTCCGGTTGTTCAGTACCAGTGCGATGACGGAATTCATGCTGTCCGGCGCATTGGCGGGCAAGGTCAGTTCGTAATCATCCGCGTTTAAGCGCTTGAATCTTATCGCCGCCTTCTTGTCGGCAACGAGCCATCCTTTTCCGATGTCGGAACGGAGTCCGCCGATAATCAGTTTTCCATCGGCTGGCCAATGAAATACGTGTGCATACAGCGTATCTCCTTTCAGTGTCGTTACGCCCCACGGCTGTATAGGCAGATTGGTGCGTTGTGCTCCATAGATACTTTCTCCGTTCACCTTCAACCACTGTCCTATGCCCTGAAACACTTCGATGTCTCTCTTGTCCCATCGGCCATTGCCCATCGGACCTACGTTCATCAGTATATTACCCCCTTTCGAAGTGGCGCTGGGTAATAATTGTACAAAGAATGAAACAGGTTTGCGCACTGTATCCACTACGCTGTATCCATAAGACTCGTTGGTAGTGGGAATAGATTCCCATGCCCCTTCGGTGGGGAAAAAGAAGGCGGAACGGTCGCCCGTATTGCGGTAATCACCTATATTATTAGAGCCAAAACGTGCTAGTCGTCCGTTTACGACGATTTTGTTTTGTGGGTCCGCTTGGCGGATAGCTTCCAGTATGCGGATATTGAGATAGAGCGGAAGCTTCTGCGGAGTATCGAACCATAAGATGTCGGGGTCGTACTTTCTGATAAGTTCCTGTATTTGCGGAATGGATTTCTCGTTTACATATTTCTCGGCATTAGCGAGAAAGTCTTTACGTTCCAGCCACCAGTTCTTGCCGCCCACAAGTTTATCTCCACCGGGATTCGTGGGATAATCCCAATCGTTTCCCGGAGCGTCCGGGTGTTCCCAGTCAAAAGCGTGCGAATAATAGAAACCGAACTTGATGCCATATTTCTTAGCGGCTCTGCTCAATGCTTCCATCGGATCTTTCTGAAATTTGGAAAGGCGAATATCGTAGGGATAAGCATCGGATGGATACATGGCGAATCCGTCGTGATGCTTGGCAGTAATGACGAAATATCTCATGCCTGCTTCCGATGCATGGCGCATCCACTCCTCGGCATCAAATTCAGTAGGATTGAAAGGAAGTATCAGTTCTTTTTTGTACTCTTCCAGGGGGATGCGGGCTTTTCGCATCAGGTGTTCGGTATAGCCGCTCTGCATCTTGTTTTTCCAAAGACCCGCGGGTACGGAGTAAGGGCCCCAATGGATGAAGCAACCGAATTTGGCTTCGTTATACCACGACATTCGTTGCTCCTTATTCTTTTGAGAGGCTGTCCACCAACCGTCGTAGGCTTTGCGAAGCTCGTCTTTGTCTTGTTGCAATTGCAGGTTGCGGGGGATTTCGAGCCCTTGTTCGTCGCCACTCTGCGCCCATATAGCGAGGGGAGAAGCACTCATTGCCATGCAGCAGGCAATCGTTATGGTTTGATAATAGTTTCTCATGATTGTTCTCTCTTTTATTAAACTTGATAAGCAGTCTTTTTTTATTTCACTTGATACGTCTTTCCCTTTTCCGTTTCAATCACTTCTTCGTGGGGTGAGGTCGCTTCGCGTATCCGGCAGGTTCCTCCCGAATGGGAAGTAACGGACAGCCGGGTAATCCTGCTTTCTTTCCATTCCATGTCGATGGTGAATCCGCCTCTGGCGCGGACGCCTTTGATACTTCCGCTTTGCCAGTTGTCCGGCAGGGCAGGTAGCAGGTGTATGTATCCCGCATGGCTTTGCAGCAGCATTTCCGTAATGCCTGCCGTTCCTCCGAAGTTTCCGTCAATCTGGAAAGGGGGATGGGCATCGAAGAGATTGGCGTATGTACCCCCTCCACGGACGCTGACTTGGGTGGCATCTACGTATCTCAATCCGTTTTTCAGCATCCCGAAAGCATGATTACCGTCGCGCAGACGTGCCCAGAAGTTAATTTTCCATGCCATAGCCCAGCCTGTGCCGCCGTCTCCGCGGATTTCGAGTGTCCGTTGGCAGGCGCCTGCCAGTTCCGGCTGCTGTTCGGGGATAATCTGTCGTCCGGGGTGCAGGGCGAACAGATGGGATACATGGCGATGGTTAGGGTCTGTCTCTTCAAACTCTTTATCCCATTCGAGTAGTTGTCCTTTTGAACCGATGCGGAACGGTTGCAGGTTGGCGCGTACATCCATGCACTGCTGGCGAAATGCTTTGTCCGTATCCAGCACCGTACTTGCTTCGATGCAGTTGGTCAGTAAGTCCCATGCCAGACCGAGATCCATACCGGATGAACGGCTGATCTCTCCGTTCTGTTTCTTTCCTTCCTTGTCGATATAGCGGAAGCGATTCTCGGGTGAAGTGGATGGGTTGGTAATCCAGTAGCCTGTTTCCGGATCTTTTTGCAGCCATTGCAGCAGGAATTCGGCTGCGCCTTTCATCAGGGGATAAGCCGTTTTGGACAAGTATTTTTTATCGCCGCCGAAGGCATAGTGTTCCCATAGATGCTGACAGAGCCATACGCCTGCCATTGGCCAGCACGACCATCGAGGTGCGCCTTTCGGATCGGAATCATAGCCTCCGGTCGGAGCGGTTTGTGCCCAGACGTCCGAGTTATGGTGGGCCAGCCATCCGCGATTGATGCCATAGTTAACTTTGGCCGTTTGTGCGCCATTGACAGCCAGGCGGCCGATGAAATCGGACAATGGCAGGAAGCATTCCGGAAGATTGGTTATTTCCGCCGGCCAGTAATTCATCTCAGTATTAATGTTGGTCGTATAATTCGATCCCCAAGGCGGTTGAACGTGCCGGTTCCAGATGCCTTGCAGATTGGCGGGCAGCCCGCCCGGGCGGGAAGAGGCAATCAGCAGGTAACGACCGTATTGATAGTAGAGTTCCGTCAATCCGTTGTCAGTGGGGTCTTGTTCGAAGCTTTTTAAACGTTCGTTGGTGGGGAGTGCTTCTTTTTGCAGATTCTCTGTGCCCAGTGATAGTTGCAGGCGGTTGAAGAGTTGCTGATGGTCATCCGTGTGTCGTTGCAGTAATTCCTGATAGGGACGCTTGCATTTTTTGAGTGTCATTTTCTTATTCCCGAAATCGGTGACGGCAGAGAGTAGCAGCACTACTTCATTTGCATTGCGAACGGTCAGTGCAGAGTCGTTTGCCTCACAGTGACCGCCATCCGGCAGCAGTTCCACTTGCACTTTGAATTGTGTCCCCCGTTTGTCATCGTATACCACCTGATGTGGGTCGTAGTCACGATTGGCAACATAGGCGGGGGCTTTGCCGTTCAGGATCAGTGTCTTTTCCCCTTTTGTCTGCACGGTATAGCGCAGCAGGCTGTTCAAGCGAATATGGAGCGATACCGCCTGGGGACGGTCTGCGGCTATTTTTATGACCATCACCTGGTCCGGATAGGAGATAAAGGAAGTGCGGCGGTATTTCACTCCGTCCGCTTCGTAGGTGACGGTAGACAGTGCGTTCGATATGTTGAGTTCACGATACAGATTCCGGGCTTCCCCCCGCGTCAGTTGGTCGAGCATCAGGTTTGCCATAGGCAGGTAACGGGCTGTATACGGACCTTGTGCATTGGCTTTCCAGAGTTCGCTTGCCTTGGCATAGTCTCCGCGGTCGACAGCTTCCCGTACCTGTGGCAACGCGTTCGCGGCTTTGGGGTTGTTCCAGTCCTGCGGATAGCCCGACCAGATCGATTCTTCGTTCAGTTGATATACTTCCTGTAGCGGGTTGCCATATACCATCGCTCCGATACGTCCGTTACCGATAGGAAGAGCTTCTTCCCATACGGTAGCCGGAGCGTTATACCAAAGCTTGTATTCTTTTCCAAACGTTAATGTCGTGGAAAGGAATATACATCCTGAAAACCATATACTTCGTACCTTCATATTCATCGTCTGCTATTTTTTATTCGTCCGTAGATTCTCATTCGTCAGCTATTTCGAATGCTTTCGCGGTGTTGGATATTAATTGGATTGCGGGCAGTTTCTCTTTCAATTCCAGTCTGACAACCGTAGCTATCTTGTCAGGAGCCTGCGTGGGAACTTGTATCGTAATGCCGCCGGGCGTTTTAGTAAATTTCAGTTTCGTACCGTCGGCCAGCAGCATTGCTTCCTTCACTGTATATTTCGTGTCGAATGCCAGTTTGCCGTCTTCCGGCCATTGAAAGACGGAGAGATAATATACGGAGTTCTTCTTTTCGTCTTTCCGGATACATTCGCCCCAGGGAGGAAATATTTCGCTGCGCTGTGTTGCGTAAATCGCTTCACCGTTCACCCGCATCCATTCGCCTACTTTTCTCAGGCAGTCCAGTGCGGGAGCAGGCACAACACCTGTCGGGTCGGGGCCGACGTTGAGCAGGTAGTTGCCGCCACGGGCGGCAATGGTATTGAGATTACGGATAATTGTTTCCGCACTTTTCCAGTTCTTCTCCCAGCTTTTGTATCCCCAGGAGCTGCCGATATTCATACACGTCTCCCAGTCTACGCGTTCGATGTCCTTTGCGTGGGGGATACGTCCTTCGGGAGTCTTATAGTCGCCGGGAAAATCGGGACGGCGCAACCGGTCGTTGGTAATTACCTGCGGATACTTTGCGAGTTCGGCAGTGATTTCCGCCGCTGTCTCTTTGCTGATACGGTGCGGGGTATCCCACCACATGACGGCTACGTCACCATAATTCGTCAGTAGTTCTTTGATTTGCGGGATGGCTACCTTTCTGAAATAATCATCCAGAGAGGCGGAACGTTGCAGGCAATCCCAACCTCCCAGATTCTCTTGGGTAAAATTGTCGATGGCTACCGAATCAGGGTTTGCCCATCCTTCTTTCATTTCTTTGCGGATAGTGCCGCCGCCGGGGTTGCACCAGTCCTGTGTCTGGGAATAATAAAATCCCAGTTTTATATGGTGCTTACGGCAGGCTTTTGCCAGTTCGTCTACGATATCACGTTTGAACGGGGTGTAGTCTACGATATTGAATTCGCTGGCATTGCTTTTGAACATCGCGAATCCGTCATGGTGTTTGGTGGTGAATATGATATACTTCATACCTGCATTTTTGGCAGTCAGCACCAGTTCCTCGGCATTGAAGTCCACGGGATTGAAGGTGCAGGCTTTCGCACGATATTCACGTACAGGTATTTTGCAACGGTTCATAATCCATTCCGCACCGCCTCGTCTTTGGTTGAATCCGTTGTATACGCCGCCGTACAGGCAGTAAGGTCCCCAGTGCACGAACATGCCGAATTTGGCATTGCGCCACCAGGCCATTTTCTCGTTATGTTCAAGCTTTTTGGGCAGAGGTTGCGCAAAAACGGTTGCGGAGAGAGTTAGGGTGAGTATGATTGATAGAATCTTCTTCATGGTTATCTTTATCGGTTGAAATATTTATTGTACTGTGGTTCGTCCATTACTTTCTTGAGTGCCGACTTTCCAAGGCGGTCACGTAACTGATAGTAATACAGGCTCGAAGGAACCACTGTTCCGGCTGTCTGCTCGGTCCATCCGGTTCCGTTTATCGGTTGGTCTTTATATTTCATATCTATCATCGAAGTGTTGACGATGCTGTTGAAGGTCGATTTCGCACCGGACCGGGCTTCTTTGCTATTGTCTACTTCTGTGGCTTGCAGTCCGATGGCAAAGTTCTGTGCCGTAGGCGGCTGCATGACCAAAATCAGCGGGGCGGCACAATTCCAGAATACCATTTGCGCGCCAGCCCATCCGTGTCCCGAACCCATCGATCCCCGGTTGGCTGCCATGAGTGATGCGCTCGGACCTTTCAATACTATATTGTCCCATAAGCATCCGGCCGACCAGCGGTGATGCGGTTCGCTGGAAGCAAAGGTCATTTCACCATAACCGTCTACAAAAGCGTTTGGCCCGGGAGTAGTGGCCCCCAATACAAATTCGTGACGGTGATGGCTGGAGTAGCAACGTTGGAACAGACACATTTGTCCGCCGTTGATGTGGTAAGCATACCGTCTTCCTCCGGTAATCTGCGAGATGGGGTTGATGGCGGAAAGGTCTTGTCCCGTGATATATTTGGTGGCAGAAGTGGTAGTCACACAACAGTCAAAATGCTCTACGCTGACATTGCGTACCCATGCATTCTCGACCGTCCGGAGAGCAACGAATGTATTGGCATGGTTCTCGTCGCAGCAGTATTCGCCTATGCCCCGATAGCTCTTTTTAACCGACTCATCATAGATGCACATGCCGTACAGATTCTCTACGCCACATTGTGTGAAGCGTTTGTCATACCTGTATTTATAGATGGTTCCTCCACCGAACTCCTTCTGCAAAGCGTTCGTCAACGGGATATCCAGTGTGATTTCGTCTTTTTTCACTGATACAATTTTCCGTTCGAACGTCAGATCCTTGCTCCCCGGTTTCCATTGGATCGTTCCGTTCATGTCCGTATCTTTTCCTTCGCGGCGGAAACGTTCGAAAGCCTCCCATGTAGTTTCTCCTTTGCGGGGGCGGGGGGCGATGGAATCCATGCCGATGGTCTGAATCCACGCTGCCGTACTGGGGCGTCGGACAATTACGTCGTCGCCAGTACGAAAATGTTTATCCGCATTCTTCACATGGAGGATACGTGTGCCCGAAGGAACATATTTGTCGATAATTTCCTGTACATCGTTGGTGTTGTATTTGGCTTTTCCGTTAAAGCCGACCTCTATGACATTGTATTTCCTGGGAGAGGTGGCAATGAGTACCGTTCCGCTCTCCTTATTATTCCCTTCGCCGCGAAGCACAATGCCGCTTGCTGTAATCCGGATAGGGCTTGCTATATGATATACGCCTTTTCTGAGCAGGATGCATCCCCTGAATCCATCTTCATCCGGTTGCAATTTTGCTACTTTGTCTATTACGGCCTGTATAAAAGGGGTATCGTCCTCTTTGTTGGGCGAAGGACTGATAGAGGCGGTTACCTTTATATGGGGAATGGCCACTCCACCGCCCTTATAACCGCAGAAAGAGAAATCGGGGAGTAAATCTCCTTTGTCTGTATACGAATGATAAGAGAGCTTTCCCTTCTCATTGATTGATATCAACTTACTTTGTGCACTCGCCATGAAGCAGAGCACAAGTGATGAAGCGATAATGAATGTTACTTTCTTGATGTCCATAGTATTTCCAGCTTTTCGATTTCAAAGTTATCGCATCTTGAGGAAAATTGATTATAAAGGTAAGTCTAATACTTATAAAAACGCCCCTTCCATCGAAAATACCTCATTTTACAAATGAATGACGGAATATTACAAATCTATCGTTTGCCGTGAACACCGTGTCTACAAGGTTTTATTCTCTTTCGCCCTCCGACCTGTTCTTAAACTCCGACGGAGATACTCCGTACAGTGTTTTGAAACTGTTAGAGAAGTAAGCCAGGCTATTATAACCTACGGCACAATATACTTCCGTTATCGACATATCCGTTTCTTTTAGCATCTTGGCGGCTGTCTCCAACCGGAAATTACGGATAAACTCATTGGGAGAGTATCCGGTGATTTGCTTAATCTTGCGGTAAAGGTTCGATTTGCTTAGTCCGAGTTCTTTGCAGAAGGCATCCAGGTTTAAGTCCGAATTGGCGATATTCTGTTGCAGAGTGGCATATAGCTTTTGCATAAACTTCTCATCGACGGAAGTCACGTCGACACCGAGTGATTCGAGTGAGAAGTTTTTGCTATACAGCTCTTTCAGTTTCTCGCGGCTTTGGATCAGGTTGTCTACTCTGATTTTCAGGATGGAGGCGTCGAAAGGTTTTGTGATATATTCGTCAGCACCTGCTGCATAGCCTTCTTTGATATCGTCCGTGCCAGTCTTTGCCGTCACCATAATAATCGGGATATGGCTGGTATTCATATCCTTCTTCAACCGACGGATCAGTTCGATACCATTCATCTTGGGCATCATCAGGTCGGTGATAATCAGGTTGGGAAGCAGATAGACCGCTTTGGCAAGAGCGTCTTCGCCGTTTGTCACGCCCACTACATTGTATCTATCCGCCAGGCAGGAACAGATATAATTGTTCAGGTCGCGATTGTCCTCCACTACCAGAATCGTAGCTTGCTTTCTGGAGGAATTGTCCGGTTCGTAAGCGGCGTCCGGAAGCTCAACGCTGAAAGATACGGCTTTATCTTCGGCCGATTCGATTATCATTTCGGGAGCGAAAAGACTTTTGTCGACCGGCAGTACAAATTTGAATACTGCACCGGAGCTTGATAAGCCTACACCGGACATATTCGCTCCGGTTGCGTTTTCTGCCCACACCACTCCGTGATGCATCTCTATAATTGCCTTGCTGAGGCTTAGTCCGATGCCGGTTCCCGATTTGGAATGTTCGTTCTGAGCCACTTGGTAGAATGGTTGGAAGATCTTCTCCAATTCATCGGGAGCAATGCCGACACCATTGTCCTGGATGGAAATGGTGAGATATCGTATCTCCGTATTCTTATATTTATTCAGTTTGGCAGGCAGGAAGAAAGTAAGTTCGGAATAGGGCTTGACGTCCAGTTCTACGGATACGGTTCCCCCGTCCGGCACATTCTTGAAGGCATTGGAGAGGAAGTTGAAATAGACTTTCTCCAACAAATTCCAGTCGAACCATACAGGTTGGCAGTCGATGGAATGTTTGAACTTCAGATGAATGTTCCGATATAATGCTAAGTCCTGGAAAGAAGAGACAGCTTCGTGCGTGAATTTTATCATGTCGTTCTCGGAGACTTGCAGTTTCATGGTTCCGCTTTCGTTCTTTTGCAGGTCCATCAGATTGTTGACAATGCGGAGCAGGCGCTGGGCGTTGCGTAGCATCAGTTTCACTTTATAATGAATATCATCCGTCAGGTCGGTGCGTTTTACGAACTCTTCCAACGGAGCCATAATCAACGTAAGCGGTGTCCGCAGTTCGTGCGAGAAATTGGTGAAGAGACGATTGCGTTCCTGATAATATTCTTCGTGAACTTCCGCTTCCATCTGTTTGAGACGGATGTTGTTTTGCAGACGTTTCTTTTCGGTGAAATAGCGGATAATGAAAGCGATAAGAGCAATAGCCACCACTGCATAGAAGAGGTAAGCCCACCAGGTCTTCCATAGCGGGGGAAGAACCACGATTTCCAATGTCGTGCCTTCTTCGTTCCAGATGCCGTCATTGTTGGAGCCTTTCACTACGAATTTGTAAGTGCCCGACGGGATATTGGTATAATAGGCGGTACGGCGGTTGCCTACTTCATTCCAGTCATGGTCGAAGCCTTCCAGCTTGTAGGCATATTGGTTCTTGTTGTTGAAGATATAATTCAGTGCGCAATATTCGATGGTGATATTGGTCTGATTGTATTTCAGTACGATTTTCTTTTGGGTGGAGATGTTCTCTTTCAGGATGTCGCCTTCATCGCCGGCTTGTATGAGGCAGTTGTTGATATGCAGTTTGTCGAGGATGATGGGCGGGACATTCGGATTGGTGATGATGTCGTTGGGATTGAACAGTGTGAAGCCGTTGTTTCCGGCAAAGAAGATGCGGTTGCCCGATAGGTGCAGGCCGGCGCATGGAGAAAACTCCTGCACACGTATGCCGCTTTCCTTATTATAATTGGTAATGCCGCGGGTACGCAAGTCGAGGTTGGATATCCCGTTCAGTGTGCTGAGCCAAAGGGTGTTATCGTTCCCTTCTACGATTTTGCAGATCTGGTTGTTCATTAATCCGTTTTTCTCGTTGTAGGTGGTGAACTGTCCGGTGGAAAGAACAAGCTCACTCAAACCACCGTCGATGCTGCTGATCCATATCCTTCCGGAATGATCTTTCAGTATGCTGCTGATATATTGGGCGGCGAGGCCGTTTGTCTCGTTGTAGGAGAGCAGCGTGTGGTTGATCTTGTCATAACAGAACAGTCCGTTGTTCTTCGTACCGATTAGGAAAATATCGTTGTCGACCTCACATACACAAATCACATGAGAGAAGTGGACACCGCCTTTCCCTTTGACGGGAAATTCAGTTTGTATGCTTCGTTGTCCGTCGTCGGAGATGAATACCAAGCCTTCCGTCACACTGATAGCACCGATAATCACTTCTCCGGCGCGGCTTCGGCTGATATGGTAAATCGGTCGCCGGTCGGTAGTCTGGTAGAACAGGGAGAATTGACGGGTATTCAAGTTGAATTCATATACTTCACCTTGGCTCGTCCCGCACAGGATGCGGTCACCGTCCAGATAGACAGTCTTGAAGATATTTTTCACCGAACCGTCAGCCTTGTGAGGTAGGGTATATTGCCGGAAGGATTGTTGAGCAAGGTCGAAGGCAATCAGTCCGCCGCCTTCCGAACTGATATAGAGTGTTCCGTCATATTCGACGGCGGGGCCCAGAATGCCCAGATTGGCGTTCAGGATGGTGGCGGGATTGTAAAAGTCGAACAGGTGGCCGTAAGGATTGTAGTAATCAACTCCACCGGCATAGGTTCCGATCCAGATGGTTTGCATCCGGTCGAAGAGTATGCTGTACACCGAATGATGGCTCAGACTGCCCTGTGCTCCGTGTTTGTAAGAAGCGATGCGGCTCGTCACAGGATTAACGATATTCAGTCCGTCGAAAGTACCTATCCACATTTCTCCTGCAGGAGATTCTTTGATGCAACGGATATCGTTGTTGGACAGTCCGTTGGCGGTATTGTAATATATCACTTCCGATAAGTCATGCCTGATGACGCAAACTCCGTCTTTGTAGGTTCCTATCCAGATGTTATCTTTCTTGTCGATATATACATCTTTAATATAATTGGAGGGGATAGGCAGCGTCTTCGAATCTTTGCGGTACGAACGGACCACCCGGTTCTTCCGTGGATCGTATATCACCAGTCCGCTCATACTCGAAGCGATATAGAGAAGGTCGTCTTTCTCGATGATAGTACTTATGGAGTTGTTCGCCAGTTCTTTCAGAGGGATCTCCTTCAAGATGTCCTCCTTTGCATCAAAAACATATAAGCCGGAGATGGTTCCCACCCACAACGTGCCTTCCTTATCGGTGAAGAGGGATATGATTTTATTGTTGGCGGCATTAGCTTCAGGGTCGAAGTAATACCGTTTGAACCCGTTTCTGCGTTTATCGAGTTTGTTCAGTCCGTTTTCCGTTCCGAACCAGAGGTTGCCTTCCGCATCTTCGGTGATGCAGGCGATGGTATTGTTGCTGATACTGCATTCGTCGTCGGCATGATTCCAGAAAGTTTCGAAGTTATTGCCGTTGAACTTGTTCAGTCCGTTGCGGGTGCCGAACCACATATATCCCAGCCGGTCCTGGTAGATACAAGTGACATGAAGCTGTGATAGTCCGTTTTGGACTGATAAATTGGAAAAATGGTATCGTTGATTTGCGAAAATGATTTGTGGAAGGATAAAAACCAGCAAAATACATATCAGCTTCTTCATAAATGAACTATATTTGGGGTGTATGCTTTTCGTCTAGCAAAAATAATAAAAAAAGGGCAAAAGCAGGGCTTAACAAACTCATTTTATAGTATCAACACATCTATGGGCTATTTTTACAAGCTTTGGAAGGATTATTGCAAATGGAGAATCTTCCCTACAACTCTTTGACGGATTCTGTAAATGCCTTCTATCTTGTTATCACTATTTTTGTAACTGGAAGAATGAACCGAAAAACTTTCTCCGGCCGGGAAAGAATCGTTTTTGTTTTTCCGCGAACGTAAATATGAAAAACATTGTAATATGAAAAGAATTCCTATCTTTTTGATAAGTACCCTCTTCATGGTATTTATAGTTGGAACTCCCGCTTTGGCTTTTTCGCCCGGTTTGGACGAGGCGCAACAGAACACAGTTGTCGGCGGAGTTGTAGTCGATAAGAATAACGAGCCTCTCATCGGGGTATCGGTTATGGTGGAAGGGTCTTCCGGCGGAACGATCACGAATATGGATGGTAAGTTCTCCATCAGCCTGCCGAAGAACAAAACATCATTGAAATTCTCCTATGTAGGTTTCGCCACCCAGACAGTTTCGGTAAAGAACAAGAAAGAGGTACGCGTAGTGATGCACGAAGATTTGCAGCAACTGGACGAAGTAGTTGTGGTGGGCTATGGTGTGCAGCAGAAATCTCATTTGTCCGGTTCGGTGACAAAAGTCAATATGGACGGTATCGAAGACGTTCCTACCCCTCGTCTGGATCAGGCGCTGTTGGGTAAGGTGGCCGGTGTGCAGATTCTGAACACCACTTCCGAGGTGGGAGCCGATCCGGATATATCCATTCGAGGTACTTCTTCATTCAGTGCCAGCAGCAATCCGCTGATTATCGTCGACGGCTTCCCGGTGAGCGACGGTCTTGAATCGCTCAATCCGAGTGATGTGGAAAGCATCGAGGTACTGAAAGATGCCGCATCGGCGGCTATCTACGGTTCGCGTGCATCCAACGGTGTTATTATTATCACCACCAAGAAAGGAAAGA
>ENA-ORSR01001058-ORSR01001058.1-human-gut-metagenome-genome-assembly--contig:-NODE-1058-length-20641-cov-5.932430_pt1 | contig 20641 bp, 15 predicted proteins | sample MGYA00241901_ERZ509166 | MGnify/ENA primary metagenome ERZ509166 (study PRJEB26280, sample SAMEA2338860) | human gut metagenome | biome: human gut; feature: human-associated habitat; material: faeces... | reverse complement strand
TGTTGTACAATAATTTAACCACGGCGGACGCCATCAACACCATGAACCTGAAGGAGAAGGCCCGCCGGGCCGAGGAGGCCCGTCTGAAGGCGGAGGCCGAGGCCACGGCGGAAAAGCTCAAGGAGTGCCAGGTCAAGCTCACCGCCAAGGCGGGCAGCGGCGGCCGGCTCTTCGGCGCCGTCACCACCAAGGAAATCTCCGACGGCCTCAAGGCCCAGTTCAGCATCGACATCCCCAAGCAGAAGCTGGTGCTGGATGAGCCCATCAAGGCGTTCGGTTCCTACCAGGTCAAGGCCAAGCTGGGCTTTGAAGTGGTGGGCACGGTGTATGTGTCCGTGTTTGAGGAGAAGTAAGTACCTTACCCAAAAAGAAGCCTTTGCGCCCCGTATGCGGATTCCCGCCTGGGGCAGATACCCGGCAGAAGTGCTGCCGGACTGTTCACAAAGCAAACTCTGCAAATCCTGAGAACCGGAGGTGATGACCCATGGCCAATGAAGACCTGCTGCTGCGGCAGATGCCCCACTCCCTGGAAGGCGAGCAGGCGGTTCTGGGCTCCATGCTCATCGATGAGCGCTGCGTCAAGGACGTGATGGACAAGCTGCGGCCGTCGGACTTCTACCTCCGGCAGAACCGGGATATTTTTGAGACCATCTACTCCATGTTCACCTATGCCCGCCCCATCGACGGCATCACGGTGTGCGAGGAGATGCGGAAAAACGGCACCTACGACGAGAATACCACCCGCTCGTACCTTGCCCAGCTGATGGAGATCACCCCCACCAGCGCCAACGTGATGGAGTACGTGGCCATCGTCCACGACAAGGCGCTGCTGCGGGGGGGGGCCCAGGCGGCTGCGGAGATCACTGCCATGGTCCAGGAGGGCGTGGGCGAGCCCAGCGACATTCTGGAGGCCGCCGAGCAGAAGGTGTATGCCGTCCGCCGGGGCCAGAGCGCCCAGGACATGGTCCCCCTGCGGCAGGTGCTGCCGGACGTGCTGGACCGGCTGGGCGAGATGAGCGAGAGCGAAAACCACCTGCCGGGCCTTTCCACCGGCCTTTCCGCCGTGGACCAGAAGATCACGGGCCTGAACAAGTCGGACCTGATTTTGCTGGCGGCCCGGCCCGGCATGGGCAAGACCAGCTTTGCGCTGAACATCGCCACCCGCGTTGCCATGCAGCAAAAGGTGCCGGTGGCCATTTTCAGCCTGGAAATGACCAAGGAGCAGCTGACCAACCGCATCCTTTCGGCGGAAGCTGGCATCGACAGCCAGGCTTTCCGCACCGGTGCCCTTCGCAGTGAGGACTGGGAGTATCTGGCACTGGCAACGGAAAAGCTCCACGATGCCCCCATCTATATGGACGACACCTCGGGCATCACCATCACCGAGATGAAGGCGAAGATCCGCCGGGTCAATCAGGACCCCACCCGCCCCAATGTGGGCCTGATCGTCATCGACTACCTGCAGCTGATGACCACCGGCCAGCGCAGCGAGAACCGTGTGCAGGAGATCAGCTCCATCACCCGAAACCTGAAGATCATGGCGAAGGAAATGAATGTGCCCATCATCGCGCTTTCTCAGCTGTCCCGTGCGGTGGAGAAGCAGGGCAACAACTCTTCTCACCGGCCCCAGCTGTCGGACCTGCGTGACTCCGGTTCCATCGAGCAGGATGCCGACTGCGTCCTCTTCCTTTACCGTGATTCCTACTACGCCAGCCAGAACCCCGATGGTGCCGAGGTGGATGCCGATACCGCGGAGTGCATCGTGGCAAAGAACCGCCACGGCGAGACCAGCACGGTGCCACTGGGCTGGGATGGCGCACACACCCGCTTTATGGATGTGGACTTCAAACGCTGATGAACGACGAAACATCAAAATTGATCGCAAAAGTAGAGCACCTTGCCCGGCAGGAGCAGCTGTTTGCATCTGCGGAGCCGGGCCGGGCTCTGCACCTGTGCGCCGCCGTTTCGGGCGGGGCCGACAGCATGGCGCTGCTGCGGGTGCTGCTGGAGCTGCGGGAAGCTTTTGGGTATCTCCTTACGGCCTGCCACGTCAACCACGGCCTGCGGGGTGAAACTGCGGACCGGGACGAAGCCTTTGTCCGGGCCGAGTGTGCCCGGCTGGGGGTGCCGCTGACAGTCTTCCGCCCGGCAGATGTGGGAATGGCTGTGCCGCCCCATGCCGGGGAGGACTGGGCCCGCAGACTCCGCTATGCCTGCTTTGCCCAACTGCTGGCAGGCGGGATAGACTGCATTGCAACGGCCCATACTGCTACTGACCAGGCCGAGACCCTGCTGTTTCGGCTGGCCCGGGGCACCGGGCTGCACGGGGCAGGAGGCATCCGGCCCAGGCGGCCCGGCTACTGCCGCCCGCTGTTGGGCCTGACCCGGGCCGAGACCGAAGCGCTCTGCGCCGCCTTTGGGCAGGGCTGGGTGACGGACGAGACGAACGAGTCCGATGCTTACGCCCGCAACCGTCTGCGCCATGGGGCCGTTCCGGCCCTGCGCAGCGTCAACGATGCGGCAGAGGAAAATCTGGCCCGCTTCTGTGAAAAGGCGGCCCGCGCGGATGCCTACTTTGCCAGGCAGGCAGAACAGCTGCTTTCTGCCTCACGTCTGGATGCAGCCCAGACTGCCCGCAAGGCCCCGAAAGCCAAGGCAGCATGGCGGCGGGAGCCGCTGCAGGGCGCTGACCCGCTCATTCTGGAAGCAGCGCTCCACAGCCTTGTTGCCCCGGTGCGGGATGCCGAGGAAAAGTACATCCGCCTGCTGGCAGAGCTGGTGGAGCAGGGGAGCGGGGCGGTGCAATTGACCGATACGGTCCGCTTCTGCGCAGGCAGTGGGATGCTCTGGCAGGAAAAGAGCCGGCCGGAAGCGGCTGCGGCTCCTGCGTTTTCGCTGCCGTTTGCCCCTGCCGATGGGGCGGAATTTGCCCTGCCCGGGGGCCAAACCCTGAAAACACGGCTTTTTGTAAGCGGTTTTCGAGAAAAAACACAGGGTGTTCATAAAAAAGACTTAAAAAATCGGGCGGATTATGCTAGAATAACCTTGTTATATTCTGCCCTTACGCTGCGCACCCGTCAACCGGGAGACCGGTTCCGGCCTGCGGGGCGGGGGTTGAGCAAGCCCCTGCGCAAATGGATGAATGAGGCAGGCATTCCTGCCGGAATACGAGAAGGCCTGCCGCTGCTGGCGGCGGGCAGCGAGATCCTGTGGGTCTGTGGGGAGGGCTTTGCCGAGGGGCTGGCCCCGGACGAGGAGACCAAACAGGTCTTGCAGTTGGAATTGGAAAATGGAGGAACAACGCATGAGCATGAATGACGATATCAAGAACATCCTGGTCAGTGAGGAAGCACTGAAAGCCAAGGTTGCCGAGCTGGGTGCACAGATCAGCAGGGATTACGAGGGCAGAAACCTTGTCCTCGTCTCCATCCTCAAGGGTTCGGTGGTCTTTATGGCCGACCTGATGCGGGCTGTGACCATCCCCTGCAGCATTGATTTTATGGTCGTGTCCAGCTACGGCGGCAGCAATACCACCACCAGCGGTCTGGTCAAGATCATCAAGGATCTGGACGGCGACCTTTCCGGCAAGGACGTGCTGATCGTGGAGGACATTCTGGATACCGGTGTCACCCTTTCCAAGCTGGTGCCCATGCTCAAGATGCGCAACCCGAATTCCGTGAAGATCTGCACCATTCTCGACAAGCCCAGCCGCCGCAAGGCCGACATCCAGCCCGATTATGAGGGCTTCCAGGTGCCGGACGAGTTTGTGGTGGGCTATGGTCTGGACTACGATGAGAAATACCGCAACCTGCCCTATGTGGGTGTGCTGAAACCGGAAATCTACGCATAACAAAAACGATTTAGAACTGGAGTTGATCCCTTTTGCAACCGAAACGACCTCGCTTTAATCCCCTGATCCTGGCGCTGGCACTGGCCGGTGTTCTGATGATCTGGTCGGTGCTGGGCACCAGCGACAGCAGTACCGGCGGCTCCACCATGAGCTACTCGACTGTGGTGCACTACTTTGAGAACAATCAGGTCACAGCCTTTACGCTGGACCGCAACACCAGCATCATCACCCTGACGCTGAAGGAGGGCAAGCAGGAGCTGCCCGAAACCACAGGTGCCACCGCTGCCACACAGGCCTCCGGCGGTCTGCTGGGCAATCTGTTCTCCTCCTCCACCTCTTCCGTGGGGGCGACCAGAAACGATGACGGCACGGTGACGGTGCGCTACAAGCTGCCCTACGCCTATGTGTTCATCGAGAACGTCCAGCAGTATATCGATTCCTACGACGCAGCCAACCCGACCGCGCCCATGGAGTACGATTACACCACCCTGAAGGAGTCCATCCCCTGGATGGAGATCCTGTTCTACCTGGGAATGCTGGGCTGCACCGGCTTCCTGCTCTTCTCCATGATGCGCGGCGGCGCTGGCGGCGGCGGTATTATGAACGTGGGCAAGGCCAAGGTGAAGGACGAGCACGAGAACAAAAAGACCGCGACCTTTGCCGACGTTGCCGGCGAGGACGAGGAAAAGGAAGAGCTGAAGGAGGTCGTGGAGTTCCTCAAGAGCCCCGACAAGTTCAACACGCTGGGTGCCCGCATCCCCCACGGCGTTCTGCTGGTGGGCCCTCCGGGTACCGGTAAGACCCTGCTGGCCCGTGCCTGCGCCGGTGAGGCGGGGGTGCCCTTCTACTCCATTTCCGGCTCCGACTTCGTGGAAATGTACGTCGGTGTCGGCGCGTCCCGTGTGCGTGACCTGTTTGATAAGGCCAAAAAGACCATGCCCTGCATCATCTTCATCGATGAGATCGATGCCGTGGGCCGTCAGCGCGGCGCAGGTCTGGGCGGCGGCCACGACGAGCGGGAGCAGACCCTGAACCAGCTGCTGGTCGAGATGGACGGCTTTGAGGCCAACGATGGTGTCATCGTAATGGCAGCCACCAACCGTGCCGACATTCTGGATAAGGCACTGCTCCGTCCGGGCCGCTTTGACCGTCAGGTCTATGTAGGCCTGCCCGATGTCAAGGGCCGCGAGGAGATCCTCAAGGTCCACACCAAGAACAAGCCTCTGGCTCCCGATGTCTCCCTCAGAGTCATCGCACAGCGCACTGCAGGCTTTGCGGGTGCTGACCTGGAGAACCTGGTCAATGAGGCCGCTCTGCTGGCTGCCCGCCGCAGCCGCAAGGCCATCACCATGGAGGACATCGAGGAAGCTTCCATGAAGGTCATGGCAGGCCCTGAGAAGAAGAGCCGCGTTGTGACTGCCGAGGAAAAGAAGCTGACCGCCTACCATGAGGCGGGCCACGCCGTGGCAGGCTTCTATTGCAAGCACCATCCCCGTGTGCATGAGATCACCATCATCCCCCGCGGCCAGGCTGGCGGCTACACCATGTATCTGCCTGAAAAAGATCGCAGCTATGTGACCAAGGGCGAGATGTTTGAGGATATCGTTTCCAGCCTGGGCGGCCGTGTGGCTGAGCAGCTGATCCTGGAGGATATTTCCACCGGTGCCTCCAACGACCTGCAGCAGGCAACCAACATTGCCCGCCAGATGATCACCAAGTACGGCTTCTCCGAGCGCCTGGGCCCTGTGGTCTACGGCACCTCGCAGGAGGAGACCTTCCTGGGCCGTGATTTCACCCAGGGCAAGGGCTACAGCGAGAGCACCGCGGCCGAGATCGACGGCGAGATGCGGGATATCATCGATGAGGCTTACGAGACCTGCCGCCGCACCCTGACGGAGCACATCGACCAGCTCCATGCGCTGGCACAGGCTCTGATGGAACGCGAAAAGCTCAACGAGAAGGAGTTCAACACCGTGATGGCCGGCGGCAAGCTGCCCCCGCGTGACGGCGATGAACCTGCACAGGAACCCGCCGCACAGGCGGCCCCTGTGGAGACCGCAGAATCTGCCGAGAGCGCAGAACCCGCTGAACAGGCGGAGCAGGCCGTGCTGGGCGAGGAAATGCCCGACCCGGCGCAGGATGCCCCGCAGGAAAACGAATGATCGAAGGGAGCGAGTGTCGTGGAGGAAAATTTTAACCCGGTCGCACGCACCCGGGCCAACTATTATACCCCGGGCAGCCCGGTGCAGTTCGTCTGTGTGGAGCTGCTCAAGGGTGAACTCAGCGGCGAGAATGCAGTCTGCCTGACCTTCAAGAATATCTCCAAGGTCACCCTGACTGCACTGGAGATCCACTTCAAGTGCAAGGGTGTGGACGGCATCATCCTGTGTGAGGATGCCTTTGAGTACCGCGAGATCGAGGTCAAGCCCGGTGAGAGCTTTGGCATGGACGATGCTGTGTTCGTGACCCAGAAGGCCATCACCAGCGTGGATGTGGTCCTGAAGAACGTATACAGCGGCAAAAAGGTCGTGCATCTGGATGCCATCAAGCGCGTCCGCCTGCCGGCCCCGCGCCGCCTGAGTCCGGAGCTGGAAAAGGCACTGGAAAGCCGGATGAACCGCACCGGCCTCAAGTATATGCCGCAGGTGTTCGAGAACGGCTGGTACTGTGCCTGCGGTTCTTTCCACCCGAAGGAAGAAGACACGGTCTACTGCACCGAGTGCGGCTGTGACCGCATCCTGCTGCAGAACGCCCTGAACACCCTGCTGCAGCCCGGCCAGAAGGCCGCCCCTGCAGAGCAGGCCCCGGCGGCGGAGGCCACCCGCGTGGTGAGCGCCGCCCCGCAGGAAGAGCCGACCCGCATTGTGGCCAGCGCGCCGGTGCAGGCAGAGCCCACCCGGGTCATCCCGACAGCCCGCCCGGCAGAGCCTGTCAGCGCACCGACCAGCTTTGCACCGCCGGTGGAACACATCCCTGCTCCGGAAGCAGAGCCTACCCGGGTGCTGGATGCCGCCACCCGCGCAGCGTTCCCCGGCAGCGGTGCAGCGGCTGTGGATGACGAGGGCACCCGTGTGATGTCTGCTGCCCGCCGTGCCGCCCCGGCCCGCCAGCCGGAACCCGAGGTGGAGCAGTACGATGAGGAGGATGATGCGGAAGAGAGCCGCGAAGGCATTGCCGAGACCCTCATCCGCTGGGTCCCGCCCATCACCGCCATCGTCTGCGCAGGCATTGCGCTGTGGGGCTTCGTCTATTATCAGTTTATGATGTAAATGAATGACGGAGGAGGCTGCGCTTCCTCCGTTTTTTGGTTGTACGAAGGAGAAACGTTATGCCCGACGAAGCACTGCAAACCGCTTTTGAGATCAAAACTACCTGTGATGAGATCAGCCGCAAGCTACTGCGCTGGCACTGGGAGAACAAGCCCGGGGAGCACAGCCTGGGAGCCCTGCTGGATCACATCCGCACCCGCCAGCAGGAGAGCCCCGAATATTATGACCGTCTGCCCGATCTGGCGGGCCGAAATAGCTGGCAGCAGCTGGATACCACCCTGTGTATGCGGGTGCTGCTGGACCCTGAAAAAGATGCTGCGCACCAGCTGGATCTGCTGGGCAATACGGAGCACCCCGCTGCTGCCCGCCGGGCCTGCAACGCAGTGCGCACTGCCCGCAATGAAGCGGCCCATGCCTCCGACCGCACGGCGGCTGCGCAGGCGGCGATCCTCTTTAACGAGGCAGTGGAAGCACTGGAAGAGGGCTATGCAGGCGCGGCCCTGCGCACCAGTGAGCTGGGCCAGTATTATCGGCTGGCTGAGGATTATCTGAGCCGCTGCGGGGCCAAAAAGCCCATTGCGTCGGCGGCCCCGGAAGAGAAAGCACCCCGCGCGGCAAAGTCCGGCCAGAACACTGCGGGCAGGAAAAAAGAGGGGGCTTCCGGCAGTGCTTCCCGCCGCAGCAGCACAAAGCAGAACACGAGCGGCCGCAGTTCCGGCGGCAGACCCCAGAACCGGAAGCAGGGCAGCGGCCGGAACAGCCGTGCCCAGGCCAGGCAGAAGCAGAAACAGGCCAACCGCACCGTTCTGCTGGTGCTGCTGGCGATCCTGGCCGTGGGCCTGCTGATCCGCGGCTTTACCATGAACTGGCAGTGAAAGAGTGAGGAAACCATGAAGCAAAAACTGATTTTTCTGGATATTGACGGTACTTTGCTGCCGCCCGGTGAGATGACCGTTCCGGCCAGTGCCGTGGAAGCCATCCGGCAGGCCCGGGCCAACGGCCATAAGGTGTTTCTGTGCACCGGGCGCAACCTGCGCATGACGAAGCCGCTGCTTGCCTACGGTTTCGATGGCTTTGTCTGCTCTGCAGGCGGCTATGTAGGCTGTGATGGGAAAATTCTCGTGGATCTTCCCATGGAGCCTGCGCAGGTCGAGGGCCTGCGGGAGGTGCTGGGGCGTGCCGGTGCCGAGTGCACACTGGAAGCCCGGGACGATACTTACGGCGGCATCAGGATGATCGAGCGGTTCGCCCATTTGTTCCCCCGCAAGCCGGGGCAGCTGAACAGCGAGGCCGAGCGCTGGCGCAAAACGATGGAGTATGGCATGACCATCCGGCCCATTGAGGAATACCATGGGGAGCCTGTTTACAAGGTGGTGTTCATCGCCCCCAACGAGGCCTGCCTTGCTGAGGCAAAGCAGCTGTATGAGGATCAGTTCATCTTCTGCGAGTCCCGGCTGGGGGATACCCCGTCGGCCATCGTCAATGGGGAGCTCATCAACCGCAAGTTCAACAAGGGCACCGGCATCAAGGCCATCTGCGATGATCTGGGGTGCTCGCTGGCCGATACCATCGGCTTTGGCGACAGCGACAATGATCTGCAGATGACCGATGTGGTAGGCATCAGTGTCTGCATGGCCAACGGTTCTGACCGTCTGAAAAAGCTCTGCGACCGCATCTGCCTGGCTGTGACGGAGGACGGTGTGGCAAAGGAGTTCAAGGCCCTGGGCCTGATCTGAGCGCAGCCTTTCACAAAAGAGAGGATAACAAAAATTCCCGCTCCATCGAGCGGGAATTTTTGTTAGAGAGGGTTATTTCTGATGGACCGCCTTGTGATATACCGCGTAGGCGATCACGGCAGAGAGAACCTCTGTGATCCAGAAGGCGTGCCAGACACCGGTGGGGCCCATGCGGCCGCACAGCACCCACGCAATGGGCATGATGAAGATGATATAGCGGCAGAGGGAGATGACCAGCGAGGGCACGCCCTTGCCCAGACCCTCCAACGCGCCGGAGGAGGTGGTAGACACTGCCGAGACGATGAACCCCAGGCAGATGACCCGCAGGGCGGTCTGGCCGATGGCGATGGTCTCGGGGTTAGAGGTGAACAGCCCCATCAGCGGGCCTGCAATGGTCAGGCAGAGCAGGGTGCCAATGGCCATGATCCCGGCGCTCAGGCCCAGTGTCAGGTTGTAGAGCCTGGACACACGGCCATGCTCCCGGGCACCGTAGTTGTAGCCCACCAGCGGGCGCATTCCCTGCACGATGCCGTTGGCCGGCAGGTAAAGGAAGGTCTGGAGCTTGTAGTAGATGCCCAGCACCGTCACATAGCTCTGGGAGTAGACCGCCAGCAGGCTGTTCAGGAAGGTGACCAGCAGGCTGGGCAGGGCCAGATTCAGGATGGCCGGTACGCCGATGGCATAGAGCTTGCCGTCAAGAGCGGCATCGAACCGCAGGCAGCGGCGGGAGAAGCGGACGGAGACTTCGGTGGTGCAGTAGACATAGAGGTAGACCACAAGGGAAACGGCCTGCCCGATGCCGGTGGCAAGGGCCGCACCGGCAATGCCCAGGGCGGGCACCGGCCCAAGGCCGAAGATGAGGACGGGGTCGAGGGCGATGTTGGTCACACAGCCGGTGATCAGCGCCACCATGGCAACATTCATCCGGCCCACGGACTGGAAGATCTTCTCAAAGGCGAGGTCTGCCATGTTGACCAGCGAGAACAGGAACACGATGGTGGAGTAGGTCACACCCATGTCCACCAGAGTGAGATCGGTAGTGAAGCGGCGCAGGAAGCCGGGCATGATGGCAATGCAGAGGACCATGCCCAGCACACCGTGCAGCAGGGAGAACATCATGCCATGGGTGGCGGCCCGATTGGCGTTTTCGTGGTCGCCTGCGCCGAGGTAGAGCGCAATCTGGGCGTTGATGCCGATGCCAAAGCCGATGGCCACGGCATTGACAAAGTTCTGGATGGGAAACACCAGCGAAAGCGCAGTCATGGCCTGCTCGCTGATCTGGGCCACAAAGAGGCTGTCCACGATGTTGTACAGGCTGTTCACCAGCATCGAGATGACGTTGGGCAGAGCCATGGAGAGCAGCAGCGGGAACACCGGTCTGGTTTTCATAAAAGTATCGTTCATTTTCATTGCTCCTGAGGGTCAGATTTGGATTTGAAGGCAAAGCAAAAGCCACACAATGGCTTTTGTACCATTGTGTGGCGAAAAGTTGCAGAATGCTGTAAAAATCCACACGATATTTTATTGGTTCAAAGATACCACATTACCGGGATACTTGTCAAGGACTTTTTGAAATAAAAGTATGACTTTTTACAGTGGACCCTTGCCCTTGACAAGGGGCGCGGCGGCGGTAAAATAAGAACAGAACGCACAAAAGGAGGATCTGCCATGAAATGGATGATCGCGTCAGACCTGCACGGGTCGGCCTACTACTGCCGCAAAATGCTGGAGGCCTTTGAGCGGGAGGGAGCCGACCGGCTGCTCCTGCTGGGTGACCTGCTCTACCACGGCCCCCGCAACGACCTGCCCCGGGAGTACGCCCCCAAGGAGGTCATCCCCCTGCTGAACGGGAAAAAGGAGAAGCTGCTCTGCGTGCGGGGCAACTGCGATGCCGAGGTGGACCAGATGGTGCTGGAATTCCCGGTGCTGGCCGATTATGCCGTGCTTCCGGTGGGGCAGCGGCTCATTTATGCGACCCACGGGCATATCTATAATATGAAAAATCTGCCGCCGCTGGCTCCGGGAGATGTACTGCTGCACGGGCACACCCATGTTCCGGCCTGGACAGAGTTCGGGCAGGGGAATCTTTATCTGAACCCAGGTTCTGTGAGCATCCCCAAAGAGAACAGCCCCCACAGCTACATGACCTTGGAAGGAGACACGATACAATGGAAAGAGCTGGAAAGCAGCGCTGCTTTCCATGAACTGACCCTTTGAAAAGTCCCCCGGCCGGTTTTGCGGGCAGCTTGAAATTTGCCCACCGGTATGGTATGATAAAACTGAAAACAGATCGGCAAAGTTCCGCAGAGCAGTGCTGTGCGGGGCAGGAGCCTTTTTGTTTCCACAATGAGTTAGCTAAAGCTAACAAAATGACGAAAACAGCGGGCTGGACTTGTGCAGTTTGACAGGGGTGCCCGCAGATACAGTATGGAGGGAACAACAATGGTAGAAACGATCCTGAGGGTCGATGGTATGATGTGCGGTATGTGCGAGAGCCACATCAATGATGTGGTGCGCAAGACCGCCCGGGTGAACAAGGTGACTTCTTCCCACACCAAGGGCGAGACGGTCATCCTCTCGGAGCAGCCGGTGGATGTGGAGACGCTGAAGGCTGCCATTGCCGAAACAGGCTACACCGTGACCGGCGTGCAGACCCGGCCCTATGAGAAAAAGGGCTTCTTCTCGTTCCTGAAAAAGTAACAGCCCGGTGTTTCTGGCCGGGCTGATCATGCAAAACAGGAGGTATCTCGTTATGAGGATCTTGGTGTACGGCGCAGGCGTTCAGGGCTGTCAGCTGGCCCACAGTCTGGCACAGAACAAGAAAAATGTGGTCACCCTGCTGGCCCGGGGCGAGTGGAAGGAGGTCATTGACCAGAAGGGCCTGACCATCCGCCACATGCTCCAGCGGAAAACAACGGTGGATCGGATGCAGACAACAGATGTGCTGGCCCCTGAGGATGTGTATGACCTTGTGTTTGTCACGGTGCAGGCCGGGCAGCTGGCCGATGTGCTGCCCATCCTCAAGGCAAACCGGAGCCAGTACTTCATCTTTGTGGGCAATGATCCCTATGCGCAGGAGATGCTGCAGGCCATGCAGCGCCCGGTGGATAAGATCGCCTTTGGCTTCCAGAACAATGCGGGCCGCCGGGAGCATGACCGGCTGGTCAGTGTGCACATGGGGATGGGAATGACCGTCGGCGGCGCAACCGCACCCCTGTCCGGCGCGTTCCGCCTGCGGCTGCAGGCTGCCTTTGAGGGGACTCATTACAAGCTGACCTATTACAGCGATATGGACGAGTGGCTCAAGAGCCACATCGCCTTTATCCTGCCCTGCGCCTATGCCTGCTATGCGGTGGATGGGGAACTTTCCCGCACCACAGTGGAACAGCGCAGGATGATCGTGGATGCAGCCTGGGAGTGCTGTGAGATGCTGAAAGCGGCAGGTGTTCCCGTGAACGATGCGGAGAACACCGACCGCTACCGCGAGGGCACCAAACAGCGGAAAAAGACCGAGCGGATGGTCTACTGGATGGCGCAGACGGTCGTTGGAAAGTGGTGCATTTCGGATCACGCCATGCGTGCGGTGAGCGAGATGCAGTATCTGGATGAAGCGTTTGCCGCCCTGCGCGCCACCACATTGGTGGAGATGTCTGCCTGGGATGAACTGCGCAGATCCCTGCCCAGAAAAAAGTAAGAGCCGGAAAAGGTCCGGAGCATGAGAAAAAGCCTGTCGGTTTTTGCGCTGACAGGCTTTTTTCTATTGGTTCAGTGCCCAGAAGGCGGCAAGCTGCTGCTCCAGCTCTATGGTGCTGCGCAGGTATTGGAGCTGGTGCCAGTGGCGGGGAAACAGGCGGGTGTATTCGGCGCGGGCAAAGCGGTCATCCAGCAGAAGCACCACACCCCTGTCCTCCTGCGTGCGGATGACCCGGCCCGCCGCCTGCAGCACCTTGTTCATGCCCGGAAAGCGGTAGGCGTAGTCGAAACCGGTGCCGCCTGCCTCGTCATAGTAGCGGCGCAGGATCTCCTGCCGGGGGTTCACCTGAGGCAGACCTACCCCCACGATGGCGCACCCGATGAGCCGGTCGCCCACCAGATCCACGCCCTCGCCAAAGATGCCGCCCATGACCCCGAAGCCCAGCAGCGTTTTTGCGGGGCTTGGGCCGAACTGTTCCAGAAAGGCCGCCCGGGCCGCGTCGTCCAGACCACTCTCCTGGGCCAGCGTCCCGATGTCCGGGTAACGGGCGGTGAAGTCCTCGTGCACCTGCCGCAGATAGGCATAGCTGGGGAAAAAGGCCAGGTAGTTGCCCACTTTGGCCCGGGCCAGTGCGGCCAGCGCATCCGAGACGGCCTGCACACTGGCCTCCCGGTCCCGGTAGCGGGTGGAGATGCCGGGCAGGCAGTAGAGCCCCAGATGTTCGGGCGGAAACGGGCTTTCCAGTGCCACAGCCCGGGCATCGGAACAGCCCAGAACGGAGCGATAGTAGCCCGGCGGAGTGAGCGTTGCGCTGAACAGCGCCGCAGCCCGCCCGGCGGCAAGGCTGGCATCCACAAAGGGGGCAGGGTCAAGGCAGAGCAGCTCCCATTCCAGCTCGCTGCCCCGGGCTGTCAGCTGGGTGACAAAATGCGCGTCGTACCGCTCTGCTGCCCGGGTGATATCCTGCACCGCAAAGTAGAGCTCGAGCAGCTGGGCGTGGGCATCAGCCTCCGGGTTGGCCTCCATCCAGTCCTGCAGAGGGGCCTGCAGGCTAAACAGCAGCCGGAGCAGCTCCTTCGGCAGCTCTTGCAAAAAGACCGTGCCATCCTGCGCCAGCAAAGGCTCCGGCAGCGGGAAGGCGGCTTCTGCCGGTTCGGTGTCCAGAAGGCTGGTCTGTTGGGTGAGATCCTCTGTCGGCGATTCGGTGGGCGCTGAACCCCGGCGGGGGGCCAGCTTCGTTACCGCCCGGCGCGCTTCCAGAAAGCCCCTGTCTGCCTTTGTCAACGCGGTTTTCAGTGCGCTTTTTCCTTTGCCGATGGCCCGTCTGGCATCGGTCAGGCTACTCTTGCAAAACCGTGCCGAGTACATGGCTCTGGCCCGGTCCGGCAGGTTGTGGGCTTCGTCGATGAGAAAAATGTAGTCGCCCGCCGCATCGAAAAAGCGCCGCAGGTGCACGGTGGGGTCGAACAGATAATTGTAGTCCCCGATGACCACATCACACCACTCGCTCAGGTCCAGTCCCAGCTCAAAAGGGCAGACCCTGTGCCGCCAGGCGGTTTCGGTCAGGGCGGCCCGGTCATAGGGGACGGCGCTGTCCAGCAGGTCGGCCAGCGCATCCTTCAGTCGCTCGTAGTAGCCGTTGGCGTAGGGGCAGGCTTCCGGCAGGCAGGCGGGACGGCCCTCAGCATCCTTGCACAGGCAGGCCTTCTCCTTGGCCGAAAGGGTCACGCTGCGCAGGGAAAGCGCCGGGTCTGCCGCCCGCAGACGGGCCAGTGCATCCTCGGCAGCGGCCTGTGTCGTGTTGCGGGCGGTCAGGTAGAAGATCTTTTCCCCCTTGCCCTCGCCCATGGCTTTCAGGGCAGGGAAGAGGGCGCTCATCGTTTTGCCGATGCCGGTGGGTGCCTGGCAGAACAGCCGGGTGCCGCCCTTCTGCTCTGCCTTGCCCGCAGCACAGGCGCGATAGACCTCCCCGGCAAGGGCACGCTGCCCGGGACGGTAGGCCGGAAACGGAAATTGCAGGGCCCCAAGGCTCCGGTTCCGGGCTTCCAACCAGTCCAGCTGCCGCCGTGCCCAGGGAAGATACTGCCGCAGTAAGTCGTTGAGAAACGCATCCAGCTCGGCGGCAGAGAAGTGCCGGGTATAGCGGATGATCTCATCGGTGTCGATCTGGTAATAGGTCAGCCGGACATCCAGTGTTTCCAGCTCCCGCTGTTCGGCGCAGATGGCCCCGTAGACCATGCCCTGCGCCCAGTGGCAGGGGTTCATGCCCTCTGTGATGGCATCGGCAGGCGCGGCGGTGGTCTTGATCTCGTCGATGACCACCGTGCCGTCCTCATCGGTAAAAATGCCGTCGGCACGGCCCTCGATGGTGAACCCGATTCCCTCCATCGTCCGCTCTGCCGTGAGGAACACCTCGGCGGCGTAGCCTTCACCCGCCGCCTTCTGGAGCTTGCGGTGGATGCGCGCGCCCTCGTTGGCCCGGTCAAAGCCGGTAAAGCGGCTGTCGATACTGCCGGTGCGGAGCAGGAACTCCACCAGCTCCCGGACAGAGAGACGGATGGTTGGCATGGGGTTCACTTCCTTTCAGGTTGTACACAGGATGTTGGGAAACTAAACCCCTCAGTCTCGCTATCGCTCGCCAGCCCCCCTAATAGTGGGGCCTCTGGCGTTACGTAAAGTTTTTTGGGGTTCCCCTTTACGCACAAACTACATCGCTTTGCCAAGGCCGCCCCTACTAGGGGCGGTGGCAGCCCGAAGGGCTGACGGTGGGGTTTAACAGCAGGGTCTACCCAAGACCGAGAAGATGCAAACAATCTGTAGTAATACGTTCCACTTCCTCAAAATCCACGGCGGCCCGGTAATAAGTCTCCAGCTCATCATGGCAGCTCTTGGCCTGAGCCATCAGGGCTACAGCCTGGTCGATGAGCTCGGAGGCGGCCCGGTCGTTGAAGCGCAGGCGGGCGCGGAAGCCGGACAGGTTCTCCCGGTCCACAAAGCGGGTGCAGCGCACGGCCTGCACGCCGGGCAGCTGGATGGGATGCCAGAGGTTGTCGGTCAAAAAAGCCAGCCGCAGGGCCGGGATGAAGATGTGATCGATCTGATCTTCAGGGTGCATGGCGCAGGGGCAGGTGATGATGTGGTAGCCCCGGGCCAGCGCTTCGGCCCGGATGAGTTCCAGCAGCAGGCGGGAGACCGCCCCATAATCATCCCGGAATACCACATACCGGTCGGCCAGCGCTTCTACCGTGCCCCGGTAGAATACCATCCCCTTGGGGGTGATGGCTGAGAGCAGCCGCAGCTCCTCGCTGGCGGTGCCCTCGGTGCGGGGAAGCAGTCGGGTGCAGAGCCGCTTGACGTAGCGGCGTACCTTTTCAAAGTTGGCGCTGCAGGCTTCGGCCCGGCGGCTGTCCAGCATCAGGCTGCCCGCCGATGCGATATACCGGGCTGCCCGGCCCCGCAGGGCGGCATTCCGGGCAAACAGGGCCTTGACCTCGTCCCGGTGGGGAGCCAGCTTTCCGGCATCGATGGTGTGGTACAGGCTCACCACCAGCTCATCAGCTCCGGGCGCGTCCGGTTCCACCACATGGGGCGCGGTGGCATCGATGATGGCACGTTTCTGGTCGAGGAAGATGACCCCGTCCAGACTGTCCGGGTCGCTGGCACAGTGGATCTTTTCGATGCGCTGGCCCTGCTGCTCGGCGGCCTGGGCCAGATGCTTCATCAAGGTGGATTTGCCGCATCCCGGCCCGCTTTTGATGAGAAGCATCTGCATCCCGGGCTCCCGGCGCAGCGGCTCAAAATAACCCTTGAAGCCCGCCGGTGTGGTGGCCCCCAGAAAGAAATCGGGGGAACGGCTTTGGATCGTTTTCATATCAGAACACCTCACTTTTGCTTCAGGGTATGCAAAAGTGAAGGAAGATGATACTTGGACGGAGGGGTTAATAGGTATGCAGACAGACTTCGTTTATTTTATCCCGCAGGGCCACAAAATCCGCAAAGGCGGCAGGTTTGTTCTGCGCCTGCCGGAGCAGGGCGGCGGGGTGGAAGGTGCCCATGAACCATACGCCGTTCTTTTGCACAAAGGTGCCGTGCTCCTTGGTCACGGAGAAATCGGGGCGGATCATCCGCTGGGAGGCGATGCGGCCCAGGCAGACCACGATCTTTGGCTGCAGCAGCTTGAACTGTTCCCGTAGCCAGGGCATACAGGCCTCGCTCTCGGTGGGCAGCGGGTCACGGTTCTGGGGCGGGCGGCACTTGACGATGTTGGCAATGTAGCAGTTTTTGCTCCGGTCCAGATCGATGGCAAACAGATATTTGTCCAGCAGCTGGCCGCTGCGGCCCACAAAGGGCAGACCCTGTTCGTCCTCGCTCTGGCCCGGGCCTTCGCCCACGAACAGCACCTCAGCAGTCTGGACACCCTGCCCGAACACCACATGGGTGCGGTCAGTGCACAGCTCACATCTGCAGCAGGCAAGGCACTCGGCCTTTAATGTATCCCAATCCATAGCAGTTTGATCTCCTTGCAGCTGAATGATAATTTATTCACAAATAGAAAATGGTTTTCTCCTAAAATAATAGCACAAAAAGCCAATTTTGTCTTGAACTTTTTGCCGGGTGTGCTAGAATAAAAAAGAAAGGCATCCTTGTGTCCAACAGGCACCCGGATGTGAATATTGGATAGTTAATTCGGAGGTAATCAACAATGGCTGATATGTTCGCACCGCTGGTAGCACAGCTGAAGGCAAACCCCAAGACGATCGTTTTTACCGAGGGCAATGACCCCCGCATCCTGGAGGCAGCCAGCAAGCTGCTGGCCGAGGGCGTTCTGAAGGTTGTCATGGTGGGCAATGAGGCTGAGTGCAAGGCCGCTGCTGCCGCAGGCAATTTTGATATTTCCGCTGCTGAGATCATTGACCCTGAGAACTACGCAGGCTTCGACGAGATGGTGAACACCATGGTCGAGCTGCGCAAGGGCAAGCAGACCGCTGAAGAGTGTACCGCAATGCTGAAGAAGTCCAACTACTTCGGCACCATGCTGGTCAAGATGGGCAAGGCTGACTGCCTGCTGGGCGGCGCTACTTACTCCACCGCCGATACCATCCGCCCCGCTCTGCAGCTGGTCAAGACCAAGAAGGGCGCACACCTGGTGAGCTCCTGCTTCATTCTGGACCGTGACTTTGGCGAAGAGGGCCTGAAGCGCATTGCCATGGGCGACTGCGCTGTCAACATTGATTACACCGATACCGTTGATAAGGCTACCGGCGAGGTCAAGATCGCTGCATCCGCAAAGCTGGCTGAGGTGGCCGTTGAGACTGCCAAGACCGCAAAGCTGTTCGGCATCGATCCGAAGGTTGCGGTTCTGAGCTTCTCCACCAAGGGTTCCGGCAAGGGCGGCACCGTTGCTCTGAGCCATGACGCTACCATCAAGGCTCAGGAGATGGACCCCGAGCTGGCTGTGGACGGCGAGCTGCAGTTTGACGCTGCCGTTGCTCCCGAAGTTGCACAGGTCAAGTGCAAGGGCAGCAAGGTCGCTGGCCAGGCCAACACCTTCATCTTCCCCTGCATCGAGGCCGGCAACATCGGCTATAAGATCGCTCAGCGTCTGGGCGGCTACGCTGCCTACGGCCCCATCCTGCAGGGCCTGAATGCACCCATCAACGACCTGTCCCGCGGCTGCAACGCTGACGAGGTCTACAAGATGAGCCTGATCACTGCCTGCCAGTCCTAAACTGCCGACCGGCTGAATAGCGTTTGTGTTATCAAAGACTGCCGTACTCTTTTGTACGGCAGTCTTTTTTTTTGCGTGAGAACGATCTCGGATGCCCTCCGCAGTGCTTTGGGCATTTTCACGAGAGAAGTCGTGAAGAAAAATAACCCGATTTATCTTGTCTTGCGATAGAATAGTATCATCTATTGTTTCAGATACCGTTTCCGGTTGCGACCCCTTCGGTGAAAAAGAGGTTCCGAAACGCCCGCAGGAGTTTCGGAACCTCAAATATTAAAATGCAATTCCCTGAACAATGGCCAGAGCGCAGCGGAGACCATTTTAAATCGTCCGGCGCGGCTTTTTTGCACCGGCAAAAACCGACCGTGCCCCTCTTGCAATCTGCCTGCGTTTATGGTACAATATCCTAGCATTCAATGAATGTGTCGGACAGCGCCTGCTGCGTGGTTCGGCATACGGATGCGGGCCCTGTACGATGGAACCGCTGTGAACCAGGTCAGGTGGGGAACCAAGCAGCCTTAAGCGGTGTGTCCCGTGCGTTTCAGTCAGCCTGCATCCGTATGCCGAGTTACGCAAGGCGGGGGTCAAACCCCGTCAGCGCTGCCCGGCTTTTTTGTTGAAAGGGGAGAAGCGGATGTATCGAGCCCTGTACCGCAAGTGGCGGCCCCAGCGGTTTGAGGATGTGGTGGCCCAGCGCGGCATCGTAACCGCACTGCGCAACCAGATCGCCACAGGCCGTGTGGGCCACGCTTATCTGTTTACCGGCGTGCGCGGCACCGGCAAGACCACCTGTGCCAAGATCTTTGCCAAGGCAGTCAACTGCCTGCATCCCCAGAACGGTGACCCCTGCGGTGAGTGCGAGATCTGCAGGGGCATCGACAACGGCAGCATTCTGGACGTGGTGGAGATGGACGCGGCCTCCAACAACGGCGTGGACGATATCCGTGATCTGCGTGATGAAACGGCCTACACCCCCAGCGCCTGTCATTATAAGGTATATATCATCGACGAGGTGCACATGCTCTCCACGGCAGCGTTCAATGCCCTGCTGAAAACGCTGGAGGAGCCGCCCGCCCACGTCATCTTTATTCTGGCGACCACGGAGATCCAGAAGGTTCCCGCCACCATCCTTTCCCGGTGCCAGCGGTACGATTTTACCCGCATCGGCCCCGAGGATATCGCCCAGCGTGTGGAGTACATCGCCGGGCAGGAGGGACTGGAGCTGTCCGGCGAGGGGGCAGAGCTCATCTCTCGCCTTGCCGATGGTGCCATGCGTGACGCGTTGTCCATTCTGGATACCTGTGCCGGTGTCACGGCAAAGATCGATGCGGACGTTGTCCGCCGGATGGCAGGTGTGACCGACCGGAGCTATCTGTTCCACATTTCGGATGCGCTGGAAGCGCAGGATGCCGCCGCGGCACTGGCACAGCTGGCCCAACTGCGTCAGCAGTCGGTGGATGTGAAGCGGCTGACCGAGGAGCTTATTGCTCATTACCGTGCGCTGATGCTGGCGGCCCTGCCCGGTGGGCAGGCACTGCTCTCGGGTGTATCTCCGGAAGAGGAAAAGCTCTATCTGGAAAAAGGCCCCCGGATGGGGCAGCGGGAGGCGATCCGGGCCATCCGGGCGCTGGGCAACGCTCTGGAGCACATGACCCGGGGCAGTGACCAGCGGATAGAGCTGGAACTGGCCCTGTTCAGCCTTTCGGAGCCGCCCCAGCAGGTGGCGGTACAGGCTGTGCCTGCCGCCCGGCCTGCGGCCCCCGCACAGGAGGCCCCCAGACCGTTTGCGTCGGCACCGGTCAAGCCTTTTGTATGTGCGCCGGCGGCATCGGCTCCCGTGCAGGAACCTTCTGTGGAACCGGCACCGATGCAGCAGTCTGAGCCGGAACCGGCACCTCAGCCCGTGGAACCGCCCAAGGCAGAAGCAGCAGCTCCTGCGGAAGAAGAGCTGCCGCCCCTGCCGGAGGAACCGCCGGTGACTTCGGAGGCTCCGCCCCCTTGGGACGAGCCGGCACCGGCTGTGCCGCCGCAGAGAGAAGAGCCTCCGGCTCCTGCGCAGGAAGTGTCTGCGGCCCAGCCTCAGCCGGAGCCCAAGTCGGAATATACGGCTGACCCGGCGCTGAACAAGCCCCGCAAGGTGGCGGCAGAGGGGATCAATCCTTTCCCGCAATGGGCAGAGGTCATCAAGCTCCTGCAGGAGCAGGATCCCATGCTCTACACCTACCTGAAAAAGTCCAAGGGTTACTTTGATGGTACCCGCGTGCTTATCGATGGCGGAAAGACCTTCCGGGATTTTATCCGCGCCAACAAGGAAAGCCAGAAGCTCATCAAAAAGCTCATCGCACAGGTGTCCGGTGTGGCGGTGCC
>ENA-ORSR01001052-ORSR01001052.1-human-gut-metagenome-genome-assembly--contig:-NODE-1052-length-20724-cov-4.863419_pt1 | contig 20724 bp, 16 predicted proteins | sample MGYA00241901_ERZ509166 | MGnify/ENA primary metagenome ERZ509166 (study PRJEB26280, sample SAMEA2338860) | human gut metagenome | biome: human gut; feature: human-associated habitat; material: faeces... | reverse complement strand
TGCCTCCAGCCATTCGATCATGCCGTTATACGCTTAATTTCCCCGGATTACCCCTTCGAGAATATCCATCGCTTCTTTCACCAGATTGAGGTTGGCCTGAGTCCCCATATGTCCGATACGGAAAACTTCTCCTGCCAGACATCCGTAGTTTCCGCCGACCACCAGGCCTTCGGCCCGCAAACGTGTATCCAGGTTCTTCCAGGATATTTTCTGCGGAACGTAGACAGCCGTCACTGTAGGAGAAGGTACAGCATCCATTGTCGGATATAATTTCAATCCCATTTTAACGATCCGCTCCCTGCAATATCCGGCCACTTTCTGATGACGTGCGATCACTTTGCCCAATCCTTCTTCCAGAAAAAGCCTTATTCAACTGTGCAGTTCCTTGCCAATAAGGAGTATAAGGGAAATAAGCATTTTTTACCGCTGTACGGAAAGGTAAGAGGGCATCGTACCCCACATATCCCACTTCTTCGATTATTTCCCACGCCCGGTCGCTCACCGACAAAAAAGACATCGAAGCCGGTGCAGACAAACATTTCTGCGAAGCCCCCAGACAGAGGTCGATATGCCATTCATCGGTTTTGACTACGCTGCCCCCTAATCCGGAAACCGCATCTACATATAATAAAGGTACGGCATATTTTTCTTTTAAGGCCCCGATTTCAGCCACGGGATTCATCGTCCCGCTCGGCGTCTCGTTTTGTACCATCGTAATCATTTTCGGCTGGAATTCCCGGATGGCCTTTTCAATCAGATCAAAATCGGTAAAGGTCTCGTCGAATCCGAATCCGACCGTCCTTACCTCACAACCGATAGCCTCCGCCATTCCCCCCATACCGTAACCGAAAAGCCCGGTCGACAACACCAACACTTTATCCCCCGGCAACAAACAACTCTTCAAAGCACTCCAAAGCGCCAACATCCCTTCACCGGTTTGTATAACGACACTATTTTTCGTCTGCATAATTTTACGCAGCGATTTTTCAGTGGCCTTATACAGATCGATATACTCTTTTTCCAGGTCGGCAGAACCGAAATTCTCCTGCCCTGCCTCCAAAACTTCCCGGGATACAGAAACAGGTCCCGGCACCATAGGAATTCGATATATTTTCATCGTTTAAAGTATTTAGTAACTAAAGTAAAAACATACAAAAATATTCTTTTCACCTGAAATAACGCTAAAATAAAAAGAATGATTCAAAATTATCCATATTTCATGATTTTTTCTAATTTCGCATCATATGCAGTAACCCGAAAACGACATAGTAAAATTGAAAAAAGGAAACAAAGGTTTTCTGGCACAGTTTTTCGTTTTTAGTTGATAAATAGTATATATTTGTAGCTTGAAAAGTTATAGTCAAAAATGTTAAAAACGGAACAGGTAGTAAATAAAATTATTGAAGCGCTGGAAGATAATAAAGCGCACCGGATTGTAAAAATCGATTTAAGAAAAATAGAAAACTGTTTTTGTAGTTTTTTCGTAATATGTCATGGAACTTCCGGCACGCATATTGCAGGGTTAACCGATGCTGTTGAAGAAAAAGTGAGAGAAGATCTGGATGAAAGGCCTTTTCATATCGAAGGATTGAATGCAGCACAATGGGTAGTCGTCGATTATGGGGATATTGTCGTACACATTTTTGAAAAAGAATTGCGCGACTATTATCAATTGGAAGATTTCTGGGCAGATGCACAGATCACCGAAATAGCCGGAGAGCCGGAAATGCTCACTTATTCCGGTTATCATACGACAAACGGAACAAATTGAAAACAGTAAAGAATACAAATATTGCGAACATACCAAATGGCAGACAACAACGAAAACAAGAAAGACGGAGGATTCAATTTTCCTCCAGTAGGGGGAGGTAAAAATATCAAAGCTCCGAAATTCAACGGATATTGGATGTATATCATACTGGCAGTCATTATTATCGGATTTCAATTTTTCAATATGAATCCCGATCCGGTAAGGACAACCTGGCAAGAAGTCAAGACTAAAATGCTCGAAAAAGGTGATATCGAAAAGATTACGGTCATCACGAATAAAGGGCAGGCCCAGGTATATATGAAGCCCGATAAGATCGAGAATTACTCCCAATTGAAATCGCAGGGGTTCAAAAATTCCAGTCCCGGTCCTCAGTTTTACTTCTCACCGGGCCCGTTGGAAACTTTTTCCAAAGAATTTTCCGAGCTCCAGGAAAAGACTCCGGCAGCAGCGGATATCAAGATCGACTATGATCAGGAATACGACGGTTGGGGAAACCTCTTCTCTATCTTCTTCCCGATCGCTCTTTTGGTATTTATCTGGATTTTCTTCTTCCGCCGGATGAGTAAAGGGGGCGGAGGTCCCGGAGGAGTCTTCAATGTCGGCAAATCACAGGCCAAGTTGTTCGATAAGGACACCCACATCAAGATTACCTTCAAAGATGTAGCGGGATTAGCTGAAGCCAAACAAGAGGTGGAAGAGATCGTTTCTTTTCTGAAATCTCCGGATAAATATACCAAATTGGGGGGTAAAATTCCGAAAGGAGCTCTCTTAGTAGGTCCTCCGGGAACCGGAAAAACGACCACCTTAGTGGAAGCCATCTATGAAACCCTGCATCGGGAACCGCAGGTACTAGTATGTGCCCAAAGCAATACTGCCGTCGACTGGATTTCGGAAAAACTTGTGGACCGTGGCGTCAATGTCCTGCGTATCGGCAATCCGACCCGTGTCAACGACAAGATGCTTTCCTTTACCTACGAGCGTCGTTTCGAGAACCATCCGCTTTATCCGGAGCTGTGGAGCATCCGGAAAAATCTCCGTGAACTGGGCAGCCGTGCCCGCCGTGGCAGCTATGACGAACGCGAAGGAGTACGCAGCCGTATGAGCCGCCTGCGCGACCGCGCCACCGCATTGGAAATACAAATCAATGCAGAGCTTTTTGATGGGGCACATGTCATAGCCTCCACGCTAGTAAGCAGCAATCACCGGCTGCTGAACGGACGCCGTTTCGGCACCCTTTTCATTGATGAAGCAGCCCAGGCCTTAGAGGCTGCCTGCTGGATAGCTATCCGAAAAGCAGACCGCGTGGTATTGGCGGGTGCCCACTGCCAACTTCCGCCCACCATAAAATGCTACGAAGCTGCCCGTGGAGGTCTGGAACGAACATTGATGGAGAAAGTGGTGTCCAACAAACCTGCCGTTGTCTCTTTGCTGAAAGTACAATACCGCATGCACGAGGAAATCATGAAATTTCCTTCCCAATGGTTTTATAATGGCGAGTTGGAAGCCGCTCCCGAAGTGCGTTACCGGGGCATCCTGGACTGGGATACCCCCATCCACTGGATTGACACCTCCGAAATGGATTTCAAAGAAGAATTTGTGGGAGAGACTTTCGGACGCATTAATAAGGCGGAAGCGGACCTGCTCCTATCAGAACTGAAAATCTACATCAACCGTATCGGTGGCAACCGCATTCTGGAAGAAAAAATAGACATCGGCATCATCTCCCCTTACAAGGCACAAGTGCAATATCTCCGCAGCAAGATAAAGGCAGACGCTTCACTCAAGCCTTATCGCAGCTTGTTCACTGTAAATACGGTGGATGGCTTCCAAGGGCAAGAGCGCGATGTTATCTTCATCAGCCTTGTCCGTACCAACGAAGAAGGACAGATAGGATTCCTGAATGATTTAAGGAGAATGAATGTAGCCATCACCCGGGCACGTATGAAGCTGGTGATATTGGGAGAGGCAGAGACGCTGAAACATCACGGTTTTTACCGGAAGCTATTGGAGTTTATTCAAAATATAGGGAATCAATAATAAAGAAATACCCCCTCCGGTAACACCGAAGAGGGTATTTCACCTATTTATATAAAGCTGATTAATTGTTTTCCGGACGAAGTTTACGAACTGTAACAGCTGTCTGCCACATTTCGCTTTCACGCAAGGCTTTCAATTCTGCATTCAGCTTCTCACGATAATCGGGTTTGGAGTTACTGTCGATAGAAATCTGGGCTTCGTTGCCCGACTTCACACTTGCATACAATTTCTGTACAACCGGCTTGATGGCATCATGGAACGGGGTCATCCAATCCAGCGCACCACGCTGTGCCGTAGTAGAACAGTTGGCATACATCCAGTCCATACCGTTCTTGGCAAACAATGGCATCAAAGATTGAGTCAACTCTTCCACTGTTTCATTGAATGCTTCAGAAGGAGTATGGCCGTTTTCGCGCAATACTTCATACTGAGCCAACAGTAATCCCTGGATAGCACCCATCAATGAACCGCGTTCACCGGTCAAGTCGGAAGTGGCTTCGCGGATGAAAGTTGTCTCGAACAAATATCCCGAACCGATACCGATACCCAGTGCAATCGTCTTGTCAAAAGCCTTACCCGTAGCATCTTGATAGACGGCATATGATGAGTTCAAGCCACGCCCTTCGAGGAACATGGTACGAAGTGAAGTACCGGAACCTTTGGGAGCAACCATAATAACATCAATATCTTTAGGAGGAACCACGCCGGTACGGTCGTTCCAGGTAATAGCAAAACCATGAGAGAAGTAAAGAGCCTTCCCGGGAGTCAAATAAGGTTTGATAGTCGGCCATACAGACATTACAGCTGCGTCAGACAACAGACACATGACGATAGTACCTTTCTGACAAGCCTCTTCGATGCCGAACAAAGTCTCACCCGGTACCCATCCGTCAGCCACAGCCTTTTCGTATGTCTTACCCGGACGTTGTCCTACAATCACATTGAAACCGTTATCACGCAAGTTGCAAGCCTGGCCCGGGCCTTGTACGCCATAACCGATTACTGCAATTGTTTCATCTTTCAAAATCTCACGTGCTTTTTCCAAAGGAAATTCTTCGCGGGTCATTACATTCTCAATAACACCGCCAAAATTCAATTGTGCCATTTTTTGTTTTAATTTTTATTTGTGGCTTACGCCAACGTTGATAAATTTATTTATTTCTCTGTAAATATCACTTTAGAACGACAGACCACTTCGCTGCCATTCTTTTTCACCTCCACATCGTAAACGCCCTCACCGGCATCATCCATGAACAAAGTCAACTCATCCCCATAATAGCTTTCGGCTACATATGCCATTTCAAAACGACGGATGCGCTTCTCCTTATACATCTCTATCGGGAACAAATCAAGGATATGCTCGATGTAACGGATGCTGTTCACATGCCCGTTAATGTCAATATCACTGTATTTGGCTACCAAAGCAGCAACCGGTTCCTTTGAGGCCACCTTTATCCGCGAAGGTTTTTCTATCGGGCAAGGCTCATCGCAAACATAATCTACAATGCTGCCACTATGAAGAGCCAGCAAATCTGCCGGCTTACGGGTATTCATGCTAATCATCGCCCAAACGGAACGTGCATACCCAATCTTCTTACCCTCCTTATCGATGATAGCGAAATTACGGTCTGTAAAAAGGCGATAGACATTCTCCACCCAAGTCTGAATGGAGAAATCTTCGTACTGATAAGGCATTTCATCCAGTTCGACAGCCAGACGGGACAATACCCAAGTATAATTGTCCTCGTTTAGAGTCGCGATGCCAAAACCGCGGTCGCTGGCATGGAAACCCGCACAATTCAACAAATGGTTGCCCAATACTCCCATTGTCAGCCGTCCGGTAAAGTCGACATGAAACGGTTCGGCAACAAACTTGTAGGTACCTATCTTATTGTTCTCGCTCATCATGATTCCTGGTGTTTACTTTGACGATATTTTGCTTCACGGTCTGCCAGATATTCATTGACACGCTCAAAGCAGCTGGTCGTAATGGCTACGCGACCCGAACGGACGAACTGAAGTACGCAATCCAACTGGCGCAACTCCTCATAAAGATTGGTTATTTCCTCACTCATGCCATTCTTCTCAACAATGGCAAATACAGCATTCACCTCCACAATACGGGCATTGTACTTACGGATTACTTTGGACACCTCCGGTTTTTCTTCCAGCGTAGGGGTCGTTATTTTATAAAGGGCAATCTCGTGCTGATAGATTTCATCATCCGTGAAATAATGGGCTTGCAGCACATCTATTTTCTTGGTAATCTGCTTGGTCACCTTTTCAATGGTATCCTTGTCCGTCCAAGCGGTAATGGTATATTTATGTACCCCCTTGATGGAGGAGGCCGATACATTCAAACTCTCGATGTTTATCTGCCGGCGGGTAAACACAGCCGTCACCTGATTCAGCAAACCGGCAAAGTTTTCCGAATGAACAATGATTGTATATAGTTTTTTATCCATAGATAGAGTAAATTCTTTAATTTCGCATGACTTCAGCATTCCAACAACATCTGATTGACCGAACCGCCCGGAGGTGTCATCGGCATTACATTTCCTTCTTCCTCCACACAAGCTTCGAGCAGGAACGGTCCGTCAGTCGCTATCATCTCGTCAATCGCTTTTGCCAGCTCCTCGCGGGTCATTACCCTGCGTGCAGGAATATCATATGCCGAAGCAATCTTCATATAATCCGGATTCATCATCGGAGTAAACGAATAACGACGATTGAAGAACATCGCCTGCCATTGACGAACATTGCCCAAGAAGTTATTGTTCAACAGAATCATCTTCACCGGAGCCTTTTGTTCCATGATGGTACCCAGTTCCTGCAGGTTCATCTGCAAGCCGCCGTCTCCCATGAATACGCATACCGTGCGGTCCGGACGTCCAAAAGTGGCACCGATAGCTGCCGGAAGGCCGAAGCCCATAGTACCCAGGCCACCGGAAGTAACAATGCTACGTTCCTTGCTGTATTTGAAATAACGGGCGGACATCATCTGATTCTGGCCGACATCAGTCACCAATATCGCCTCGTTATGGGTAGCCTCACTCACAGCACGCACCACCTCACCCATGCTTAGCGCTTTTCCTGCCGGATGTAATTCCGGACGGATTACCTTTTCCTCTTCCACTTCCTCGTATTGCCGGAAACTGTCAATCCATTCCTGATGGTTGGCGGGTTCCAGCAATTGGGTAACGGCAGCCAGTGTCTCTTTGCAATCTCCCAGGACAGCAACATCGGTCTTTACATTCTTATCTATTTCGGCAGGGTCAATATCAAAGTGGATAATCTTCGCCTGCTTGGCATATGTTTCCAATTTACCCGTCACACGGTCATCAAAGCGCATGCCTACGGCGATAAGGACATCACATTTATTGGTATTGATATTGGGCCCCAGGTTACCGTGCATACCAAGCATTCCTTTGTTCAACGGATGGTTCGTAGGTAATGCGGAAAGTCCCAATAAAGTGCATCCGGCAGGCATTCCGGCTTTCTCAATGAAAGCACGAAGCTCTTGCTGGGCTTCTCCCAGCTCCACGCCTTGTCCTACCAGCACCAAAGGCCGTTCCGCACCATTTATTAATTCAGCAGCCTTCCGTATGGCCTCCGGCTCCATTTCGGGAACGGGAAGATAGCTACGGACATAGTCCACCTTAGTAGGCGCATATTCTGTTTTCTCCACTTGGGCGTTTTTAGCAAAATCCAGCACGACCGGTCCCGGACGTCCGCTCTTTGCCACATAGAAAGCACGTGCCACTGCCCAGGCCACATCTTCTGCACGACGAATCTGGTAACTCCATTTCGTGATAGGCTGAGTAATGCCTACCAAGTCCACTTCCTGAAATGCATCCGTACCCAAGAAGTTCGTCCCTACCTGGCCGGCAATGACAACGATAGGCGTACTGTCAATCATGGCATCTGCAATGCCCGTGATAGTATTGGTAGCACCCGGTCCACTGGTAACCAGACAAACGCCAACCTCGCCTGATACACGTGCAAAGCCTTGTGCCGCATGGGTTGCTCCTTGTTCATGGCGAACCAAGATGTGGTTCAATTCCTTCCGGTGGTCGTATAAGGCATCGAATACCGGCATGATGCTCCCTCCCGGATAACCGAAAATGGTCTTTACTCCCTGATGCTCCAGAGAGCGCATCAATGCTTCTGCGCCTGTTATTAGAGCCTCACCCCGACCCTCTCCTTGGGAGAGGGAGGAAAAGTTACTCTTTTTATTATTATCAGCCATACTTTATCTATTCATTATATTTAAAAGCTCAATAGTAGCTTGAAAAATTTGTTTCATTCTTTCCTCCCCTCGCTTTCGGAAAGGGGGGCTTTTAATCAATCAGCCTCACAGCCCCTTTGTCAGCGGAACTCACCATACTGGCATATGCTTTCAATGCTTTGGAGACTTCACGGTTGCGGGTTACCGGAGTCATAGGGCGTGCTGCAAGCTCTTCATCCGTCAACTTCACATTGATAGAACGGTTCGGTATATCAATTTCGATAATGTCCCCATCCTTAATCTTGCCGATATTACCACCGGCAGCCGCTTCGGGAGAAACATGTCCGATACTTAGTCCGGAAGTACCACCACTGAAACGCCCGTCGGTAATCAATGCACACTCCTTACCCAGATGGCGGGATTTGATATAAGAAGTAGGATAAAGCATCTCTTGCATACCCGGTCCACCTTTCGGCCCTTCGTGAGTGATGACGACGACGTCTCCACTGACCACCTTTCCAGCCAGAATACCGTCACAAGCCGCATCTTGTGAGTCGAAGACTTTCGCCGGCCCCGTAAATTTCCAGATACTCTCGTCTACACCGGCAGTCTTGACAACGCAACCGTCCTGAGCTATATTTCCCTTCAAAACTGCCAGACCGCCATCCTTGCTGTATGCATGTTCCAAATCACGGATACAACCGGTCGCACGGTCCGTGTCGAGTTCCTTATAAGACGCATTTTGTGAACCAAGTACCAGATTGAACTTTCCGGCTGCCGCACTGGAGTATTTCTTGATTGCCTCTTTACATACATTAGAGCTGGTAATACTATACCGGTCGATTGCCTCTGCCAACGTCATTCCATCCACACGGCGGACATTCGTATCGACCAATCCGCCCTTGGCAAGCTCATCCATGATGGCAATGATGCCACCGGCACGGTTAACGTCTTGTACATGATACTTTTGGGTATTGGGAGCCACCTTGCATAAGCAGGGGGTCTTGCGGGAGAGCATGTCAATGTCGTCCATCTTAAAATCCGCTCCGGCTTCGTGAGCCACAGCCAACAAATGAAGTACCGTATTAGTGGAACCGCCCATCGCAATATCCAGCGTCATGGCATTCAAAAATGCCTCGCGGGTAGCAATACTTCGCGGGAGTACGCTCTCATCCCCTTCTTCATAATATCTAAAGGCATTCTCTACAATCAACTTGGCTGCATCCTCAAATAGTTTCTTGCGATTTTCGTGAGTGGCTACAATCGTGCCGTTACCGGGCAGTGCCAATCCAATCGCTTCATTCAGGCAATTCATGGAATTAGCGGTAAACATGCCTGAGCAGCATCCGCAAGTGGGGCAGGCATGTTGCTCAATCTGTGCCACCTCTTTATCGCCCACACTTTCATCAGCAGATTTAATCATGGCATCAATCAAATCCAAATGCTGTCCGTTCCATTCCCCGGCTTCCATCGGACCGCCTGAAACAAACACAGTCGGTATATTCAGTCTCATAGCCGCCATCAGCATCCCCGGAGTAATCTTGTCACAGTTACTGATGCAAACCATAGCATCCGCCTTATGGGCATTTACCATATACTCCACACTATCGGCAATGATATCTCTTGAAGGCAGGGAATAAAGCATACCGTCGTGTCCCATAGCGATACCGTCGTCAATGGCAATCGTATTGAACTCCGCAGCAAAACACCCCAGTTTTTCAATCTCTTCCTTTACAAACTGGCCTATTTCGTGCAGATGTACATGCCCGGGGACGAATTGTGTAAATGAATTGACTATAGCGATAATGGGCTTACCCATCTGTTCCTTCTTCATACCATTCGCCGTCCACAATGCACGGGCTCCCGCCATGCGGCGACCTTGTGTGCTGAACGAGCTGCGTAACTGATGCTTCATTTTCAAATCTCCTTTTAATGAAAAAGCCTCTCCCACTATAGTGAGAAAGGCTTAATAAATTATCTTCTAACGTACGAATACATACATAACCTTTCTCACGCTCTTGATGCCACCACCACGACGCGAATAATATGCAGGACTGCCAGGTTAATAGATGTATGTAAATTCATAACTTAATTCTTCTTTTTTGTTTCAAACGTGCTGCAAAGGTAAGGGCTTTTTTATAATCTCCAAACAAATTGAAGAAAAAAATAAGATAAATATGAATAATCGTAAGAAAATATCGCCCTAAAATCCTATTTTATCACTTAACAGTTCTAAATAGAACCATTCAGACAGCCAATGTAAATGTATTGCCAATCATTGAAACCATTTAATAATCTGAAAATTACCAAAGGCTCTCTACATCCCGAAACAAATAATTCGTATCTTTGTCTCTTCAAATACTCAAAAAAAAGTATTTACTAATTAAATAAAGATAGAAAATTAATGGAAACAGTAGAAAACAAGTACATCACCGTAGCATATAAGCTGTACTCAATCGAAAACGGAGAAAAAGATTTCGAAGAAGAAGCACCCGTAGAGCATCCTTTTCAGTTTATCTCAGGTCTGGGAATGACACTCGAACCCTTTGAAGCCCAGATAAAAGACTTGCAGATAGGCGATAAATTCGACTTTACCATTCCGGCATCAGAAGCTTATGGTGAATATGACGACGACCATGTTATTGACCTCCCCAAAGAAATCTTCATGATAGAAGGAGAATTCGACAGCGACCGTGTAGTGGAAGGCGCCGTCATCCCCTTGATGACTTCTGAAGGTCAACGCATCAATGGAAGTGTAGTAGAAGTAAAGGAAGACGTAGTTGTAATGGACATGAATCATCCACTCGCAGGTTGTGATTTGAACTTTACCGGAGAAGTGGTGGAAAGCCGTCCGGCTACGAACGAAGAGCTTGCTGAAGTTGCCCGTATGATGGGTGGCGGTTGCGGCAGCTGCGGTTGTGGTGACTGTGGCGACGGATGCGGCGACCATGAATGTGGAGGCGGATGCTGCCACTAAAGAATTAAAAATTAAAGAATTAAAAATTAAAGAATCAGACTACACAGTATTAAGCATGCCGCATGGTAATTCTTTAATTTTTAATTCTTTAATTTTCAAATTCTATATTATTTACTTGTCATTATCTCCAATACCAATTTATCCGTTTCATTCATTCCTTTAGAACCGATTTTTGTCAGATTACGGATACTCTGATCCACATCCTCATCAATAATACCTTCTACGGAAGTCACACAACGGTTTTCCATGGCCATGATGGCTGAAAGCACTGCGGTTGAAACTCCGGTAGTTACTTTCAATGCACAACTGGGTTTGGCACCATCACAAATCATTCCGGTAAGATTGGCAATCATGTTCTGCACAGCATATGCCACCTGTTCATAAGTTCCTCCCATTAGCCAAGTTATACCGCAACTGGAACCCGTAGCAGCAACCACACAACCGCATAAGGCAGATAAGCGTCCCAAACTCTGCTTGATATAGATTACTGTTAAATGGCTCAACATCAAGGCACGAATCAATTCTTCTTCCGATTTTCCATTTTCTTCGGCATAGACCAGTACGGGAAGGGTAGCGGATATCCCTTGATTGCCACTGCCGGAATTGCTCATCACCGGAATCATGGCACCGGCCATACGGGCATCACATGCTCCCGAAGTGTAAGAAAGGATATGAGAGAAGACACTGTCGCCCATAATCCGGTGTTCGTAAGTGCCACGTAGGATTTTACCCAGTCCATGACCATATTCACCTTCGAAGGAACGTTCGGCGGCAGTCTTGTTCAGTCGTGCCGTATCAAGAATAAAACGAATGTCGTCTAATGGGGTTGTCATGGCGAAGTCATACACTTTGCGTAAAGTCAAGTCCAATACATCCTCCTCCTCTTCGATGCAAGAAGCGGTTTGTTTGTCCAGCAGGATATCCCCGTTGTGCGTTATATAAGTAAAGCAAGTATGTCCACCAGCAATAATGGCGGTTGCCTTGTCCGTATCGGCTTCACAGCAGACTTCTATATAAAGTTTCTCTTCTATATCGTCTTTTAAGGATATATGGATACGCTTTTCTTCTATGAAACGCTTTCCTGCCTCCACTGCATCAGGGGTACTGTCTTTCAAAACCTCCAATTGATATACCGACTTGCCTATTAAAGCGCCAAGCGCCACAGCAATCGGTAATCCAATCATCCCCGTACCAGGAATACCCACTCCCATTGCATTCTTCAGAATATTGGCACTCAGCAATACGGTTATCTTTTCGGGACGCTTATTCAACACTTCCACAGCCTTTGCTACACACAATGCTACTGCTATAGGTTCTGTACAACCAATGGCAGGGACGACCTCGTTCTTGACAAGGGCAATGATTTGCAGTCTTTCCGTTTCAGTCATATTTATTCAAATTTGATGCAGGCAAAGATAATGTATTTTATTCTATAATAAAACGAACAAAAAAATAAAAAAGAGGATTCCAAGCACAGAACCCTCTTTATAGATAAAGAAAAATCTTTTCTTATTTTTTATAAGAATTGTCACCAAGACTTATACCTAAATTGAATCTGGTAGTAACATTCCAAATTCCTTCTATTTCAGTCATTGAGTTCAAGGCAGTCAGCATCTGAATCATATTCCACAAAGGTATACTCTGTCCCCAGAATTCAATGTTCGTGTTCTTTAACAACGCATCTACATCAGGTAACATCGGATAGAGAGCAGGCATAAAAATATCAAATAAATCCTTATCCAAATAGATAGAGAGATCATTTACCGTTCTTACGAGCTCTTCCTCGTTCTTTATCTCCAATTGGGTGGTTCTATAGTTCAAGGGGAAACCATCGATTACATAGCTAATCAGCTTTTCAATATCACTATCAGAAATTTTAGAAATATCTAACTTTTTCAGCATATTATCATCTTCAAGTCCAGCCAACAACTGACCCAACAAATTCTTGATGTCAGCTCCACTCATGCTCTTCACCATTTCTATAATCTGCAAAACAGCTTCCGGAGTCATTTGAGAATCCTCAGCATCTTTCAATGCTTCGGTTACAATGGCAGGAATATTCAGCACAACATAGATATGCTCACCCTTCACATACCAATAAGCCAGATTTGTGGGAGAAGTTTTCCAAACAATGCCGTCCGTTGAAGGGAGCTGCCCCATACCGGCCATAATCATCTGATCCATAGTAATGTTTATTTCTTCTGCATAGCTGGCTACAATAGAACCATCAGCTTTGAACTCTACATCTTTCAAAAGCTGTATCATAGCCGCAGATAGGACATTCGTCCCTACTGTCGAGATATTATCCGCTGCAATCCCTGCATTACCACCTTCTCCATAAGGCGATACCCAAGTCAATCTTCCCGGAGCATAAATATTGGTTCTATCTTTAGAATCAGCATAATAAACAGCATCACACAACTGATATTTCTTCACGATATCTCCTACAAACTCCGTAGAAACCGTAACTGTAGCTTTCCCTTCTAATGTGATAGTACCCGAAACTTTCACATTCGTAGAGCTAAGCAGCACCCAAGCCGCCTTAGTAGCAGGCGTTACACTTTTCTCGCCTTGAAACTTAAAAGTACCGTCTGTCTGTTCAACAACAGTCACATTAATTTCTATTTCATCTGCACCTCTAACCACTTTATTCAACGTCAAAATACCATTCTGCGCATCGGTCATCGCTAATTTCACACTAGCATCAGAACTTGTCGGAATATTAGTTTCCAGTTCCAGATTTTCAGCTGTAATAATCTGACTAGGCACTTTCTTCCAATTTTCATCATCATCATCACTACAAGCCGTGAATAAACTCATTGAACAGATCAATGCAAATAAATAAAATAAATTCTTTTTCATACTTTTTTGAGTACTTGTTTAGTTAATAAAAAGCTTCCCAAGGGAGCTATTAATTTCCCATTTTAAATCGAAGGTGCAAAGTAACACTTTTTAAGGTTACAGTACAAGGTCTTTTCTAAAAAATAAATGTTCCTTTTTTCATCATTACGAGTGAAATTCGGATGCAGATTTCATAAAGAGTAAGCCATTTTTATAAAGAACAAGCCATTGGCCAAACTCTGGCAAAGGCAGGCAACTTTATGCGGAAAAGACTTTTTATCTTATTTCCTTAAACGTTTTATGAAAAAAAGTTGTTATCTTTATAAAGTCAAAAGCATTTCTTATAAAGCGTATTGGCACATTAACCTCATATATAAACCTTTAAAGCATTTGATATGTTCAACTCATTTGGAAATATTCTCCGTCTTACCAGTTTTGGGGAATCGCACGGTAAGGGCGTGGGAGGAGTGATAGACGGATTCCCTGCAGGAATAGTCATTGATATGGATTTCGTCCAGGCAGAGCTCGACCGACGCCGCCCCGGACAGTCACGTATCACTACCGCCCGGAAAGAAGGTGATAAAGTGGAGTTCCTCTCCGGCATCTTCGAAGGAAAATCCACAGGCTGCCCCATAGGATTCATTGTATGGAACCAAAACCAACATTCTGACGATTACAATAATCTGAAAGAAGTCTACCGACCGTCACATGCCGACTATACTTATAAAGTGAAATATGGCATCCGCGACCACCGCGGAGGCGGACGTTCATCAGCCCGTGAAACAATCTCGCGTGTAGTAGCGGGTGCCCTGGCCAAATTGGCGCTGAAGCAGCTGGGTATACACATCACGGCGTACACTTCACAAGTAGGTCCTATCCGCCTTGAAGAAAATTATACCGCATACGACCTCGACCTGATAGAGACCAATCCGGTCCGCTGCCCCGACCCGGCGAAGGCAAAAGAAATGGAAGAACTCATCTTCAAGATAAAGGGAGAAGGAGATACCATCGGAGGAGTGGTGACTTGTGTCGTCAAAGGATGCCCCATCGGACTGGGACAACCCGTATTCGGTAAGCTCCATGCAGCACTTGGAGCAGCCATGCTCAGCATCAATGCAGCAAAAGCATTTGAGTATGGAGACGGTTTCAAGGGATTAAAGCAGAAAGGCTCGGAGCAGAATGATGTGTTCTACAACAATAACGGACGTATCGAGACCCGCACCAATCATTCGGGCGGTATACAAGGTGGAATCAGTAACGGGCAAGACATCTATTTCCGTGTAGCCTTCAAACCCGTGGCAACCGTACTGATGGAGCAACACACCGTGAACATTGACGGTGTAGACACCACCCTGAAAGCCCGAGGACGCCATGACCCGTGTGTATTGCCACGCGCAGTACCCATCGTGGAAGCAATGACAGCAATGACATTGTTGGATTATTACCTGATTGACAGAACAACACAACTATAATATTCACCCATGGAAATAAAGAAATACATCACCGAGAACGAGCCTAAAATGCTGGAAGACTTGTTCAGCCTCATTCGCATTCCAAGCATCAGTGCCAAACCCGAGCATCACGACGATATGCTTGCCTGCGCCGAACGCTGGGCACAGTTGCTGCTCGAAGCCGGAGCGGATGAAGCCCTCGTAATGCCCTCCAAAGGTAACCCGATTGTTTTTGGACAAAAAATCGTAGACCCGGACGCCAAGACCGTATTGGTATATGCCCACTACGACGTGATGCCAGCCGAACCTCTCGAACTTTGGAAAAGCGACCCCTTTGAACCGGAAATACGCGACGGACATATCTGGGCACGCGGTGCTGATGATGACAAAGGGCAATCTTTCATACAAGTGAAAGCGTTTGAATACCTCGTACGCAACGAACTGCTGCAAACCAACGTAAAATTCATCTTCGAAGGAGAAGAAGAAATCGGTTCGCCCAGCTTAGAAAGCTTCTGCCAGGAGCACAAAGAGTTGCTGAAAGCAGACGTCATTCTGGTTTCGGACACCAGCATGCTTGGTGCAGACCTGCCTTCACTGACCACCGGACTGCGCGGACTGGCCTATTGGGAAATAGAAGTGACCGGCCCCAACCGCGACCTGCACAGCGGTCACTTCGGCGGTGCTGTTGCCAACCCCATCAATGTGCTTTGCCAGATAATCAGCCAAGTGACGGACGCAGAGGGACGTATCACCGTACCGGGCTTCTATGACGATGTGGAAGAAGTTCCCCAAGCCGAGCGCGACATGATAGCCCGCATTCCTTTCGACGAAGAGAAATACAAAAAGGCTATCCATGTAAAAGCACTTTTCGGAGAGAAAGGTTACAGTACGCTGGAACGTAATAGTTGCCGTCCGTCTTTCGACGTATGCGGCATCTGGGGCGGATATACGGGTGAAGGGTCCAAGACCGTGCTCCCATCCAAGGCATACGCCAAGGTATCCTGCCGGTTGGTTCCCCACCAGGACCACCACAAGATATCCCGGCTCTTTGCCGACTACATTCTGGACATAGCGCCGGATTCAGTACAGGTAAAAGTCACTCCGATGCATGGAGGCCAAGGATATGTATGTCCCATCACCCTACCCGCCTACCAAGCCGCCGAAAAAGGTTTTGAAAAAGCTTTTGGAAAGAAACCGCTGGCAGTGCGTCGGGGTGGAAGTATCCCCATCATCTCCACTTTCGAGCAAGTACTGGGCATCAAAACCATTCTGATGGGCTTCGGGCTCGAATCCAACGCCATCCACTCACCTAATGAGAATATACCGTTGGACATCTTCCGTAAAGGAATAGAAGCTGTTGTCGAATTCTACCTCAATTATAAATAAAACAAGAAAATCAGGATGAAAGACTTCCAAATTCAAGCCATCGGCCTGATGTCCGGCACTTCCCTTGACGGGCTGGACGTATGTTGTTGCACTTTCCGGCAGCAAGCCGGAAAATGGTCTTTCCACATAGACTGTGCAAAAGGCTATAGCTACCCCGACGCCATGAAGCAGATATTGGGTACCGGTGCACAGACAATGAGTGCTTTGGAGTTCATCACTTTCCACAGCTCCTATGGAAAGTTTCTCGGTGAACGTGTCAACGAGTTCATGCAAGAATTTGGAGTCCACCCCGATATTATCGCCTCCCACGGGCATACCATCTTCCATGAGCCTCAAAAGAGAATCATGTACCAAATAGGTGACGGAGCCGCCATTGCCGCTGAAACCCGTATACCTACCGTTTCGGATTTCCGGCGGCTGGACATCATGCTGGGTGGGCAGGGCGCTCCACTCGTACCTATTGGCGACCGGTTGCTTTTTGCCGACTACGACTTCTGTTTGAATATCGGCGGTTTCTCCAACATCTCATTCGAGCAGGACGAGCGGCGCATCGCTTTTGACATCAGTCCGGTGAATTACGTCATCAACCATTACTGCCGGCAAATAGGATTGGAATTTGACCGTGACGGCGAGATAGCACGGCAAGGCAACATCTGCCAAGAACTGCTGGACGAACTGAACGGAATGGATTTCTACCATCAGTCCGGACCGAAGTCATTGGGACGGGAGTGGGTGGAAACGCTGGTATATCCCATGCTCGAGCGTTATGGCTTGAGTATGGAGAATATGCTACGTACCTTTTACGAGCATGCCGCCTGGCAAATATCACGCATCATCACCGCCCACCCCTTGCCCGATGGTAACGGAAAACTGCTGATTACCGGCGGAGGTGCATTCAACAAGTTCCTCATAGAACGTATCGACGCCTTGTGTCCGTGTGAGATCGTGATTCCCAGCCGGCAAATCATAGAATACAAGGAAGCCCTAATCTTTGCTTTCCTGGGTGCCCTCTATATGGCGGACACACCCGGATGCCTCGCCTCGGTGACGGGAGCCACGACAGATAATATCGGAGGGATGCTGTTTAAAATATAGTCAATTCTACCATTATGGAAAAATCAAAAGACACCTGGACCGTCTTATCCAGCGAATACCTTCATCGGGCCCCATGGCTCACTGTGCGTAAAGACCATGTAGTACTGCCCAACGGCAACCACATTCCCTCCTATTATATATTGGAATATCCCAACTGGGTGAATACCATTGCCATCACCCGTGACGGACAATTTGTCTTTATCCGCCAATACCGGCATGGCATACAAGAAACGTCCTATGAGCTCTGTGCAGGGGTATGCGAAGAAGAGGACGGCTCTCCGATGGTTTCCGCACAACGGGAACTTTTGGAAGAAACCGGCTATGGAAACGGAGTATGGAAAGAGTTCATGCAAATCTCTCCCAATCCAAGTACCCACACCAACATTACCTACTGTTTCCTGGCTACGGACGTGGAGAAAATCTCCGAGCAACAGTTGGAAGATACGGAAAACCTGACCGTACACCTGCTTTCCTTGCAGGAGGTCAAGGAATTGCTGCAGCAAGGAAGCATCCGCCAGGCGCTGATGGCTGCTCCCCTCTGGAAATACATGGCGGAGAGAATTATTTAATGTGATTACCCTTATTCAAACGGCTTACGGAATGTGCATCCGGATTTCCATTCGGAACAACCGTAAGCCGTTTTCCCCTTGATAACGGTACCTTTTCCGCAAAGCGGACAAGGCTGACCGACGAAATCGTCAGCTTGTACGGAAGCCTCCGTACTTGAAGCTGCCACAGCGCCCGAAGCCTGCTCCGTCTTTTTACCTGCGGCGGCAGACTTTCTCGGTGTTCTTTTCTTCGGTTCCTTTTTCGGCTTATCGGCAGCCTCTGTCTTGGCAGAAGCCTTACTGCCCTTTTCGGGAGCAGGCGCTTGGATGGTGATGTGGCGGTTGCTGTTATCAGAAAGTACACTCATCACGACTTCCGATACCATCTGCTTCAATTCTTCCAAGAATTGTCCGGCATTATATGTCCGCCTTTCTATCTCACGTAGCTTTTTCTCCCAGATACCGGTCAGTTCCGCCGACTTCAACAGCTCCTCATGGATAATCTGTATCAGCTCCACACCGGTAGGGGTGGCTATCAGATTCTTCTTTTCCTTGCGGATATAGTTTCGCTTGAACAGCGTCTCGATGATGGCTGCACGGGTAGATGGACGACCGATACCGTTTTCCTTCAGCGCATCACGCAGTTCGTCGTTATCCACCAGCTTGCCCGCCGTTTCCATAGCACGCAGCAGGGTGGCTTCCGTATAAGGCCGGGGCGGCTGCGTCCACTTCTCATACAAATCGGGGACGTGCGGTCCGCTTTCTCCTTTCACAAAAGCCGGAAGCACATTCTCCTCTTCTCCCTTCTCCTCTTTCTCCTCCTGCGATTGTGCCGAGGGGATGCCGAAGATAATACGCCAACCCGGTTCCAGAATCTGCTTGCCGGTAGCCTTGAACTCTATGCTCTCTACCTCGCCCAATACGGTGGTAGTGGCAAACTTACAATCGGGATAGAATACAGCAATGAAACGGCGTGCTATCAAATCGAATACGCGACGCTCCATATCCGTCAGATTCTGCGGATGCTGACCGGTAGGAATAATGGCGTGGTGGTCTGTTACCTTCGAGTTATCGAAAACCTTTTTGGACTTCAACAATGCAGTTCCTGTCAAAGGGGCTGTAAATGTCTCGTAATCACGCAGACCTTTCAAGATGCCGGGGCATTTGGGATAGATGTCATCACTCAAATAGGTAGTGTCTACACGTGGATAGGTAGCCACTTTCTTCTCATACAAAGACTGGATGATTTTCAGCGTCTCATCAGCGGAATAGGCAAACTTCTTGTTACATTCCACTTGCAAAGAAGTCAAGTCAAACAAGCGGAGTGGTGCCTCCCTCCCCTCTTTCTTGGTGACATCCGTCACGGTAAAAAGAGAATTCTTAATCTGGTCCAATAAAACAAGCCCACGTTCGCGGTCGGTAATGGGGTCGATACCCCGATTCTCTTCTTCTTTTTTAGGTTTCTTCCCGGCAGCTATAGCCTCTTTCTGCTTCTCGGCTTCCAATACCAGTTCCTCCTCACTTTTCCGGAGGATGGTGGAGAAAGTGGTATCTCGATAGACGGTCTTCAGCTCCCAGTATTGCTTGGGAACAAAATTCTGTATTTCCAACTGACGGTTTACAATCAGCGCCAGTGTCGGCGTTTGCACACGGCCGATAGAAAGTACCTGCCGGTTCTGCCCATACTTCATGGTGTAGAGGCGGGTGGCATTCATCCCGAGCAGCCAGTCGCCAATGGCACGCGACAAGCCTGCTTCGTACAAAGGCTGGAAATCCGACGCATCGCGCAGCTTGGCAAAGCCCTCACGGATGGCTTCCTCTGTCAATGAAGATATCCAAAGACGTTTCACCGGGCAACGTGCCCCGGCTTTCTGCATCACCCAGCGCTGTATCAATTCTCCTTCCTGCCCGGCATCACCGCAGTTTATAATCATATCGGCATGTTGCATGAGGTTCTCTATCGTATGGAACTGGCGCTCGTATGTGGGATTGCTAATCAGCTTAATGCCGAAACGGGGAGGTATCATGGGGAGGCTTCCCAAACTCCATGACTTCCAGTTAGGGGTATATTCATGCGGCTCCTTCAGCGTACAAAGATGGCCGAATGTCCAGGTCACCTGGTATCCGTTTCCTTCGATGTATCCGTCCTTCTTTTCTTTCGCTCCCAATACATCGGCTATGTCACGCGCCACAGAGGGCTTTTCGGCAATACAAACTATCATTCGTTATTCTTTTAGCGGGACAAAGGTAATAAAAAGGGGGCAAGAACGAAACTATAAGCAAGAAACGATAACATAGACCAGGTGATTTTTCTCCCCCAAAGCTGACGTACGGACATAAAAAAAGGAGTACCGCTGTACTCCAACCTTTGTTAACCTTAAATCTAATAC
>ENA-ORSR01001048-ORSR01001048.1-human-gut-metagenome-genome-assembly--contig:-NODE-1048-length-20809-cov-3.843018_pt1 | contig 20809 bp, 13 predicted proteins | sample MGYA00241901_ERZ509166 | MGnify/ENA primary metagenome ERZ509166 (study PRJEB26280, sample SAMEA2338860) | human gut metagenome | biome: human gut; feature: human-associated habitat; material: faeces... | reverse complement strand
CCGGTGCTGGCTTCCACGCGGTTCGGACGCGTGATGTTCTGGCTGACCGTGGCCGCCATGTTCTGCGTATTGCTGGTGTTCGCGTTCTGGGGGCTGTTCATCTACTGACGGGGCGAATGTATTTCGGAACGCGCACGTGCGGCGAGCGTATGCATAACAGGATGCGATGAACGGCAAGAAAAGGAGGTGCGATGCCGCTGTATCAAGACGAAGGCGTGGTGCTGCGCACCGCCAAACTCGGCGAAGCCGATCGCATACTCACCTTGCTCACACGTGACCATGGCAAAGTACGCGCCGTCGCGAAAGGCGTGCGCCGTACCAAATCGCGTTTCGGAGGCCGACTCGAACCGTTCATGCGCGTGGCGCTGCTCATTGCGGAAGGTCGTTCGCTCGACGTCGTGTCCCAAGCCGAATCGATCGCCGCGTATGCAGGGCCGATTTGCGCCGATTTTCAAGCGTATACGGCGGCGAACGTGATCTGCGAAACCGCCGACAAGCTGGTCGCCACGGAAAAGGAGCCTGCGGTCGCACAATACCGGCTGGTATTGGGCGCGTTGAACGCGCTTGCCAAACATGCGCACGAGCCGTCCACGATTGGCGATTCGTACGTGCTGCGCGCACTGGCGATCGCTGGTTGGACACCCCGTCTGCGCGTCTGCGTGGTGTGCGGCGAGCCGATTTCGTCCACGCTGTCCTGGTATTTTTCGATTCCCGCCGGCGGCCTGATGTGCGTCGCTGACCATACGCCGGAATCGGAAGTGGTGTCGTGGGATGCGATTTGCCGGCTTTCGGCGCTTGTCGATGGCGATTGGGGGGAGCTGGACGGTGTTCCGGCGGCCGCGTCGATTCAACGGGAAACCCACCAAATAGTGGAAGAATGGGGCGAATACTATTTGGAACGGCCGATTCGTTCCATGCGCTTGCTAGATTAGCGGGTATGGCTTTTGAGAACGTGGATTACAAATCCCTTGACATTCCGGCGGCACCGTTTTCCAACCCGTCGATTATTCCCGATTTTCCAAAGAACAAGGTTCCGCGCCACGTCGGCGTGATCATGGACGGCAACGGCCGTTGGGCCCAGCAGCGCGGACTCATCCGCACTGACGGCCATCAGGCGGCCGAACCGGTGGTGTTCGACACCATCGCCGGCGCCATCGAAGCGGGCGTGCGCTACCTGTCTCTGTACACGTTCTCCACGGAGAATTGGAAGCGTTCGCCGCAGGAAGTGCGTTTCCTTATGGGCTTCTCGCGTGACATCATCCACCGTCGTGTCGATCAGATGAACGAGTGGGGCGTGCGCGTGCGCTGGTCCGGCCGCCGTCCGAAGCTGTGGAAATCCGTCATCGACGAGCTGGAAGTGGCTCAAGAGAAGACCAAGAACAACAAGACCATCGACGTGGTGTTCTGCCTGAACTACGGTGGCCGCGCCGAAATCGCGGACGCCTGCGCGGCCATCGCACGTGAGGTGCGTGACGGCAAGATCTCCGGCGATCGTGTGACGGAGAAGATGATCGCGGACCATCTGTACAATCCGGATATTCCCGATTGCGATTTGGTGATCCGCACGTCCGGCGAGCAGCGCACGTCCAACTTCCTGCCGTGGGAAGCCGCCTACGCGGAACTCGACTTCGTGCCGGAACTGTTCCCGGATTGCGGCCGTGATGTGCTGTGGCGCTCTATCGACCACTACATTCACCGTGATCGTCGCTTTGGTGGCGTGAAGCGATAAGGAACAGCCCAGTGGGCTGTTCCAGCTTCACGCCCGAGCGGCTGTGCCGTGAGGGTAATGTTGAGTCGGCCGTAGGCCGTCAATAATTGCAGGACGTGAAGAAGTAAAAAAGGACCCCGCGGGGTCCTTTTCACATAAACGGCCGTCAGTTATCTGCCAACTGCGCTATCCGCCGCGTGAAATCCTCCACAAAACGGCTGTGGTTCACGGTGAGCGCCACGTGCACGCGTGGTGCCGATGGGTCGATGAGCCCTGCCGGATCGCCGATGGTACGACCGCGTGTACCGTGAAAATCGCCTGTTTCCGTCTCGACTTTCATCGGCAGATCGAAACATTCCACCAAACTCGGATCCACTGCGACGGCCGCGGCAAGCGGATCGTGCAATGGCATACCCGTTGAGAAAAGGCGTGCGTCCGCCTGAATATTTGCGGCAATCGAAAAGTCGACGATATCGGCAAGAAACGTCCGCGCATCGGTACGCGGATCATGCGATTGCGATGCTGCCTGGCGCCACCGCATAGTCGCGTCGGAACCCAGCAGGCACTGGTGCGTCACGTCCAAGCCGACCATGGTCACGTCCGCGCCGGAATGGAATACACGGTCGGCAGCCTCCGGATCCTGGATGATATTCGTTTCGGCGGTCGTGTCCCAGCAATTGCCTTCCTGCGTGAGCGTTCCGCCCATCATCACCAATCGCAGTTTGCTTGCGATTTCCGGCGCCGCAGTAAGTGCCGCATCGACGTCAGTCAGTGGGCCGGTCGCCACTACCGTGACGTCGCTGCCGTATTTACGGACCATATCGACGATGAATCGCACACCTTCCGGTAACGCAGGGGAGTGGGCAGCGCCATCGCAGGTCGTGAACGAAAGTGAGAACGAATCGGCGGCAGGATTCGCGTGCGGGTCGTGTACGTCGTATCCGCCGACGGAAATCAGCCCGCGCCTCACTCGAGTGTCCGATTCTCCTGAATCGGACACATAGACGGTGTTTGTGGTGCTCTGAATGTCCGATTCACCCGAATCGGACATTGAGGATACGGAAGCCGTGGAAGCATCGGCGATCGCGTTACGGACCCGCTTGCGTGTGCCGCGCGCCAGCAACGCCTGCATCAGCGCCACGCCAACCGCGGCCGCGATCAGACCGCCGGCGAAACTTCCCGCAAGATAGCCGAGCGCGCTGCCGAAACGCTGCTCGCGCATGCCTTCCATGGTTTCCAACATCACGCCGGACATCGTCGACAGTCCGCCAAGCAAACCAAGCCCGACGCCACGGCTGACGACCTGCCGCACCCTGCGGCGCAGCCACGACGCGGTCGCCATGTATTCGGTCAGCATCGCAAACAGGAAGCAGGCGAGCATATTCGACACGAACGTGCCCACCACGAACGGCGAACCGTTCACCGACGGCAGCAGCAGGTCCGTGGCGCGACGGAAACCGACGCCGACGAAACCGCCGACGAACACCACGAGATACATCAGACCATCGGCAAGAGGGTTGAATCGTGCCTGCATGCGTTTCATCGGCGCGAGCGGAATCTGCGGCGGATGCTTGGATGCGGCGGCACCGGACGGGCGCACATCCGCGCGCGCCACTTCGGCGACGTCGATCGACTGTGTGGCGGGATTCGGCTCATCACCCGCGTTTGGCGAGTCTGCCGCCCGTTGTTCTTGCGATTCCATCACGTTCCCCTTGTACTTGGCTTTCCGCGGACAGCGTCGTTCCACCCCAGCCATACGGCAACGAGCTGGCCGCAGGTGCCGTCTTCCTAACCTTGTACGAGTCTACACGTGCATTGCAACCAAACATCGAACATGTCCGATTCGGTGGATAACTGTGGATAACTTCGGGTGGCCCTAGACGTCTACGAATGGTTATGGAAGACAGTAAGGCCGCGTCAGACGGACACGTCGCACAGCCGCCGCATCGCATGCCGTGCGTCGCTTTCGTCCTCGCCGCTGAACAGCACGACCAGATAGTCGCCGGCACGCAGCCGCGTATCGCCATGCGGCACGATCTGCCGTTCGCCGCGACGCAGGCCAATCACCAGACAGCCGTACGGCCAGCGCACGTCACGCATCAGCTTGCCGTCCGCGGTCGCGCCCATTTCCACAGGCAGTTCCATGATGCCGTTGTCGATGCGATTGGCGATTGCCGTCGTGCCGCCTTGCGCGCGCATGTACCGTTCCAGCAGCTCGCCGTAGATCGGTTTCGTACGCAGCAGGTCGGAGACGAGCAATGCGATGAACGCGACGGCGGCGACCGGCAGCATGTGCGTCAATGTGCCGGACATTTCCACGGCCAGCAGAATCGACGTGATCGGTGTTTTCACGGACGCGGCCAGCGTGCCCGTCATCACGCATACCGAGAAAATCGCCACGGAATCGGACGGCAGGTTGCCGAACTGGTGCAACGTCTCGCCGCAGATACCGCCGGCGAGTGAGCCAACCGCGAGAATCGGCATGAAAATGCCGCCGGGAGCACCTGAACCGAAGCTGGTGGAGGTGAACAGCACTTTCGCCACGAACAGCACGCACAGCATGCCCAAGCCGACGCGCGCATGCTCGGCCATGGCGATCAGGTTCGAGCCGCCGCCGAGCACGTCAGGCAGCCAAATGCCGATTGGCAGCGCGAGTGCGATCGCGATCAAAGGGCGGCTCCATGCGGGAAGCTTGCCGTACAGCGTTTGGAAGCCGAGCAGCGAACGGTTCATCAGCGAACCAACCAAACCGGCCACCAATCCCAGCGGAATCAGCCACCCGTATTCGCCGAGCGGCAGTTGGCCGATGGTGCCGAAGTCAAGCACCGGACGCAGGCCGAAACAGTATTTCGATACGAAATCGGCGGTCAGGGACGCGGCGGTGGCGCCCATCAGAATCGCGGGCGAAAAACTGCGATGCACCCCTTCCAAAGCGAACATCATGCCGGACAGCGGTGCGCTGAACGCGGCGGACAGGCCGGCCGCGGCACCGGCGGTGACCAGATAATGCTCCTGCATGTCCTCACGTTTCTTGCCGCGCAGCCGGTGCGATAGGAACTGCGCGCCCGATGCGCCGATTTGGATGGACGGTCCTTCGCGGCCGAGCGAGAGGCCGAAGAGCGATCCGAGCAGGCCTCCGATGAAGCGAACCGGCAGAATCGTCTGCCATCGCATTTTCAGGCCGCAGATCACCACGCCGTTGGTTTGCGGAATGCCGCTGCCGCCGGCCATCGGCTCTTTTTTGACCATCCATGCGATGGCGAGCGCGGCTGCGATTGCGGCGACCGCCCACGGTGCGACCAGCCACGGGGTTTCGCGGATGCGCGCGTAGATCCAGCGCGCGGTGTCGGTGCCGTATTCGATGCCGAGACGGTAGAGGACGACGAGGAAGCCGGAAATCAGGCCGACGAGAATGCCGGCAGCGGCCATCTTCCATTTCAGGTGGTCGAATCGCGGGACCAGTTTGCTGAACCTGTCAAACCTGTCGAACCTGTCGTTAGGCGGCATTGCAGTCATCGCACTCCCCTTTTCCGTTCCTCCGCCGCGCACCCCGTCGGTGTGTATGCGGTGTGCGTCATACGCGCACGCCATCGCACGCACCATACGCAAAGTGCCGGCAGGCACAGGCCCACCGGCACTTGTCATTGACGTTCGTTACCGACGTTCATATCGACGAATCAGCCGAATCAGCTTCAGTCGATCAGCGAGTTGATCTGGATGATGTGGTCGCGCTGCGGGCCGGTGCCGATCACGGAAATGCGGCAGCCGGACAGTTCCTCAAGACGCTTGACGTAATCCTGGCAGGTCTTCGGCAGATCGTTGAAGTCATGGACCTGGGAAATGTCCTCGTCCCAACCCGGCATGGACTCGTAAATCGGCTTCGCGGCGGCGAACTCGGCCTGGTCGGTCGGCATATCGTCGCGACGCTCGCCGTTGACGTCGTACGCCACGCACAGCGGGATTTCCTTGAGGCCGGTGAGCACGTCGAGCTTGGTGAGCACGATGTCGGTCAGGCCGTTGACCTGGGCCGCGTAACGGTTGACGACCGCGTCGAACCAACCGCAGCGACGCGGGCGACCGGTGGTCACGCCGTACTCGTGGCCTTGGGCGCGCAGCCATTCGCCGTCCTCGCCGAACAGTTCGGTCGGGAACGGGCCTTCGCCCACGCGGGTCACATACGCCTTGGAGACGCCGATCACGCGGGTGATCTTGGTCGGGCCAACGCCGGTGCCGGTGCAGGCGCCGCCGGCGGTCGGGTTGGAGGAAGTCACGAACGGGTAGGTGCCGTGGTCCACGTCGAGCATGGTGGCCTGGCCGCCTTCGAACAGCACGGTCTTGCCCTCGTCGAGCGCCTTGTTGAGCACCAGGGAGGTGTTGGCCACGTACGGCTTCAGGCGTTCGCCGAGCTTGAGCAGCTCGTCGGTGGTCTCGTCCACGTCGATCGGGCGACGGTTGTACAGCTTGACGAGCATCTGGTTCTTCTGATGCAGGCTGGCCTCGACCTTGTCATGCAGGTGCTCCGCGTTGAACAGGTCGTGCACGCGGATGCCCACGCGGTTGATCTTGTCGGCGTATGCCGGGCCGATGCCACGGCCGGTGGTGCCGATCTTGTGCTTGCCGAGGAAGCGTTCGGTCACCTTGTCGAGCACGCGGTGATACGGGGCGATGATGTGCGCGCTTTCGCTCACCAGCAGTCGGGAGCAGTCCACGCCACGGCTTTCAAGGCCGTCGATCTCCTCGAACAGCACTTCGGGATCGACGACGACGCCGTTGCCGATGACAGGGGTGGTGTTGGGGCTGATGATGCCGGACGGCAGCAGATGCAGCGCATACGATTCGTCGCCGACCACCACAGTATGGCCAGCGTTATTGCCGCCGTTGAAGCGGGCCACGTAGTCGACCTTCGTGCCGATCAGATCCGTTGCCTTGCCTTTGCCCTCGTCTCCCCACTGGGCACCGATCAAAACAATTCCAGGCATGTTGTTGCACCTCCGTGCGTACGCGATTCTGCCTTAAGCCTTGCGCCTAAAGCCTTACAAAGGTTACTCTTCACCCTCTACCGGGTCTGAGGGATGCTCACGGCTCCGGACCGACCGTAATCGGATTGCAACCGGTCCGAAAAACAGACCAGAAAACGCCCGAAAACAGTTCGAAAGACCGTTGGCTAGTTCAGCGCGCGCCCGGCACTGCCGAGCTGCTTGCATGCTTCGACCACACGCGCGGCCATCGCGGATTCAGCTTCACGACCCCAGGATCGCGGATCGTACAGCTTCTTGTTGCCCACCTCACCGTCGATTTTGAGCACCGAATCATAGTTGGAGAACATGTGACCGGCCACCGCACGGCTGAATGCGTACTGCGTATCGGTGTCGATGTTCATCTTCACCACGCCGTAGCTCACGGCCTGCGCGATCTCCTCCGGCGCGGAGCCGGAACCGCCGTGGAACACCAGGGCGAACGGCTTACCGGGAGCGACATCCAGCGAGTGCGCGGGGTCGGGCATTTCGCCGGCCTTGATCGCGAGCGCGACCGTGGTCTGGATTTCGTCGAGCAGTTCGGGGCGCAGTTTCACCACGCCCGGTTTGTATGCGCCGTGCACGTTGCCGAAGGTGAAGGCGGCCATGTAGCGTCCGCGCTCGCCGAGGCCGAGTCGTTGCGCGACGGTGATGCCTTGCGCGGGCGTGGAATACAGTTTGTCATTGATTTCGGCGCTGTGCCCGTCTTCTTCGCCACCGACCGCGCCGATTTCGATTTCCAGCACGGTGTGCGCGGCTTGGGATTTGTCGAGCAGTTCTTCTGCGATGTCGAGGTTTTCATCCAGCGGCACTGTGGAACCGTCCCACATGTGTGACTGGAAGGTCGGTTCCTGACCGTGCTTCACCTGTTCGACTTCATGGTCGAGCAAGAGGCGCACCCATTCGTCCAAATACTGTTTGGCGCAGTGGTCGGTGTGCAGGGCGATGGTGATGTTGGGGTATTTCGCCGCGACTTCGTGCGCGAAGGCTGCGAAGGCAAGCGAGCCGGTGACGCGGTCGTTGACGCGTTGCCCGGAGAAGTAGGCGGCGCCGCCTACGGAGACTTGGATGATGCCATCGGATTCCGCCTCGGCGAAACCCTGGAGTGCGGCGTTCAGGGTCTGCGTGCTGGTCACATTGATCGCGGGATAGGCGTAACCGCCGCGGCGTGCGGCGTCCAGCATTTGCGCATAACGTTCCGGCGTTGCAATAGTCATGCCTCCATTATCGCCCAACCCTATCCCACTTGTCATGTGACAACATTCGCCATCTTTCCTTTCCGTTTTCCCGACCGTCCGCTCCATGTCCAGGTCGCCCGCCCCACTAGAGCCATATGCCGAGCGTTTTCGTCTCATATCCCGACACTTGCGGGACCGACCAATAAACATGGCGAAACCATCGCGATCGTTCCATCGGAAGTCATAGAATATCCACCGGATCGCGCGACGAAGAGCCCAACCGGGTGTTCCCGCACGGGCATGCCGCCGCACGTAGATGTTGCGACCAATACCCGCGAGGAGGCTTGATGCACCAGGTTTTCGCCATCTTCCTTCGAGACGTGAAACGCATTCTGAAGAACCCCGTGGCGCTCGTCGTCACGCTGGGTGTGGCCATCATCCCATCACTGTACGCATGGTGCAATATCCTCGCCAACTGGGACCCGTACGCGAACACGGGCAACATCCAAGTCGCTGTGGCGAACGAGGACAAGGGCACAACCTCCACGCTGGTCGGCCATCTCGACGCTGGCCAGCAGACCGTCAACCAGCTTAAGAAGAACCATCAGCTCGGCTGGCGTTTCGTTCCCAAGCAGCAAGCCATCGAAGGCGTGGAATCCGGCAAATACTATGCGGCGATCGTACTGCCGGAAGACTTCAGCTCCAGACTAATCGGCACCGTCACCGGTAAAGGCGACCGACCGTCGATCACGTACTACATCAACGAAAAGCTGAACGCGATCGCGCCGAAAATCACCGATACGGGCGCGACCACGATCGACGAGCAGATCAACACCACTTTCGTTTCCAGCGTGGCCGACGCCGTGGCAAAGGAAGTGAAGGAGGCAGCGGGAGAAACCACCGGCAGCGTGAAAAGCGCGCAAAGCGACGTCATCAACGATCTGACCGACACCATCAACCAGCTCGAAACCGTCCAACAGCAGCTGCGCGACACCCGCTCCACGCTCGACAAGGCCCTCACCACCATCGATTCGGCCAAACAGTCCAACATCGCGCTCACCTCGGAAATCACCAACTCGCTTGACACCGTCGGCAAGGCGTCCGACTTGCTGAGCGAGACGCGCACACAAACCGAACGATTCTCGAACACGCTGGTCGGAGCGCTCGACAACGGCAGCACGCAACTGTCCGGCCTGCAGGTCAACGTGAGCAATGCCACCGGCACCGTGCTCAGCGGACTGAACACCACGCAGGACGCGCTCGACCAAGTGTCCAGCACCATGCATCACGTCAACACCACCACCGGCAATGTGCTCGACGACGTGGAGAAGGCGTTGCAGGCCAGCCAGCTGGATCCGAACAGCCAAACGTATAAGGATCTTTCCGCGCAGCTCGCCGAAGCCCGCAAACAGCTGACGTTCCAGCAGCAGCGCATCGACGCCTTCGATCAGGACACCACGGCTGCGATCAACGCGGGGAAGAACACCGCGAACGGGTTCAACGACGATGTCACCACGCTGGCGAAGAACGGCACGGCGTCGATGGCGAACGCACGCACGACCATCACCGGCACGGTCATGCCGAATCTCAACACCGGGCTCGATACACTCAGCCTGGCCAATGGGTCGCTGTCCGGCACGCTTACCACGCTGCAAAGCACGCTGGAACAGGGCAACGGGCTGCTCGACCAGTTGTCGCGCACCGTGACCCAAACGAACACCACCATTGCTGGCACGCAGACACAGCTCGCCAATCTCGCCAAACAGCTCAACACCACGCGCACCGATGTGGCCGCGTTGAGCAGTTCGGCGATGTTCCAGCAGCTTTCCCAAGCGCTCGGACTTGACGCGAGCGAGGTCGGCTCGTTCGTGGGCGAGCCGGTGCATTTGGACGAACAGGTCCTCTACCCGGTCAAAAACTATGGTTCCGCGGTCACGCCGTTCTACACGAATCTTGCGCTGTGGGTCGGCGGATTCGTGCTCGTCGCGATCTACAAGCTTGAAGTGGACCGCGATGAGAAGATCCGCATGTACACGCCACGCCAAGGCTATATGGGCCGTTGGCTGCTGTTCGTCACGGTCGGATTCCTGCAGGCGATCATCGCCACGATCGGCGATCTCGCGCTGGGCATCCAATGCGAGCATCCGTTCCTGTTCATCCTCGCCGGCATTTTCGCCTCGTTCGTCTACGTGAACATCATTTACGCGCTCGCCGTGGCGTTCCGGCATATCGGCAAGGCCGTCGCCGTGATTCTGGTGATCATCCAGATTCCGGGCGCGGCAGGCCTCTACCCCATCGAGATGATGCCGGAATTCTTCCGCCGTCTGAAACCGTTCCTACCGTTCACCTACGGCATCAACGCGATGCGCGGGCCGATCGGCGGCATGTATGCCAACCATTATTGGATCGACATGCTCTCGCTGTTCTGGTATCTGCCTGTGGCGCTGTTCATCGGCTTGGTGGTCCGCAAGCTGGCGTTGAACCTCAACCGCCTGTTCGACAACCGTCTGGCGGACACTGATCTGATGATCACCGAACATAACGAAGGCACGGTGGAACCGTTGCGGCTCACCGAGACCGCGCAGCAGATCGCCGAGGAGTTCCCCGAACTCGCCCGCAGACGGGCGATTCATTTCTTCCGCCTGTACCCGCGCCTGGTGCGTTGGGGATTCCTCGCGCTGGCGGTACTGCCGTTCGTGTTCCTGCTATTGCTATTCATCACGCGCATGAAGCTCGCCATGCTGCTCGGTTGGATCATTTCGATCATCGCCATCGACACGTATCTCATCGTGGTGGAGTATCTGCGCGAACGGTATGCGAATTATCTGGGCGAGGAAGCGATGAGTGCGGAAGAGTTCCGCAGCGCGATCCTGCACGAGAACCTGCTGTTCCGGCCGGGCATGCATTACAAGCCGATGCATGCCGTACGTACGAGGCTGTATGAGGCTGCGCATGGTGGTTCGGCCGGACATGCGCCTGAACATGCGGCTGAGTATGCGGCTGGAAACACGGACGGAAATGCTGGCAGGAGTCTGCGTGAGGAGGGGAACGAACAGTGAAAATGATCTGGGGCATCTTCAAGCGGGACATGTGCCATGCCACCCGCAACGTGATCGCCGTGATCGTCTCGATGGGCCTGGTGGTGGTGCCGGCGCTGTACGCCTGGTTCAACATCGCGGCCAGCTGGGACCCCTACGGCAACACCAAGGCATTGAAGGTCGCCGTGGCCAATAACGACAAGGGTTACAAGTCGGATCTCATACCGGTGCGCGTCAACGTGGGCGAAACCATCATCAGCACACTGCACGCCAACGACCAGCTGGACTGGCAGTTCGTGAAAAGCGACAAGGCAATCGACGGGGTGAAATCCGGCGAATACTATGCGGCGATCGTAATTCCGAAAGGTTTCAGCGCCGACATGATGACGCTGTTCTCCCCCGACATCAAACACGCGCAGCTCAAGTACTATCTGAACGAGAAAATCAACCCGATCGCCCCGCATATCACCGATCAGGGCGCGACAACCGTGGTCAACACGATCGACAAAACCTTCGCCAAAACGATTGCGCAAGTCGGACTCGACCTGGCCTCAAGCATCCTACACTATTCGCAAAGCCCGCAAATGGCCGAATACATGCGCAACCTCAACGGCAATCTCACCACCATGGCGGATACGCTGAGCGGCGCATCGCAGCAGGTGACGTCGTATTCGCAGCTGCTCGGCTCGGCGAACGACATCGTGGATTCCACGGGCAAACTGCTCGCCTCGGCGACCAAGGCGGGCAAACAGGCCCAGAACGCGTTGAAGCAAGGCAAATCAGGTGCCACGTCACTCACTTCTGCAGGTGCGAACGTCACCTCCTCGGTGAACACCGCGCTCGACCAGGTGTCAGGCGCGTTCGACCAAGTAGCTGCCAAGGTGAACAAGGCGTTCGACGCGATCGGCAAGGACTCAGACACCGCAGCCAGCCAGTTGGCAACGTTGAGCGAACAAATCTCCAGCGGCGAATCGCTGTACGACACGTACATCACAAGCCTCAACCACATGCGCGAATCGGTGGAACAACTACCGGACAGTGATTCCGCGAAACAGGCGCTGCTGGAAGCCATCGACCGGGAGATCACGCTGCTGGAAGCCGCCAAAGGCGATTCGCAGAAGCTCGCGCAGCAGCTGAAAGACGCTTCCACGCAGGTCACGCAGGATACCGCAGCCGCGGAACGCTCCCGCAAGGAGATCCTGAACCGCATCACCTCCGCGAAGCAGTCGATCAGCAATGTGCGCGACGATTACGCCACGAACGTCAAGCCGAAAATCGACGCGCTCGCCTCCACAGTCAGCACGCTGATCTCCCAAACCGACAGCATGATCACCCAGCTGAGCGGCACCGCCGACGGTCTGGACGATGTGACGGGCGATGTGGGGACGAATGTGACGTCCATCCGTTCCACGCTCGGCGCGATCGCGAAGAAACTCGACTCGTCGGCAGCGACGGTGAAGGAGCTGATCACGAAGCTGGAGACGGGCGGAAACGCCGGTGACGGCAACAGCGATGGTGGCGACGGTGACAACGACGCCGATTCGGGCGAATCGGACGAACTACGTGCACTGGCCACCGCCAACGCGTCCACACTGTCCACGCTGATTTCCGCGCCCGTCGCACTGCATCGCGTCTCGGTGTACCCGATCGCGAACTACGGTTCGGCCATGGCGCCGTTCTATACGATCCTGTCAATCTGGGTGGGTGCGATCATCCTGTGCGCCATGCTGAAAGTGACGATTTCGGACCGCGAGAAGGCGCATGTGCTGGGCTTGGGCGACACGCTGCCGCGCATCGCCGGCCCGTCCGGCCCGGGGAACGCCTCACGTTGGGGACTGCGCCTCGACCACGAGTATTTCGGACGGTACGCGATCTTCGCACTGCTCGCGTTGCTGCAGGGCACACTGGTTTGCCTGGGTGACACGTATTTCCTTGGCGTGCAGGCGAATCATGCGCTGCAGTTCCTTGCCGTGGGGTGGCTTGCCGCGCTCGTGTTCTCGAATATCGTGTATACGCTGACCGTGTCGTTCGGCGATATCGGCAAGGCCGTGGCCGTGGTGCTGCTGGTGATGCAGGTCGCCGGTTCGGGCGGTACGTTCCCTATCGAGACGCTGCCGAAGTTCTTCCAAATGCTCTACCCGTTCCTACCATTCCCGCACGCCATCGATGCCATGCACGCCGCGATGGCCGGATCATACGACAATGAGTACCTGCTTGACATGGTGTATCTCGCCTTGTTCCTGATTCCTTCGCTGCTGCTGGGATTGGTGTTGCGCAAGCCGGTGATCCGGTTGAACAACTGGGTGAGCCGCAATCTGGAGTCCACCAAGGTGATGTGACGAGGCGGATTTGAACGGGCTGGTTTGAGCCGGTTTAAATCGGTTTCGGCTGGTACACGTGAACGCGCTGCCCGCCATCATCAACGACCTGAAAACCCAAAGCCACGAATTCGTCACCATCGACCAGCCGGCAAAAACCTAAGCTAGCGTGGAGGCGTAAGGCATTGTCCTGCCCAGTCACTTCCCTTACGTACCGCTGCGCCATCCCGGCGCTCCTCTGCGCCGCCACTACCCCACATGTCGCCTCCTCACGCACCAACAAGTGTCCGATCCCCCCGAATCAGCCACCCACGCGTCATCCGGTCACCCCAGGTTGTCCGATTCGGGAGAAACCGACACTCAGGGGCACCGTGCAAACCACACGTTGATCAGAGAACCGGCAACCACCAGCACAACACCGATCCAGAACGGCATGCCCAGCGCCACGCCCAACAGAAGCGTGCTAGAAGCCGTGGAAAACAGCGGAGTCGCGTACGAACCAATCGCAAGCGTTTCCATACTGCCGTGCAACATGCCGTATCCCCAGCACGCGTAGCCGCCCGAAATCGAAGCGGCGCACGCAATCAGCGCAGCATATCCACCGATGCCGGGCGCCGTGTCCGGCAAACCGTCTCCCGAAACGAAATGGATGGTCCACAGTACAACGGCCACACAGCAGAAGAAAATCGTCGTGCCGTCGTAACCGCCGGACAACGACGGCGTAAAAGTCGCATAAATCGCCCAAATAAAGGCGCCAACAAACGCGAGCACATACGGTAGGGGGTTACTGGCGATATTGTGGACCGCTTCCTGCATATCAAGGCTTTCTCCGCCAACCGCCATCGCCACACCGATGGTTGCGATCACCGCGCCAGGAATCGCTTTGGCGACCGCACCACGTTTGTGCGATACCGCTGCGGTCATCAGCACCAGCAGCGTCGGCCACAAGTAGTTGACAAGGCTGACTTCCACGGATTGCGCGTTCGTTGTGGCCAGGCCGATCGACAGCGAGATTGACGCCTCGTATGCGATGAACATGAGTCCACCTGCGATGAGGTACTTGCATGGCGCTTCGCGGATTGGTTTCGGACGGCGCACAATGAACAGCATGACACCACCGACGGTGTAGATGAGCGCCGAACCGAGCGTGGCGCCGAACGATTCGGAGACCAGTCGCACGAGGCCGGCCATGAAGCCCCACAGGACGATTGCGAACAGGCCGATGAGTGTCGCCGCGTGTGATGTGGCATGGCCGAGTAGCGGATTGCAGGAGTTGCCGGTGGGGTGGTTTGCGCCGGAATCGGAGGGGGACTTCTGGTTCGTGTTCACGGGCTCCAGCCTACCCATCGCCCTCCACGAGTGTCCGATTCTGCAGAATCGGACACTCCTGCAACCTGCGATGCCGCGAACCCGATTACCCCCGGAACCGCACCAACAGCAGAGTCAACCACCCCATCCGACGCTGCCACACCAGCCGTATCGGCAGCCAAGTCCATGCGTCCCGCATCCACACAGCCCCACGCGTCCCGCACCTCCACGGCCCGCCGACGCGCACACGTCGCCCATGACCAAATCATCCAACGTCACACCGAACATGTCGCAAAGCATCAGCAGCTTGTCACAAACGTCGCGTTCCACGCCACCATCTTGCGGTTGCATTGCGATTCGCAACCAAATTTTGCGACGCAACCGACAGTTGCGCGACGCGAAGTTGGCTTCACGGGTCTTTTACGACAATAGAAAAACCCTTGAAATTCCAACGATTCCAAGGGTTTTGAGTGGAGCGGATGACGGGAGTCGAACCCGCCTTTAAAGCTTGGGAAGCTTTCGTTCTACCGATGAACTACATCCGCAAGGTGTGCCTTTTGGGCACGAAACTTCAGTTTAGCACGCAACGGATGCGTATGCGGACACAGACCGACATGCGATACCAATTTTCCGCAATATCACGGAGACTCAACCACGCGGCCGCTGCGAATAGTCGCGAGAATATCTGCCAGCCGAGCCGCCCGAATCATGCGCGAATCCATACTGCGTTCCAAATTGCGGCCCACCGGCACCAGCCATCGCAGAACGTCCGCCTTGCCGAATATCCGCCGCCGCAACGCCGCTCGTGGCATAGCCACCGGCCAAATATCCGGACTGCACGCCCTGCTGACGCATCTCCTGCCCCATCTGCATCAGCCGCGCAATGCGATCCGAGGTCGGCGGGTGCGTAGAAAACAGCTTGGAGAAGCCCTCCGCGGAGAACGGACTGGCGATCATCATCGCAGCCACCGACTGCGTGCCGGCGGTCTTCTCCATCGGCATCGCGGCTGCGCCGCCGGAAATCTTGCTCAACGCGGAAGCGAGCGCTTCCGGATCCTCCGTCAACTTGGAACCGTCTTCGTCGGCGTCGTATTCGCGTGTGCGGGAGATTGCCATCTGTATCAGCGACGCTGCGATCGGCGCCAGAATCGTGCTCAGCAGCACACCCAGCAATCCCAAGCCGCCGGACGCCGAATCGTCGCGGTCGTCACGCGAACGGCCGCCGCCGAAATACATGAGCGAGTAGCCGAGGTACGAGATGACGGTGGCCATGGCGGAGGCGATTGCGGACGTCAGAATGTCGTGGTTGTAGACGTGCATGAGTTCGTGTCCGAGCACGCCGCGAATCTCACGTTCGTTAAGCGTCTGTAGGATGCCTTGCGTGCAGCAGACCGCCGCGTGTCGTTCGTTGCGCCCCGTCGCGAACGCGTTGGGGCTCATGGTGGGGGCGATGTAGATGCGCGGCATCGGCTTACCTGCCTTCGCCGATAGCTCGCGGACGATCTTGTATAGTACGGGGGCTTCCTGCTCGCTCACCTGTCGAGCGTGCATGCTGGCGATCGCCAGTTTGTCGGAAAACCAGTAGGAGACGAACGTGGAGCCCAGGCCGATGAGAATGTAGTAGCCGAGCGTGCTTTGACTGGCGCCGGTCGCCCACCAGATGAGCATGATGACGCCCCACATCAACGCGAACAAAAGCGTTGTTTTCAAGCCATTGCAATGGCCGTGCACCTGCAATTTGCCGTTCATGGCCACCAGCCTAGGAATTCAGACTGGGATTTTGCTGTATACAAGCTGAAGGGTGGATTTGCAACATCTAGAAACATGCCACGCAACGACGCTACAGCATCGGCCATAGACCTATCTGCGGCACGGCGAGAGTCACCCCAACTTGAAACGTATTACCCTCGCATATCCCCCGAATGCACTGCGTCGAGCGTGCCGATCAGGCTGGTCAGCAAATCGTTGCGGCCGCACGCGTTCGTCAGCACCGCCAGCACGTACGTGCCCGACTGCGACATCACCAGTCCGGCATCGTTCAGCGCGTACAAATCGCCTTCGCCGTTGATCCATCCGGCCTTCGTGTACACGGTGTCCGCATCGCCAAGGGCCGCGTGGATGCAGGAGTTCAGCGAATTCGTCATGTCTCCGGACAGCCATTGCAGCGATTCGGGCGTGATGTTCTGCACCCCCGCCGTTTGCCCGGCGAACAGGAAACCGTATCCGGCGGTCCACAGTTTGGCCATGTCGCGCGCGGAGGTGAACAGGTACCCGCCGCGATCACCCATTCTGGAAACCGCGCCCGCCTGTTCGGCCCACGTGTTGAAGCAGTCGAGGCCATACGTTTTGTACAGCCAGTCGTAAGACGCGTTGTCGGAATTGCGCAGGACGGCGTCGACCTTCTGGTGGACGGTGGCGGACTGCGCGTCAGCGGATTGGGCCACGCTGTTCAGGTCGACGGTGCCCGTTGAGAACAGCGATATCAGGTATGGCGCCTTCGCCGACGAGGCCGAATAGATCTGTGCATCGGCGTTGTATGCGATCGTGCGGCCGGTCGTGATGTCGGCGAGCACGAATGATGCGGTATATCCGTCGGCTTCGAAAGTGGCGATTTGAGACTGCACGGCGGCCTGCGAATCGGCGCTCAGCGTGAAGCCCTGCGTTGTGATCGTGGCGCTGCCCTCGACTGCGGAAATGCCGTCCAGCGCGACCTGCGTCGGCGACGAGACGGCTTGTGTCTGCGATTGCGGCGCGCTGTTTTTCTTAAGCGCGCCCGACGTGGAGGACGTTTCCGAAGACGCCGCTGCGTGGGCTTCCTCTTCGAGATGCACATCGACAAGACCCACGCCCATAGCGAAGCCGATCAGGCAGGCGATCAGCAGGCCCACGACGGACACGGAACAGCAGTACAGTGCCTTGCGCTTGACGTGTTTTCCAAAGTTCATGCCGACTTCACAACCTTAGATTTCAATGCCCGCATCCGTTTGCGATGATATTGCGCACCGCGTTTCACTGGGGTCAGCCTAGCGCATGGACCCGAACTTCGGGGGTAATAGGTCAAAACGACCGCGTATGTCCGATTCTGGAGAAACGGGCGGTTGTGCGATCGAAAACGCACGCTACGCGACCAGTCCGCCGAAAATCGACCACTAAAGCGGCAAAAACTAACGCCCTGCACGTCCGATTCAGAGGAATCGGACGTGCAGGGCGTTACTAGATTGCGTTAAAAGGCTTGGAGTTAGGGTGTCAGGAAGTCAGCACTCCCACCCTAATTCCAGCCGGCCCGATTCAGGCATGCGCCAGCGCGCGCATCTGCTCCGGGTCGATGACCTTCTTGTGCTCGCGGCCTTCCTTCGCGCCTTCGGCACGTTCGAACGCGTCGACCTTCTTCCAGCCGGCGAAGTCGATCGGCTTGACTCCACGGGAGGCCAGCAGACGGTCGATGGATTCCGGATCGCGGTCAGCGGCCACGCGACCGCCTTCGGCGGCCTTGGACAGGTCCTCCAGCATGTTGGTGACGATGAGCAGCGCGTCGGACTTGGTGGAGCCGATCAGGCCGACCGGACCACGCTTGGCCCAACCGGTGGCGTACAGACGCTCACGCACCTGCGCGCCCTCGCCGGAGGCCTCCGTGGTGATGCGGCCGTCGCCGTTCGCGTTGGCCAGGTGCGCGCGACGCTCGTCGTACGCGATGCCCGGCGCGGTGGCCGGCTTGTAGCCGATTGCGTGATACACGGCCTGCACCGGGTACTCTTCGAATTCGCCGGTGCGAGTCATCTTGCCGTACGCGGAAGTCGTCGTCTTCTCCACGCGAATCGCCTTGACCTTGCCGTCCTCGCCCAGCACTTCGACCGGAGCGGAATTGAAGTGGATGTAGTACTTGCGATCCGCCGGGTTGCCTTCGAAATCGGTGTCGCCGTCGTCTTCCATGTCCTCGGCCATCTCGCGGATGGCGAACAGTTCCTCGACCATCTGACGGGTCAGCTTGTCCTTGCCGGCCTCCTCGATAGTGTCGTCGTCCAGATCGAAGTCGTCTTCGTTGATGATCAGCTGCACGCCCGGCAGCTTCTCCATTTCGCGCAGCTCCTGCACGGAGAACTTGGCCTGGGCCACGCCACGGCGGATGAACAGGTGCAGGGTCTTCGCCTTGTTGGCCTTGATGCCCTCGTACACGTTGTCCGGAATGTCGGTTTTGGCCTTGAGATCGTCGGCGTTGCGCATGAGCTCGCGCGCCACGTCCATGGCCACGTTGCCGCCGCCGATCACGGCGACCTCTTCGGCATCGAGCGGCCATTCGCGGGCGCCGGTCGGATAGCCGTCATACCATTCCACGAATTTCGCGGCGCCGTACACGCCGTCCAGATCCGATCCCGGCAGGCCGAGCGGCTTGTCCTCCACCGCGCCAGTAGCGAACAGCACGGCGTCGTAGCGTTCGAGCAGCTCGTCGAGCGTCACGTCCTTGCCGAATTCCACGTCGCAGTACAGGTGGATGTCCGGGTTGTCGAGCGTCTTCTCGAGAGCGGATGCGATGAATTTGATGGAAGGGTGGTCGGGGGCCACGCCGTAGCGCACCAGGCCGAACGGCACCGGCAGCTTTTCGAACAGGTCGATGCGCGCTTCGGTGCCGAGGCCAAGTTCTTCGCCCAGCTTCTTGAGCTGGCGCAGGAAGATATCGGATGAGTAGACGCCGGCCGGACCAGCGCCAATTACAGCAATGCGGAGTTCAGTATTCACAGATTCAGTCACGCGCTCTAGCCTAACGCAAAGCCTTCCGTTGCAACAGAGGGCGAGTGGTGGGAATTCTGTGTATTAGGCCATAGTTTGTGCGTTTGGGAAACCTACGAGCACTGCTAATGTCAGATTATGGGTTTCCCTATTGGTCAAGTTATTGCCGTTCTCATTCCAAGAAGCATGCAAGGCGGATCAGGCCCTTACTCCGGATACGTTTATGCTGCAAGGCGGTTATCCACGCATTTATGACACGAGAATGCCGCTCAATCTGTTCTTCTCGAACTACATCGACACTTATATCGAACGTGATGTTTCCGAATATCTTGATGTACGCAATTTGGCTGAATTCCGCCGATTCTTGACTCTTTGCGCACTCAGTTCCGGAGCACTCATAAACTACACCAACATCGCCAATGAACTTGGGAACCGTAAAGGCATGGATGTCGATTCTGGAATCAAGTTACATCGCATTCCATCTCATGCCGTTCTACACGAACGCACGCAAACAGGTGGTCAAAACGCCGAAACTCTATTTTTATGACACTGGCTTGCTGTGTCATCTCTTGGGCATTCGGACGGTCGAAGCACTGGTTGCGCATCCCAAGTTCGGCGATATATTTGAAAACCTCATCATTGCGGAAACCATGAAACAGCATTTGAACGCCAATCAGGAGCCACAATTATTCTTCTACCGCGATGCCAGCAAGGTCGAGGTGGATTTGTTGGATTTCACCGATCCTAACAACCGTATGCTCATAGAAATCAAATCCGGACAAACCTATCATGACCGGTTCGCCCGCCATCTCACTTTAATTGGCAATGTTCTCGGTATACCGTGTGAGCAACAGTACGTAACCAGTCGGGTTGAGCATAGTTATGTCTCACAAGGAATCCGCGTCACCTCCACCCCTCGATTGGCTAGAAGGCCGACGGTAAAGAGCCGCCGCAGAGCAGTAGGAATTCTGTGCAATCAGTGAATCCCTTGAGGCATTAAAGACGTCACCTCCAACGGCTCTTTACGACCTCGATTGCATTCATTAGGTCATTTCTTCGTCCATTAGGTCGGAGGGTGCTGAAGCCATCCCTTGGAACGGCGGGGTTTCAAGGGCCGCTCCGACCAAGGACCGACCTAATAAACGTCAAATCGACCTAATGAATAACTCCGATGCTATTGCTGCTTTCGTGGGTGGGATTTCCGTTTCCGCCACGTCACCAACCGTATCGCCCCGATTATGTTTCGATGCGGTGGACTCGACATACGACCATCCCGGTCAGTCAACTGACCTACAAAAACAGCAGAAGCCTCATATTCTTAATCAGTCCCGATCAATTAGGGCAGTGAGGGCCCAGAGGATGCTCACCACGTCGATGGCCTCCTGGAGGAAGGCACCGACGACGACCGGGATAAGGTTGAACGCGGCGGCAATCATGCCGATGGTGGCAAGCACAAGGCCCGCGATTACGGCTTGAAGCATCACGCGCTTGGTGCGGCGCGCAATGGCGATGGCGCGCG
>ENA-ORSR01001040-ORSR01001040.1-human-gut-metagenome-genome-assembly--contig:-NODE-1040-length-20955-cov-3.334019_pt1 | contig 20955 bp, 16 predicted proteins | sample MGYA00241901_ERZ509166 | MGnify/ENA primary metagenome ERZ509166 (study PRJEB26280, sample SAMEA2338860) | human gut metagenome | biome: human gut; feature: human-associated habitat; material: faeces... | reverse complement strand
GGGGAGCTGATAATACGCATGATTGCCTTTGAAAATTTGCCGGCCTCTTTCCAAAATCCCGAAACCAGGCAGGCGTATGAATCCCTGAAAAAACAGCGGTTTCACCTGGTGGCGAAACGTTTTTTTGATATTGTGGTGTCATTCCTCATCCTGCTGGCGCTATCGCTGGTGTTTCTGGTGCTGGGCTATGCGTCGATGCAAAGCCGGGAAATTCACGCTCTGATGCCGGCGCTGCAAAGCCGCTGGCTGGGCTTTCATGTGTCCATGGCCATTATCAGCTACGGTTCCTTCGGCGTGGCCTTCGCGGTGGCGATGGTTCTGGTGTTCGGAAACCGGCTGAAAGCCGGCGGCCTGACGGACCGCCATCTCCCCGATGAGGACACGCTGGATCTCATTATCTATCGGGCGGTGGCTCTGGGATTCCTGTTTTTGAGTCTCTGCATCGTCACGGGTGCCATTTGGGCGCAGAAAGCGTGGGGCAGCTACTGGAGCTGGGACCCCAAAGAGACATGGAGCCTGATCACATGGATCATCTATGCCATCTTCCTGCATCTGCGCCTCAACCGGGGCTGGCGGGGACGCAAGGCTGCCGTCTTCGCCATTGTCGGATTCCTCTGCGTGATTTTTACCTATGTGGGCGTCAATACGCTGCTGGCGGGACTTCACAGTTATGCCTGACACGAGCGCAGCCAATTTTTCTGAAAAAGGCACAGGGTCCGCACAGATGTGGTCTTGTGCCTTTTCTGCTGGTGAAGAGGGAAAAAGGCTTTCATTGGGCATGAAAACAATCAAAAATAAAAAAATACGATGCACCGTAAAATGCATCAAAACAGGTGCAAAACGGGTGAAAAAAGCCTCAAAATTCAGCTTTTACGCGGGCGAAATCAGAGTTTGGGATATGGTACAATAGAATTACAGTCCGGAAACGGTCTGCCGCGAACCTTGAAAACAGAAGAAAGATTCCTGACCGTATCAGACGAGGAGTTCCATGAACTGCAGCGTGGAGATGACCTCCAATGATACAAAGGACAGGTGGAGAAAAGCAGTGTGCCCATTCGTTGGGCCCCCAGGGGTTCACAGTGAACCACCAAAAATAGAGTTATTTTAAGTATACTATATACAGAAAAGAAGAAATAGTAGATAGTTACTGTATCAAAGTATCCGAAACGTCAAATAGTTTCCCGCTTTTCCCGCGTTCATTCAGCGCTTTGGTGATAGCTTTGCTGCCGGAATCAGGGTGTTGTTGTAGATGCCACCGGATGCACCAACCATCCGGGAATCTACAAAACCGAGGTGATGAGATGTACTACACGGACAATCAGGGAAACAGAGTGCCTATCTCGGAAGCAGACCAGAGGTGGCTGAACGACAGCTGGTTTCACACACAGCAGCTGAAGCTCCCCACCGATGCGCCCCGTGCGGCGCTGACCTACCGGGTCTCCACCAAAGGACAGGTGGACCACGATGACATCCCGCTCCAGAAAATCGAGTGCCGGAAGTTCGCACAGAATCACGGCTGGCGGGTAGTGGCAGAGGAGGCCGAAAAAGGCATCTCCGGCTCCAAGGTTTCCGCGTCCAAGAGGGACGTGATCCAGAAACTGAGAGAGGAGGCGGAAAAGAAAACCTTCGACATCCTGCTGGTCTATATGTTCGACCGTCTGGGACGCATCGACAGTGAAACCCCCTTCGTTCTGGAATGGTTTGTCAACCATGGCGTTCAGATGTGGAGTACCCACGAAGGACAGCAGCGTATCGAAAATCACGCCGACAAGCTGATGAACTATATTCGCTTCTGGCAGGCCGCCGGAGAAAGCGACAAAACCTCCATGCGAACCCGCGACAGGCTTCGCCAAATTGTGTCAAGTGGACACTACACCGGTGGCTTCGTGCCTTATGGATACCGGATTGTAGAGAAAGGCCGCGTCAACAAGCGGGAACAGGCCGTGAAAGACCTTGAAATCAACGAGGATGAGGCGGTCTGGGTGCGGGAAATCTTTGAGAGGGCGGCCAACGAGGGAGCAAGCGGCTATTACCTTGCCAAAGTCCTTAATGAGAGGGGACTGCGCACAAGACAGGGGGCAAAGTTTCAGGCTAATAACGTCCTGCGCATCATCCGGCATGAGGGTTATACTGGCTACATCATTACCAAATCGGCAAGGTCGGAACACATCCCGGAACTGCAAATCGTTGATAAGGAGCTGTTCCAACGGGCCAACGAGATTGTGAGCCGCCGCAGCACCAAACTGGAGGAGGCAAAACGCCTTGCATCGCAATCGGATAACCCGACACTGCTGGCCGGAATCGTGCGGTGCGCACACTGCAGGGCAAAAATGTCCGCCTTCCTGCACACCGACCGCTACAAACTTGCAGACGGAACGGTCCGGGAAAAAGTACAGCCGAAATACAACTGCTACCAGCGGGGACAAAAGCTGAAAGACTGCGATGGGCAGTCGCTGTATCTGGCACAGCGGGTGGACGATGTGGTGCTGGAAGTGGTTCATGAGATGTTTGCCCGGATCCGTACCAAACCCTACGATGCAACTGCGGAAAGGCGGGTGCGTCAGATGGAACAGGAACAGCGCCGCCAGAAGCAGGAGGCGGAGAAGAAACTCAAGGCAATCCAGCACAAGCTGGAAGGGTATGAGGATGAAGTGATTCGGGTCATCGACGGAACCAGCAAGTTCTCCGATGAAATGCTGGCACGGTTGATTGCCAGAACGGAGGCGGAACTGCAGCAGGAGAAGCAGAACTACGAAGAACTGTGCAGAGGGCTGCAGACCAAAGAAACGGTAAGCGACATCCGAACCTACTACCGGGATTTCCTTGGCTGGGCCAATGAGTTTGACTGTGCCTCACTCCCGCGCAAGCGGGCGATTTTGTCCCAACTGCTGGACAGCGTGGAAGTGGGCAGGGGATACAAAATCATCATTCACATGAATGTGAACTACGAGCAGTTCCTTCACCCCGACACGCAGGAGGAATTCTGTGCGGCAGATATCTGCGCAGGCGGCTAACCAGACAATCGCAATCTTGAATTTAACGCAGAAATGGTGTATCCTATAAACAGGAAAGGAGGCGATACCCCATGGAACAGGAAACACTGGCGGCACAGGCCATTGAAACGGTTGGCACCGATGCGCTTTACGATGAGAGCGTGAAACGTCTGCTGGCCAACAAGAGCATTCTGGCGGTGATTCTGAAGGAATGTGTGCCGGAATTCAAGCACTGCACCACCCGCGAAATTGCGGAGCAGTACATTGAAGGAGAGCCGCAGATTGGCGAAGTGGGTATCGCCCCTGATGAAACCAACCGCAGCGGGGAAGTTATCCACGGCCTGCTGAAATTTCTGGAGGTGCTGCTCTCCGACGAGAAAACCGCCGCAGCCAAGAAAACCATCTTACAGAATGAATTTGACGTGCCGATGACACAGACACTGGAAACGGAGGTGTACCAAATGTGCAATTTGAGCCAAGGCGCGATTGAGAAGGGAATCCAGAAAGGATATGGGCAAGGCCGTGAAGAAGAACGGATTGCGTCCGTCCGAAACTTGATGCAGAATTTGCACATGACTGCGGAGGATGCCATGAAGGCGCTGAACATCCCGCAGGAGGCCCGTGACCGGATTAAGAAAGCGTTGGCAAACTGATCAAGCAAAAAGTCGGGGACGAGTGAATGAACGACTCGTTCCCGACGATTGCTGTTGATGGGAATGTGACGAAAACCCGTCCGGTTATCGCCGGGGTTTGGCGACAGCAAAGCCAAAGGCGGTGCCGCAGGCTCCACCCACAATGTGCATGAAATTGGCAACGTTATCCCGGACAAACAGAATGGAATACACCTGATCGCCCAGATACAGCGCTGCCACCAGCAGCAGCGTCAGGGGGATCTGTCCGCTTTTCATTCCCGCAAGACTGGACAGCATAATCAGCATGAACACGATGCCGGACGCACCCAGCAGTGCGGCGTTGGGAAACAGGATACACTGCAAAATGCCGGAGGTCACTGCGGTAAATGCAATGCCAACGAGCAGGGTTTTACTGCCGTATTTCTCTTCCAGCGGCGGTCCCAGAACCAACAGCAGGGTCATATTGCCGAGAAAATGCTGGATTCCGCTGTGACCCAGCACATGGCCGAACAGCCGCACAAAAAACAGCGGGCTGACGGGCGAACGGTAAACGCAAAAGGCAGCCAAGGTAGAAGCCCCGCCTGTGATGGCATCCAGCGCCAGCACAAGAAGAGAGGCGAAGAAGAAGGTCAGAATGACCGGCGAATTGTATTGCAGTTTTTTCATAAACATCCTCCAGGAAAACGATAGTACCATTATAAAGGATGTCTAAAGAATTGACAATCCGCCACAAGGATAATTTGCAGGTTCCTACCGCACAGATTCATAGAGAAGGCATTGACAAATCGGAATAAAATTATAAAATAAAAATCCGTATACACAATCGATTTCGGAGCACTGTCAAGACAAGAACCCCACTCTTAGTGCCTGCCACTTGGGAGAGCAACTGACTCTTAATCAGTGGGTCCTGGGTTCGAGTCCCCGATGGTGCACCAAAGTACGCGTTGCAAGAAATTGCAGCGCGTTTTTTATTGCAATCTTTCAAAGAAGGTTCAATCTGGTGCACCATTCCCTTCGGGACGGACTCGCACTTCGCGCAAGCGCTCGTGTTCGTCTCGCGGGGACTGGTCGCTAAAAATGGTTGCGGGTTTGTGAGCAGGGGCCACGATTGAGCGTGAGCGAAAGCGGGGAGCGAACAATGTACGCCGCGCGCGGCGTACAACCGCACGAGCGGTTTTGCGAAGCAAAATGGAGGCCTTACAGGCCGACAAGCGAACCGGACTGAATTCTTAACGCGCCCACTGATGGTGCACCAGAAAGCGCCTTGCTGCAAAGCAGGGCGCTTTTCTTATGTTGATCTGTATTGGGAGAATCGACACTTAGTGGTCGGGCCTCCCTTTTTTAGTTTATACCAGCGAATATAGTATATCAGGGCTTCGAATGTGTCTACAAAATGGAGGCAGCGCTGTATCATGAAAATCGGAACTAAAATCCGCCAAGCTGGACGGTGTTTTGCAGGCTGCCGAGAAGGGAAAACTGTGACAGCCAGGAAAATACAATGAACCAGCGCCGGAAATTGTGTGGTGTGCACAACTTCCGGCGCTGGTTATGGTGGTTGTAATAAAACGTTGGAGCGTGAAAAACGGCAAATAAAACCGGCTAGGGAGAAACGAGTGGTCAGATGGTTGTCAAGAGGCATAGCACACATAGAACGCGTCAAAAAACACGCGCGCGTTAAGAATCGTACGCGTGCGTGTTTGTGATGTGTTATACTCTGTCCATTGGAATATACTTTGCCCTTGCGCCTTTTCCAGTTATTTCAGCACCTAGAATGATGAATCAAAACACAAGCTGTTACAAGAACTTTTGAAAATCGTAGATGGCTTCGATGTTTCTCCTTACGACGACGAAAAGACCGAAGGAATTCTTGATTTCAAAAACTTGTACTTAATCTACATCAAGTAAACTGCTAAAATAAAAACGCAAAGGCAGGTTATTTGTGTAAAGGTGTTGGTGTAGACTTGTTGCATGGTAATATGCAGTTGTAAAGGGAAGGCGCAAGCCTTCTCTTTTTTGTTTCAAAACAATTTGACCCAGAACGAAAAACCTGGCTGCCTAGCAGTTGGGAGCTTTATTGTGGGCCAAAGCGTAGCCTAAAAGGAGTGATTTCTGGTGTTGGTTCGTACCAAATCATCAATGCTCAATAATGCTGTCGGGGTCAGAAGTCAAGGGTGAAATGAACTATATTTTTTTCCCCCCTTGACATCCACCCCCCTCGGTGTTATGATGCCAACGAGACGGCAGCCGGACAAGCTTGATGCCGCCTCGAATAATTTTTGCTCTATTTGCACCCTGAATGTGGATCACACAGAGTTTGGGATTGATCCGAGGATTACGCCATGAACAAGACAAAAGATATGACCGTAGGCAGCCCCACCAAAACCATCTTCTTTTTCTCCGTACCCGTCTTGCTTGGAACCCTATTCCAGCAAATATATAACATGGCCGATACGATCATTGTCGGGCAATTTTTGGGTGAAGACGCCCTTGCTGCCGTGGGGGCGACCGGAAGCACTGTATATCTTGTAATTGGCTTTGCTTCCGGCCTTACCCAGGGCTGCGGTGTTTTAGTCTCACAGGCATTTGGCGGGCACCGTCTGAACGAACTAAAGAAGGTAGTTGGCACAGCGCTCTTGCTCACAGTGGTGTTTTCAGTTATCCTCACGATTCCTACCGTTTCTTTTAGCCGCCAGATTCTGTTAGCGTTGCACACCCCTTCGAACGTACTCCTCTACGCACACGAATATCTTCGCGTCATCTTTGGCGGTATCCTGTGTACGATGGCCTACAATATTGCAGCCAGTATCCTTCGCTCTTTGGGTGACAGCCGCACACCTTTATATTTCCTCATTTTGTCGTCATTCTTGAATATTGTTTTGGATATATTTTTTATCGCGACACTACATATGGGAACTGCAGGCGCCGCTTGGGCAACGGTGTTGTCACAGGGAATTTCTGCACTGCTATGCTTTTGGTACATGTTTCACAACTACAACAATCTACGTCTCAGTATCCGCGATCTGTACCCCGATCCTTATCGGATTCTGTGTATGATACAAAGCGGCATTCCCATGGCATTAAACCAAACCGTTACTGCGTTTGGAATTATGATTCTGCAGAGCGGCATCAATCAATTCGGTTCTTCCGTAATGGCGGCCTATACTGCCGCTTCTAAGCTTGAATCCTTGGTGATGCAACCTATGATCGCACTGGGCTCGGGCATTTCTACGTATTGCGCACAAAACATAGGAGCCAGGAAAACAAAACGCATTTTTGTTGGTGTACGCAGCACGATGCTCCTTTCCCTTGGTGCTGCAATTCTGGGTATGGCTTTGTATGGAATTGCCTCCAAAGCCATTCTGCGGATATTTTTGAGTGATCCCTCGCCCGAAATGGTACATTATGCACTGCAATATCTCTACACAAGCGTGTGGTTCCTTTTATTTTTGGCATGGATTTTTCTGTTCCGCAATGCTTTGGTTGGGCTCGGGAACGGCCTTATCACCATAATTGGTGGCGTGGCCGAGCTTCTTTGCCGTTTTTTGTGCATTCATTTTCTGCTTCAACCTTTTGGTTTCTGGTGTATTTGTCTAACCAATCCTATTACCTGGATCGTTGCGTGCAGCCTTTTCTGCGGATTTTATTTTCGTTGGGAACACCAGCAAAAACATTGCTCAAAAAGTGCGAGATAATCCATCTCAGAAGATTATCGGGGTCTCTGCCAGTGGATTCTGTCTGAAGGAACGTCTTAGCAATCTCCGCAATGTCATCGACCAGAATTCCGACGAAATGCGAATCGCCATGATCGCCATGCAGGATGAACAGTTTGCCCATCAGACGTTTATGTCTGAACTGTGTAACCATAAACACTTCTTCTCGAATCAATTCCGGCCATGCCACAGGATCGATTTTAAGGCACCATACAGCACGTTTCAGTGCCAGATGACCCAAAGGTTTACAAGAAGCAAAAACGACGTTACACAGCCCTCCAGACATCACGCAATGCATCGTATTCCAATGCAAGGTAACAATATTCCATTTTCATATCAAAACCTGCCAAACCGTGACGCTTTCGAATGAACTTTCTATATACTGCCTATCGATCTACATATCCCACACGCCCCCTGCCAGTTCCACACAAAAACCATACCAAAACCACTCCCTTTGTCCCCCTAGTCCAATTGCAGCAAAGTAAAAATATAATTTGTCGAGTATATACGAGATAACTTGCAATCTGTCGAAAAAGGTCACCTTTCGGTGGCCTTTTTCTCGTAAGTGGGGAGAAAATGCGGTATAATGGTGTATTTCACCACAAAACGGGAGGACTACCGGGAATACAAGAGCCGGGAGTATCTTTGCAAAACCTATCCCACCAGGAGGATGTGCACCGAAAACGCCAAGTGCGAGAAAACCGTGCTGCGCCATGTCTGGCAGGACTATGTGGAGATGGCGGAGCATGTCCGGTATATGCCGGTGTACAAAGAACTGTACCGGCTGCGAAAAGAGAAGATCGAGCGTGTATTTGCCGATGCGAAAGAAAAGCACGGCATGCGTTACACCCAGTACAGAGGCTTGGCCCAGGTGACAAACTGGGTGAAGCTTAAGTTTGTTGCCATAAATCTGAAAAAACTGGCAGTATGGAAATGGAGCGCCCGCCATCCGGGCCGGATGGCGGTATGCGGCCCCAAACACCCCAAAATGCACCCGTTTTTCGCTGCTTTTTCCGCTTTTCCTTTTGTTTGCAAAGAAAACCTGCTCTGGCCCCCTGTGATATGCTCCCTCTATGAGAGACAGTGAAATAAAACGCTGTCAATCGTAGGGGGAGCATTGTTATGCCGTACAAACAGAAGTTGAGTATGCGCCCAGCGGTTTGTTGCGGGCGGACAATTCGTCCAAGCCCAGTTACCGGGAACTGCAGCGGCTGATTCATGAGGAGTGGACTTCCCAAGGGGAGCTGCATACCGATGAAAACGGCGTTGCCGAGCTGGCTGGTTTCCGGGGAACGTACAGTCTGCACACCGACCATGCGCAGGCAGAGGCGCAGCTGACGGCGCAGCCGATTATACAACCGCGGCGGATTCTGCTGCAGGATTGCCATACATGAGGAGGCGCGTTGGAATATAGAGCCTGTCACATCTCGCGCGTTCGCGGCTTACGGACGTGTGGTGAGTGGCTTTGAAGAGGAATGTGCTGCCCTTGTACAAGCGGTGACCGAGCACACACCGCTGCCGGAACGGCTGGCATATATTGGATTGACCGGAGAAAATACCGACGTCTCTGTACAACTTTGAAAAAGATGAGTTGAAAACTATAAGCCTATTGTGTTGCGGAGCAATCAAGCGTTTCGTTTTGTAAATGAATCGTGCATACAAAAAGCAGACCCGTGAGTCCACGGGTCTGCTTTTTTGTATTTGCGATAGGGAAGAGTATGGACGGGTTACGCAGGTATCGATCCGGGAGATTCGGTTTCCAAACACCCACATCCGCTGGGCTTTTCGCGGATTCGTATGGCTTTTTATTTGTGGGCAGGCTCCTCGCCGGCTGGACATTCTCTCCCCATTTGGCAGCCGCTACTGAATGATTCGTGAAGGATTAATTGCTGGGAAGTTCGCGATAGGTCATTCTTTCAAAATCAGAATAACCACCAGCGTCCTCTCCATTGCCGGAAGCGTATAACCCCAGTGTACAGCCGACAAAACCGCCGGCATGTTCCGTGCTTAAAGAGCGCAGATCAATGTCGGAGATAACCGGTTTCCATTCACTATTGCTTTGGTAAAGAACACTGGCCGCAAGCCCTTCTACGCGCAACTTCAGTTTGATGGGGAGTGCAGCCGGCAGATCCATTCGCGCCAAACAGCTGTCTTCACCATCTTTGCAAAGAGAAACAACAAGTTTGACCCCCGAATCCTGGGGATAGCACTCTGCCCGCAGATGGTTTTCGTTGCTTTGAACCATGGCAATACCGGCGCAATCACTCTCTTTGCAGAAATGCGGGATAAAGCTGGTTTCAAATTCGCAATTCCAGTGTTGCTGACGCAGCGCGAGGTATGCAGGCTCACCGCAATCCTTCAAGCTGTCGCAACGATGGAAAAGACGAACCATATGCTCTTCTGCGTGCAGTTCCAGTTCGTGATCGCGGTGATTGCGCAAAGTCAGCAATTCCAGCGGCAGAGAAGGTGTATCAAACGTATAGGTTTTACATTGGGGTACGTCGTCAGAAGGCTGCCCCTCGTAAGGCAGCGTGACTACTTCTTCAAGATGACCGACCCCCGCATTTACAACCGGCCAACCATTTTCCCAGGTGACCTTTGCCAAAAAGGTTTCACGCCCCAACAACGTGTACCCTTGGTTCGGCCGGCAAGCCAATACAACCATATACCAGTTGCCGTTTCCGTCATCCACTAAGTCGGCATGACCGACGCAGGTAACAGGATATTGGGCTCCCAAATGGCGATGCGTCAGAATGGGGTTGCAGGGGCAGTACTCGTAGGGACCAAACACATTTTTGCTGCGCGCGATCATGACGCTGTGGTGGATGGAAGTACCGCTTTCCGCATGCAAAATGTAATAGTAACCGTCCTTTTTGTACAGGTGAGGTCCCTCCGGCCAAATGGCTTTGCGCTGGAATCCGGTAAGTACAATGGTGGCATCGGGCTTTAACTGCATCGTGTCCAGATCCAGAGTTTGAATCCAAATTTCGCAGTCGCCATTGTAGCGGTACCCGGCAGAACGCGGCCGTTGGCCGATATAATAGCAGGTACCGTCATCGTCAAAAAAGAGACTGGGATCAATGCCGCCGGTAGACTCACCCAAATAGTAAGGCTCGGACCAGGGGCCGCGCGGATCTTTTGCAGTGACGATAAAATTTCCCTGGTCGGACACGTTGGTGGTAATCATATACCAGGTGCCCTTATGGTAACGAATGGTAGGGGCAAAAATCCCCTGGGAATGCTGGCAGCCGGACAAAGGAACCTGAGAATCACGATCGAGCACATTGCTGATCAAATTCCAGTGGACAAGATCTTCGCTCTCAAAAACCGGCACGCCGGGAAAATACGCAAATGTCGAATGAACCGTATAGAATTTGTTCCCTACCCGGCAAATCGAAGGGTCGGGAAAGAAGCCTGTCATGATAGGATTTTTAACGGAAAGCATAGAAAACCTCCAGGTATAAAGGGGTGATATTCTGCATGCAAAAATATAGAGCTATGGCCGCTGCATCCAAGAGGAAAAACAGATGCAGCGGCCATAGTTATTAGAGGGTGCCGCCGAACTGACTTTTCGGATTACAGGCACTGAAAAACAGGGGCGGATGGCAGGAAAAGGATTTTACTCTTTTACACTGCCAATGGTCATGCCGGATACAAAGTATCTTTGCAGGAAGGGATAAAGCAGAATGATGGGAAGCATCGTCACCACAGTAGCGGCGGAACGCACGGTAACCGGCGTGACGGCTGCGGTAGCGGTGTTGCCGCCGGTGGTGGCACTGCCGCTTTGCTGCATGACAGAGGAAAGAAGCTTCATCAACTCATATTGCAGGGTCGTATACTGGGTGTTCATCCGGTTGTACAACATAGCATCGAACCAGGAGTTCCACTGTCCGACAGCTACGAACAGGGCGACGGTGGCATACACCGGCTTGCACAGGGGCGAGATGATACGGGTAAAGATGGTGAAATCGTTGGCACCGTCAATCATGGCGGATTCTTCCAGCGCGCTGGGCAGACCTTCCATGAAAGTGCGCATAACCAGAACGTTAAATGCGCTGACCATGCCCGGAATGACGTATACCCAGAAAGAGTTGGTCAGGTTCATGCTGCGGTACAAAACCAAGGTGGGGATCATACCGCCGTTCACGTACATGGTGATGACCCAGAACAAAGACAGCTGGGAACGGAACAAAAAGCGTTTGCGGCTGATGATGTAGGCCAAAAGTGCGTTCGTTACCAGGGCGAAGATGGTTCCCAACACAGTTCTGGCCACCGAAACCACTGCACCGGTGAGGATGTTCTGCTGATGCAGAACCGTTTTATAGTTCGAGAGCGTAAAGATGCGCGGCCACAGATGGATGCCACCGCGTACGGCGTCGATACCGTCGTTGAAAGAAAGCGCCACCGTGTTCAGAACAGGATACAGCGTAATGGTGACGAACAAAACCAGGAAAATGGTATTGCAGGTAACAAAGACTTTGTCCATGGTGGATGATTTGATTTTCATGTGTACCCTCCCCTTAGAACAATCTGTCTTCACCGGCACGTTTGGCAATCCAGTTTGCGCCGAGAATCAGAATAATTGCAACGACGCTCTTGAAGATACCGGCTGCAGTACCCAAAGAATAATCGTTCTGGCTGATGCCCCAGGTCAAGGTGTAGATATCAATGGTTTCCGAAACACTCTTGACCAGGCCGTTGCCAAGCAGATACTGGACTTCAAAGCCTGCATTCAATACGTTGCCAATATTCATGATCAGCAGAATCATAATGGTGGACTTGATGCCAGGAAGCGTGACGTGCCAGATTTTGCCCCACCGGCCGGCACCATCCAAAGTGGCTGCCTCATACAGGCTGGGATCGATGGAGGTAATGGCGGCCAGGTAGACAATGGCATTCCAGCCGGTTTCCTTCCAAACATTGGCAAATGCAACGATTGGCCAAAAATAACCCGGATTGGCGAAGAAGTTGATGGGCGAATTCAGAATGCCCAGGTTCACCAGCATCTCATTGATGATACCGGTGGAAGACAGCGCATCGTGCAGAATACCGGTGACAACGATCCAGGAAAGGAAGTGGGGCAGATAGGAAACCGTTTGAACAAACTTTTTGCCGAACATGTTGCGTACTTCGTTCAGCAGGATGGCGAAGATAATGGCCATTAAAAAGGTGGTCACCAGATTGAGAACGCCCATGGCCAGAGTGTTACGGATATCACGCAAAAAGACTTCGTCAGAGAACAGGAATTTAAACTTTTCCAGTCCTACGAATTTAGATCCGAAGAGGCCGTCTTTGGGTTTGTAGTCCTGAAAGGCCATTACCCAGCCTGCCAGTGGAACATAATAAAATACGATGCCGTATACAAAAAAGATAGCCGCACAGACCATCAGAAATTTCTGGCGTGAAATCTCTTTCCATGTAATACGCTTTGATGGATTTTTCATTGGAGAGTCCTCCTAAGGAACGTGTATGGCGAATCATGTGTTGCAAACTAACGTTTAAGGAGCTTGCGGGTTGAATGCATTTCATAAAAAAGTGGCCACGGCTACCCCGTGCAGCCGTGGCCACTTGTATGTGTCAACGTCTGTGTCGCCTGCAATAACGGGCATCAAAGACCGGCACGGCGCTCAAGCTCAGTTTGCATTTCTGCCAAGAAATCCTGCGGATTGGCTGCGTTGTACGCAGTCATGTATTGATTCCAGGTGCTTTCAAAATCAGGCGCCATAACAACTTTGGGCAGCCACTCGTGTTTGACTTCGCCCATCTTGACCCAGGCAACACCACCGGGGGTTGCGGTAGTCATTGAACCGGAGTAAGAATACATCGGGAACCAGGGACCCATTTCTTCTTTCACAGAACCGATCATATCGACGTAGCTGTCTACGCCGTAGGCAGCAAACACTTTCTGCAGGGGGGTGGACAGGCCGTCCAGGAATTCGCTTGTCTGCTGCTCGGGCTTCATGGCGTTCTTGCCGTCCCGGCTGGTGCCCAGCCACTGCGGCATGTAGGAATAGCTGCACAGGTGTGAGGCCTTGTAGGTGGGATCCGCGCATTTCGTCCGCATTTCATCGGTGCGGTAATACAGGCCGTTTTCATCAACCAGGTAATCCTCACCTTCAACGCCCCAGAAGCGAAGATCGTGGATTTCCTGATCCAGCAGATCGTTCATAAACTTAAATGCAGCGTCAATATCGGAGCAGCTGGTGGTAACGGCCACGCCGCTGGAATTGTTCAGGGTATCGGCGTAGGTGTGCCAGCGGTTTTCCATTCCTTCTTCAATGGTCAGGCCCAGCGGAACGTAGTTGCAGCCCTGCTCGTCCAAACCCTGCTGTTTGAAAACATCATTGACATTGAACGAGAAGTCCCACCACTGGTCGCACATGCCCAGCACAGCGCCGGTGGAAAGCTTGGCGATGTATTCATCGTAGGTCTGGGTGGCGAATTCTACGTCCACGTAGCCTTTCTGGTATTCTTCGTTCAATTTCTGGAAATACTTCTTGGCAGTAGGCGTGGTATTGTAGTCAACCACCTGCATCGCATCCTTGTCTACAATGACAGAGCCGTCGTTGGGATACCCATCAAGGAACTGGGGTGCATTCTCGATGCAGAAATAGCGCCAGTCTTCGCAAAGTGCCGTGTAGTGAATGTTCTTGGTACCGTTTGCCATGGTGGGGTTGGCATCGGCATAGCTTTCCAGCAGATCGAAATACTGGTCCAGGGTTTTGATTTCGGGGTAACCGGCCCATTCCAGAACACGCGCCTGAATCCAGAAGGCTTCATCGTTATGGGTGGTGGAACGATCTTCGCCATAGGTGTTCTGGAATACGTTGGCCCAATAGATTTTGCCGTCCGCCTGGCGGAAGTTGTCCCACTCTTCATCGGTGTACATCTCTTTCAGGTTGGGATACTTTTCCAGGTAATCATCCCAAGGCACCAGGACGCCTGCATCGTAAAGAGACATCATGGCATCGCCGCCATTGATGAAGTCCGGATAGTCACCGCCCGCGATGATTGTGCCGATGGCTTCTGCGTCGGTCTGGCCGGTCAGCCAGGTCTCTTTCAGTTTGGCACCGGTCTTTTCGGCAATGATGTTCATAACATCGTTGTCATCATTGATTTCGGAACCGGGCATTGCGGTAAACATCGTAAATGTTTTGATCCCATCGGACGATTCGGTGGAATTAGAACCGCCACATGCCGTTAAGCCCAGCAGCATGACCGCGGACATACTTGCCGCAAATACGCGCCGCCACAATTTTACTTTCATAATTGGCCTCCTGTAGATAGATTTTTCGCCCCTTGCGGGTTTCTTGATTTAAGTATATATACCAAAAATGTTTTACACAACCGACAAATTTCAGTAAAAACCCCTGAAAATTATAGCTTTGCAAATTCAACGGAAGAGGAAATCGCGCTAAACAGCGAAACAATGATACAAAAAAGACAGGCAGTCCCCCATCCTTGAAGTATTTTGGAGGGCAACATGCCTGCACTTTTGTTTGGTTTATCGTTGTTTTTTAAGAATGCAAAAAACGAAAAGCAAGTGTATGATTATTCTGGTGTGAATTATTTCCCGGGAAATTCAGAATGTGGTTTCTCGGTTTTACTCTTCCGAAAATGGGAAGGCGTACAGCCTTTCAGCTCGATAAATTTGCAAAGGAAATAATCCACATCTTTATAGCCCACATCTTCGGCAATGCGGCTGATCTGCTTGTTTGTGTACAATAGCTGGCGGCACGCTTCGTTAATACGGTAAGAACACAAATAGTTTTTAAAGGACTGTCCGTATTTTTTGCGGAAGATTTGCCCTAAGTATGCACTGTTGATATAGTATTTTTTGCCCAAGCCCTGCAACGTCAGGTTTTCCGAGTAGTGTTCCTGGATTTCCTTGTCGATAGAATCCAAAATATCGATGGAGATATTTTTTCGCAGAAGGGAAAGGTAGTCTGCATACTCGCGTGCAAAGCGGAACAGATGCTGTCGGCTCCCGCGGGAAATTCCTTCCCGGAAAGACTGCGCGCTGATAAATTGCAGCATTTCCTTCTGGTTGGCTTCGTTGTCCAAATTGGATGCAAGATGCATAAGCCGGAACAAAAGATAATTTAAGTTCAGGTTGATATCTTTGTCATGTACGCCACGCTGCTGCATTTCGGCAAACAAATGGTCTATTTCGGAGCCGATGCGTTCCTGCTCATTCAGTTCAATGGCGGTAATCAACTGATCCAGGGTATCTTTGCACAAAACGGCTCTTTCTTGCGGAACCGATAACTCTTCCTCGTAATAATAGATCGATTTTTGCTGGCGGAAGGCGCAAAGGTTTTTCAGCCCGCAGACGGTATCATACGATTCAGAAACAGTGGTGATATCGTCCACTTTTTTGCCAACCAGAAATCGCAATTCGTGTTGTGTCGAAACACCCAATTTCTTATAAAAATCCTGGATATACTGTGTTTCGGAACAGCCGGCATTTCGGGCAAGCGCACCGCTGTAAACAAAAGCAATCCCATACCCAACGCGATCCAACGAAGCGTCACAGAAACACCGGCTCCGGTCCTCGCCTAAAATTTGCACACAGCTTTGGTACAGGTCACGCTGCACCATACGGAAGTGGTTCTCATCATCGTCATCTTCGCCGTCCGAAGAATGGCAAGCGGAAATTTCAATGTAACGAACGCCGTCCGAAAAATCCAGATGCTTATGCAGATAATCCACGCCGTTGGGATCATATTTGCCGAACAGCAACGAGATCAAACACCGGGCCTGATAGGCCAGTTCGTACTGCTCCTCCATTTTGCTGTTTTGCGAGATGTTATTGTATTTGCTGAGAATGGATAACAGATCTTGCTTTTCCACCGGTTTGAGAAGATAGTCGATACACCCGTAGCGCAGCGCTTTTTGAGCATAGGAAAACTCACTGTATCCGCTCAGAATCACGAAACCGGCGTTGGAAAGATTCTCCCGGCGAACAGTTTCCACTAATTCAAGTCCGGTCATTTTTGGCATCATAACGTCGGTGATGACAAGGTCAACGGGTAACTTTTTTATGTACTCCAAAGCCTCCTGTCCGTCGGACAAAACGGCAACCACTTCATAGCCTGCGGCGTTCCAGTCAATCAACGCCTGCAAACCTTGCGCAATAAACTGCTCATCATCTACGATAATAACTTTTAACATGTCACTCCGCCCTTGTTGCTTTGTTTAGAGGAAACCGAATCGAAACAAGTGTTCCAATGCCCGGCTCGCTTTCCACCGAGAACTGTGCAGTATCCTCCGTCATCATGCGGATGCGCAGGCAGGTGTTCACCATGCCTACGCGTCCTTTTTCTTTTAACATTTTCAGGCTGGCGTTGCGCATCCGGTCTTGAATACGTTCTGCCTCGGCCTCGTCCATACCGCCACCGGTATCTTCAATTTCCATGCAAAGCTCATCGTTTTCTGTATACACGCGTACAAAAATCCAACCGGGAAAAGATTTTGCTTCAATACCATGCACACAGGCATTTTCCACAAAGGTGGTAATGGTCAATTTCGGAACCAGGATGTTCTGGCAATCTTCCTGCGCATTGATTTGATACGAAAGGCGCTCCCCGAAGCGATATTTTTGCAAGGACAGGTACGCTTCAACAAACGCCAGCTCACGCTTAATGGTATTGGAATCCGAGGACCAATCCACGTTTTGGCGCACCATTATGGCCAATTTCTGTACCATATCGGCGGTTTCTTCTTCTTTTTTCAGGATGCTGTGCATACGGATGCTTTCCAGTGCGTTGAACAGAAAATGGGGATTGATTTGGCTGTATAAAGCCATCAGCTCTGCGTTCTGCCGGGCAATATCCATCTTCTGCTCTTTCAGTCGGCATCGGTAGGCGGTGTCAATCAGGCTGTTCATCCGGTCAGCCATGCGGTTGTAGTTGTCCATCAGACTGCCGATCTCATCTTGACCGCTTGGCCCGGAAATCTTGATCAACACGTCGCTGTCTATCTGGTTGAAGACTTTTTCCAGACGGGAAAGACGAGAAGTAATGGAATTCTCCAGCAGATTCATCAAAAGCTGCGGGGGAATAATGTTCAGGAGCAGCAGCAGGATCAGGATATGGATGTTTTGGCGAATCAGGGCTAAAACGTTGCCGCTTGGTTCCATCACATAGATGTCCAGATCTTCCCCGTAAAGGGTAAAATGCTGGGACAAGCCTACCGAATCAGACGGGGAGAATGTGTCATAAGGCTGCCAACGATAATTGGGCATTGCGTTCGTAAGCAAAATCCGGTTACCGCTGCATACATAAACTGAATCGTTATACCCCATGTTCTGGAAATCGCGGTCCAGCGTGCTGTAATTGATTTCAATACACAAAAGGCACTCCGCCTTATCGCTGTAAAGGCCATTCATCCCACGTAAAAACAACACCTGGCGCCCATCTGTTTCATCATAAGAAAAAAGAAGCCGCGGGCTGTAGCCATCCGCAGTATACTGCTGATACCAGGGCTCCTGCGAAACGGTGGATAACCGTGCAAATTCACTGCCGTTTATCAGGGTTTCATTGTCTGCATACACCCGTATGACAGAATTTGTGATCCGGGAAACACCCTGCAGCAAAGAATTGTGGATGTATTCTCGGTAACTTGAAAAATAGTCCTGGGGACTGGCATATTGCCGGCTCACAAAATCCTGAAGGGAGTTATCCATATACAGGCTGGTAGAAATCAGCGCGGAATCTTCTATGGCGGCGGAAAGCATCGACTGCACGGATTTGGCTATTTTTTCCATCTGGTGCAGCTGCTCGGCATGCTCGTTCTTGGTTAATGCATGTAAAATTACAATATCGGTCAAAAATATGGGGACCAGAATACATAAAAAATAAAGATATCTAAGTTTTTTCTTCAGGCTTAAGTTATTGAGAAAACTTTCCAGCTTGATTCTGACATGATGAAACCGGTTCATACAAAGCTCCTTACCGGTGAATGTTGCAAAAGGACCTTGCTATTTTTAGCGGTGCAAAGTATAATGCCAGTATCAGTATAATTCAGTCGCAGAACCATTGTCAATCAAATAACAGATTGAATAGTGTACAATCTGTGTACAATCTGAATCGCTGTTTTTTGTGAATATTTGCATCCTGAAAAAAAGGAGGAGAACTCATTGAGAGGCGTTTTTAATCCGGATAGCCCCATGATGCGCGCCCTGGGCGTTGTGTGGGATCTTATTGTCCTAAATCTGCTGTTCCTGGTTTGCTGCATTCCGGTGGTCACCATTGGCCCTGCCATCACGGCTTTACATTATGTTACCACAAAAATGGCGGGTGAAAAAGACGGCACTCCGGTGGTCGGCAATTTTTTCAAGTCATTCCGGGCAAATTTCCGCCAGGGCGTACTGATGGGAATTCTTTTTGGGGCCGCAGGGGGATTTCTGGGCTATGATATCTATCTTCTATGGCATTCCGGGAATTTCCAAAACAGCACCTTTAAGATTTTGATTCCCGTGGCAGCAATCGCTTATATGATGACCTTCGTATATGCTTTCCCGCTGCTTGCAAGATTCAACAATACGGTTTTAGGTACCATACGGAATGCGTTTATCATGTCTGTGACCTCTTTGCCCCAAACCTTTTCCATGTTGTTGTTGATAGGCGCATGTGTAGCACTTACCCTGTATACACAGACCACATTGCGCTATGGATTGTTTTTGTGGTTTGCGCTGGGGTTCTCTTCGATCGCTTATTCAAATGCATTTGTTTTAAATGGCGTTTTCATGAAGTGCTCAGAGCAGTACTCTTCTCAGATAAATCAGGAGCAGTCTCAGGATACTACGGAGAATTTAGACGGCAAAAAGTAACCGTTTGACGGCATAGAAAAAAGCAGAAGAGCGCAGAAGTCATCTCCGGCGCTCTTTTGCTTTAGTCTGGAAATCAGGCTTTCAACGTAAAGGCAGCAACGCTGCATGCGGGCAAGAGGGAAGTAAAGCTGTTGGTACCAACAGTTATGTTTGTCAACGGCTTCGGCTCGACTTGATGGGGATTATCGAACGTATTGTAGGCAGCCGCGCCGGCACCATCACCGCTAAGCACCTGACCGGTGATGGAAGTAAACTTGCTCAGGCCATCCCAGTGAATTTCAACAGGCACAAGGGTACATTATACCGTTGCTTCTTGCGGGAACCAGATGCGGTAATGCCCGCTTAAAGCAAGCAGCGCAAAAAGATACAGGCAATTGTCATAATAACGCCGCGGTCCGGAACGGAGCGGAGTGCTAAAGAACCGGCGGAGCCATTCATCCGCGCAGGCATCATCCAGAATCAGGGAACCCTGCGCAATGGTAGCCAGAAGCCCTACAGGATGCAGAGCATTTCCTTCAACGGGTGTGCCGTCGATCAGATAGATACCGTTTGTTTGCCCGTGTTCCTTTTCTTCAAAAAATTGCTGAATATGTGCGGCTGTTTCTTGGGCCCAACCGTCTTTGTCCCCGAACCATTGGGCATCCAAAGCAATGTTGCCCAACGTGCGGTATGCATCGCTGAAGAACCAGTCGTGACGGTCCGGCTGATCACCCCGATGCGGGCGGCCGTCGTACTCGGCATATTCGGCACTCAATCCGGTACGGGCGTGGCAGGCTTTGCGCAGGTACTGGCGGCTGCGGCTGCATGCCAGAAAGGACGGTCGCATTCGTCGCTCCACAGAGCAAAAAGTTCATAGAAATGCGGCAAATGATAAGAGGGATCGGTAAATTCACAGTTGGGAATGAATTTGATGAGATGGTTTTCGGGGTTCCACATGGGAAATCCGGAACCGGCTTCTTCGCCTTTGTGTACACATGCGTGCAAGATGCGCCGTGCCCAGGAAGCGTAATCCAGTACCCCTTCGCCGGAACCCCAGCGGTTGGCCGCAAAAAACAGGGACATGGCAAAAAATTCTTCGCCGTCAGGGGCGGGTCCATCGGAATTTTTGCTGCCGTCAGTATGACAGGACCAGGCAAAATAGCCGGCGTTTTCCCCTTCGGTGAGGTACATGTGGGTCACGACCCATCGCCACAGGCAGTCGAATTCCTTCTGGCGATTCATTTGTACGCAGAACATCATTGCGTAGGACATGCCCTCGGTACGGACGTCATGGTTCCCCGTATCCTCTATGTACATCATATCAGGTCCGGCACAATGGCAAAGGCGAACCCCCTCCGGACCATAGAACATCTCCTCAAATGTGCTTTCCAGCTTGTTGTCAATTTCGGCCTGCGAATATCCAAGCCGTTCCAGTCTGTTCAAATATTGCCCGTTATAGTAGGCACCTTCCATAATAATTTCAGCTCCTTTTGAATCGTGTAAGGCGTAACCGATTTACTCGGTCTGCTATTCTTGTAACTCACTATAGCAGCTTTTCGATTGCATGGCAAGCGCAAAAATGGCACGGGTATGGCGAGAAGCTGTCAGCCACTTGAAAACTCTCTGGAATACAGCAATAAATGAGGAAGACTGTTTCATCCTACATCTTTTTCAAGAATCAGAGGAACAAACAGAAACCGCAACATTCGCCTATCCTTATTTTTCATCATGGTTCTCTAAGGCAACACCGCACAATTCCCGCCTTACGGCTTAAGCACCGCTCCGGCGGCTGCGGCACGGCATCTGCG
>ENA-ORSR01001033-ORSR01001033.1-human-gut-metagenome-genome-assembly--contig:-NODE-1033-length-21083-cov-16.068813_pt1 | contig 21083 bp, 15 predicted proteins | sample MGYA00241901_ERZ509166 | MGnify/ENA primary metagenome ERZ509166 (study PRJEB26280, sample SAMEA2338860) | human gut metagenome | biome: human gut; feature: human-associated habitat; material: faeces... | reverse complement strand
TTTTAGAACCTCCAAAAGCTGTTTTACTTTCTTGGAAATCCCTTTCGTAAGAACCGGTTTTACCATTCTGTAAATTTCTTTTCCGATATCTGTTGTATACATTAATGTGATCACCATAAATATAATCCAGACAATAACTAACGCAATCCCCATTCCGAACAGTCCTCCTGCCAGATGATTCAACGCTCCGACTCCCGGAAGTTCTGTTACAATATCCAGTGCAAACACAACTGCTCTCAAAATAATCGTGACCACTATAAATGTTAAAATGAATGCAATAATATTGATCACCTGTTTTGCAATGTACGCACCTGCATATTGTGCAAAAGTTGTAACCCCCAGTTTCTGGTAGGTTGCTTTATTATTATTCTTTAACAGCAGATTTTTAAATGCCGCCGGTATATCAGCCGACTTGATCAATGTCTCCTGCAGACTCTCCGGTATATCTGCGTTCTCAATTGCATTTTCCACCGATTCATTCCCACTATTTTTTAATCCATCAAGTACATTTGCCGAAATTCCATACTTTGCAAGATCATCACTGCTGACTTTACCACTTACAATATCTGCTATAGAGATACCGTAACTTTCCAATTTTTCTTCACTGACTCCTGCTGCCTTAAGTACCTTTTTTACTGCTTCTTCCGTAAGGCCGCCCTTGTCTGAATAAGAGTCTCCACCACTGATCGCCGATGTCGCTGCATCTGCCATTGTACTTACTACTTTTTGTCTTATCATATCATCCAGCGGGGTATATTTTTCGATTGTCTGCGATACATACGGCGTCGCAAAGAATACGATCACAAGTGTCACTATCGTCGCTACAAGCGACACTATGATACGGACTGCACCTCTTATCAGTCCCGTTATGATACATATAAGAAAAATAATCCCTATGGATATTTCCAACCAATTCATAGTTTCTCCTTATTTTACAAGACGGACCTTTTCCATTCCATTTGCACTTAACACAATATATTGATTCACTCCGCCAACCGGGAACATTTCCAATATATTATTATCCATCCTGCCTTTAAATTTCTGTATTCCATTCTTCATAAATATACTGCAGTTTTTTCCATCGTACATAATAACCTGGTTTCCACAAAGTTTTACGTGACTGTAATCGCCTTTAAATTCTTTTGACAGAACAACTTTTCCGCTTTTATTATAAAGGCGCAGTTCATATCCGCCTTTACCCTGGTTTTTCAAGATCATACCAATATATTTTTCATTATGAAATACACTTTTGATCTCTTTGTCCATCTTTATCTTTACAGACTGTTTCGGAACTTCTTTTCCGCTATAGATGGCCATACAGTCATCACCGATTGCCACGGATGTATCTGCATCCATGAAAAATCCGGAGGCCAGTATCGTATTCTTATAATTCTTACCGGATACTTTATGATCGGCTTCATCCTTTCCGGCTTTCCCGAAGTTATAATAATATAATCTTGACACCATCTGTCCATTCTGCGTGTAAAGATACACAACCTGCATCACTTCACCGTTTGCAGATAATGCTACGTCCACCGGATAACCTGTCCCAGCCAGAGATGTCTTATGTTCCACCAGAACATTTCCTGCAGTGTCATAGCAGATTACTTTCATTGATGTGTCATTCTTCAATATGGCACTGACGATTCCCTGCTCTGATACGCTTACCTTTTCTATCGGCATTGTCGTATGCACTTCACCTTTCAGGCCATCCTCCTGCAGGATCAAAATGTCATTTCCTTCTTTATCAGCTACTGCTGCCGACTTGTCGCTGACATCTATCATCGGATTCTTTATCTGATATGACTGATTCCATTTTTCTTTTCCTGATTGATTCAGATAAGAGATTCCGTCTTTACTGTATTTTAATACACCATCCAGGAACTGAACATAATTATTATCTGCTGCTCCTTCTCCTACATACGTATCACTGACCCGTACTTTCGTATATGTCTGGAGATTAATCAGCAGATACACCAATATCGCAGCAATTGCTATGACCGCAATCACAATCCCTATTTTTTTTTGTTTTTTTCTTTTCCTTCTGGCCAGCTCTTCCTGAATCTCCTTTTCTGTCACTCCATCTTCGCTGTTTAATTCATCCATAATCTCTTCGATAATCTTATCTGTCGGATCTTCCGGCTCTCTCACAACATGGAGATTGCTATTCTTCCTGCGTTTCATCCGTCGGTCATCCTTTCAACGTTTCTTCTGATACTGTGTACCTTAGTATAACACATTTCCCATTTATGGGAGTAACAATTTTTGTCCGATATAGATCAGGTTGCCATCCGATAATCCATTCATTTTGCATATCGCCTTTACATGCGAAGTATCTCCATATAATTTCTTACTGATCCCCGCCAGTGTTTCTCCTTTCTGCACAACATAATAATCCTTATCTGTCAATTGGCTTTCTTCCTCCTTAGAGACCTTTGCCTCTTCTGATTTTTTCACTGTACCGGATACTTCTTTTGCTCCCTCTTTAGCCTCGGCCGCTGTTGTTGTTTTTGTATCTTCTTCTGTCTGTCCGTTTTCCATGCTTTTTGAAAGATTTTCCAGCGATGTCTGTACCGACTTCATTTTGTCAAAATTATTTACTGTTGTAATTCCGATCACCAGCACAATCAACACCAGCAGCGCACTGGTTATATAAGCAAATTTTGAACTTTGATGCTGTTCTTTATATTCCATTTTTTCTCTCACTGCACTACGAAAATCCTTTGCAGCTCGATCCTCAACCACCTCACTGGGAGTCACCCCGTTCTCTCTTCTTGTATTGATCATGTAGTTCTGCATCTCCGTATTTTTCTCATAATAAATATAATGTCCTCCCATCTGCATAATTTCTCCGAATTTGTATGCATAGAAGACTTCTTCCTGTTCCCTCGCATTTTTCCACAAGAACAGATTCCATTCTTCTGCGAACTCTTTTTCCTGGATCCGTTTAACTTCTCTGTTACGACTCATCGGGCTGCCATCTTCAATGATCCCCCATCCAACGATCCGGCATTCCGGGAAAAACCGGGCAGCTTCTTCTTTTGCCTCTTTCATTATCTCATCTGTAATTTCTATATCATTTCCATTTGTCTTTACTTCTTTCATCTGAACCGCACCGGATACAAATACTGCATTTTCATCCTCAAGTTTCAGCAGTTCTCCCGTAAGTATCACCCCGACCGGTTGTTCTCTGGCTTTCTCCCGCAGCTGATTCAAATATGTATCCACGTAATCTTCTACGTATATCTTTGGATTGTCACTTACATTTCCTATCTGTCTTACATTTTTCGGAAGTTGTCTTTCCATGATACATTCACCTCATTTTAACTATTTTAAATTGCGGTCCGGTTATATTAACACTGCGTTTTACAACCATGCTGCAATTATTTTCGCATATGATAGCATATAGGGAATGCATATTTTATCAGTTGATGGGACTTGTCCGAAAAAATATCCGATACGCTTTTTTGTTTCTCGACATACTTCGTAAAAAGGAGCTAAAGACCTCTGTTATAAATGTAAAAAAAGATAGAAATACCCAAAAGTATTCCTATCTCTCTATCGTCTTATTCGTTTATTCTATGACCACAATATTCCCGCAATCCTGATATCCTTCTGCGATACGATCCGTGATCACATCTACACCTGTAAATGCCAGGAAAGTTACTGAACTGACCTCTCCGAATTTAGAATGGTCACATAATATATATTTTTTCTGGCATTGTTCTATTGCGGTTTTCTTCACCATAGCTTCATTCGCATCCGGTGTCGTAAATCCGGCTTTCTTAGTCACGCCATTGGTTCCAAAGAAACCTTTCGTAAAATGGTATTTTCTAAGCGTCTGCATCGCTTCACTTCCCACAACAGCTTCCGTCGAACTTTTCAGTTCTCCTCCTACCAGCCGGACTTTTACGCCTGCTTTGGCCAACCGCTGTGCGTGCGCAACAGCATTCGTAACAACAGTTACATCCTTATCACAGAAGAACTCCAGCATATATCCGGTTGTCGTTCCTGCATCCAGATATATGAACTCTCCCTGTCCAATCAACCCAGCCGCATATTCTGCTATACGCTGCTTTTCCGATACATGAACTGTAATTTTCTGTGCCACTGTAGGCTCCTGTGGCGTCACTACGTGATCCGATGCAACCGCACCGCCAAACACTTTCACCAGTTTTCCTGCATTATGAAGCGCTGTGATATCTCTTCGCACGGTCGATTCCGATATATTCAGAAGTTCTTTTACTTCCGTTACGGTAATGCTGCCCTCTTTTTCAAGAAGCTTCAATATCTGTTCATAACGCTGTTCTGTAAGCATATGACCTCCTACAGGTTCTTCTGCATGAATTTACTTACTGCTTCACATGCTGCTTCTTCATCAGCACCTTCAAATGTGAATGTTACTTCATGACCTTTCTTAACGCCAAGTCCCATCAGTGCAAGAAGTTTTCTGCAGTCTACTTTTTTACCCTCTTTTTCAATAGAGATTGTTGACTCAAATCCCTTTACCAGTTTTACAAGTTCTCCTGCAGGACGTGCGTGGATTCCTTCGTTGTCTGTAACTACATACTTAAATTCTTTCATTTTGATATCCTCCATGTTCTTTATTTTAATTTTTTCATTATTGCTTTTTTATTTCACTGCTTATGCTGCTTTCTTCTTTAACAGGCCAAGCAAAACTGCAGAGATTACTGTTCCCACAACCAATGCAACCAGATACATAACTGCATTTCCAACTACAGGGAATACAAAAATTCCACCGTGTGGTGCCATCAGTGTACAGTCAAATGCCATGGAAATAGCTCCTGCCACTGCGGATCCGATGATACAGGACGGAAGTACACGAAGGGGGTCAGATGCTGCAAACGGAATCTCACCTTCTGTGATAAATGCAAGACCCATGATAAAATTGGTAGGACCTGCGTCTCTCTCTTCTTTTGTGAACTTATCCTTAAACAGCAGTGTTGCCAGTGCAATCGCACAGGGAGGAGTCATACCGCCGATCATAACTGCTGCCATAATATCATAGTTACCAGCTGCAATTGCAGCTGTTCCGAATACATAGGCTGCTTTGTTGAACGGGCCACCCATATCAATGGCCATCATTCCCCCAAGCACTATACCTAAAACTACTTTACTAGAACTTCCCATTCCTGTCAAGGCATTGTTCAGACCTGTATTAATGCCACCCATAATTGGTTCTACAACAAATGCCATCAGTAATCCCATAACAAGAATTCCCACTACAGGATAAATCAGAACAGGCGCAATCTTTTCAAGTGCTTCGGGAAGTTTATCACATAATTTACGAAGTCCAAGAATAATATATCCGGCTGCGAAACCTGCAAGCAAAGCTCCAAGGAAACCGGATTTACCGCTGGCTGCCATCATACCGCCTACCAAACCAAGTGCAAGTGCCGGTCTGTCACCGATTGCCATTGCAATAAATCCGGCAAGGATCGGAAGCATGAATCCGAATGCTGTATTACCGATTCCTTTAAACAGAGCTGCTACCGGAGTAATGGTACCGAAGTTTGCTCTCTGATCTGCCGGAAGTGCACTTAACAGTTCTTTGCTTTTGCAGCTTTTTCAATTCCTTCTGCTGATCCGGTATCTGCCAGTCTCTCGTCAATATCTTTCTTTTCACTGTCTGCCCTGTCAATAATATCCATAAACTCATCTACTGAAGATGCATTGCGAAGAGATTCTGTAAACTCCTCATCTATCAGCATCACAGAGAGCTTGCTGAGTACATCCAGGTGAATATTATCCTCTGTATTCGGCGCTGCGATCAGGAATAATAAGGTTACAGGTTCGTCATCCAGTGCTTCAAATTCTACACCATTTTTGATGACCATTGCCGCAAGTCCAGGTTTCTTAACTGCATCACATTTGCCATGAGGAATGGCAATTCCCTCACCAATACCTGTTGTGCTCTCTTCTTCCTCCTTTATTATTTTCCGGTTATCTGACCATAAACCGCTTCTATTTCTTCCTTTGTTGCAAGATTTTCAGAAAATGCACTTGCACTTCCTGCTGCAATTCCCATGTGGAATGCATGTTCGTAATCCTTCTTCTCCATCCAGCCTGCAACGAATCCTGCTACCATGGAATCTCCTGCACCCACACCATTTACCAGCCTGCCTTTTGGTGCAGGTTCTTCAAATACCTGTCCATCCTCTGCTACCAGAACTGCACCTTCGCCGGCCATGGAGATCAGCACATTTCTTGCACCTTTTTCCTGAAGTTTCTTTCCATAAGGAATTACATCTTTTCTTGTTTTTAATTCTACACCGAAGATCTCGCCCAGTTCATGATTATTTGGTTTTACAATGAACGGATGATATTTCAGGACATTGACCAGAAGATCCTTTGTGGCATCAACTACGATCATCACACCTTTTCCATCCAGCCTTGCCATGATCTGTTCATACATGTCATCCGGCATAGAAGATGGAATGCTGCCTGCCAGGAAAAGTACATCGCCTTCTCCAAGCTCTTCCAGTTTCTTCATCAGTTCCTCTACTTTATCCTTGCTGATCACCGGTCCTGCACCATTGATCTCGGTTCCGTCAATAGATTTCAGTTTCAGATTGATCCTTGAAACCCCTTCACTAATCTGAATGAACTCAGATTTTACTCCCATCTCATATAATCTACGGATAATTTCTTTTCCTACAAACCCTGCGGTAAATCCAAGTGCAGTGTTCTCAATCCCAAGATTCATAAGAACTGTGGAAACATTAATTCCCTTTCCCCCCGGAAGCATCAGCTCTGAACTTGTTCTGTTTGTCAGCCCCAGTTTAAAATCATCTACCGAAACGATGTAGTCCAGAGATGGATTAAAAGTCACTGTGTAAATCATCTCTTCTTTTCCCTCCCGTTTTATATTGGTATCCTTTCGGAGTCTTTATTTCACTTGCACCAAAAGATTCCAAAAGTACATATTGTCATGTCTTTTCTGCATGTTCATGACTGTTTTTTGTTTATGATCTTAGTATACTGTCATATTCATTCAAAGTCAATCAAACTAATTCATAAAAATAATGACTGATTTTGGTTTACTTTGCACAAAAAGTCATAATCAGTCAAATGTAAGCAAAAAAATCCTCTGATCAGGATTGCTATAAATTCCATAATCAGAGGATTTACTGTTTTCTGTTATTTTATTACTTTTGATTCCTTACATTTTATGCTTTTCTGCTGCAAAGAACGCTTTTGTTTCTTTTACGATCACTCCACTTAATGCGAACAATGCGATCATATTCGGAATCGCCATCAGTCCGTTGAAGATATCTGCGATCGTCCATACAGCACTTACTGTCATGTACGGTCCGATAAATACTGCTAGAATGTAAAGCCAGCGGTATGTAAGGATTGTTTTCTTATGTCCGTTTGTCAGATATTCCAGACATCTTTCACTGTAATAATCCCATCCAAGAATTGTAGTAAATGCAAAGAATACCAGACAGATCATTAATACAAATGCAGAAATCTGTCCAGGGATCGGAAGTCCATGCTGGAATGCATAGGTTGTTACCTGAACACCTTCCAGACCTTCTACCTGCCATGCACCTGTCAGTACGATGGAAAGACCTGTCATTGTACAGATCACGATCGTATCAATAAATGTACCAGTCATGCTTACAAGACCCTGACGTACAGGCTCTTTTGTCTGAGCTGCTGCCGCTGCGATAGGTGCGCTACCAAGACCTGCTTCATTTGAAAAAATACCACGAGCCACACCTTTCTGCATGGATACGATCATTGTTCCTACCACACCGCCTGTCACTGCTGACGGATTAAAGGCTCCCTTCACAACTGTTACGATAGCTGCCGGGATCTCTGTAACGTTTAAAAGAATCAGCGCTACACTGAAGATCAGATAGATCACCGCCATAAACGGTACAATAATCTGGCTGACTGTTGCAATTCGTTTCAGACCACCGATGAGGATTGCTGCAACACAGGCTGCAAGAATCAGGGAAGAAATTACAACTGCCCAGGAATACTCTCCAAGGAACGGAATATTTACGCAGTTTGATTTGTTCGGATCAAAGAAGTTCTGAACTGCACTGGAAATACCATTTACCTGGCTGAATGTACCGATTCCGAAAAGACCTACACATACACCAAAGAATGCAAAGATCTTTGCAAGCCATTTCCATTTTGTTCCCATACCTTTCTCAATATAATAGAAAGGACCGCCAAGGCTGTGACCGTCTTCTGCTACCACACGGTATTTCACTGCAAGAAGACCTTCGGAAAATTTTGTTGCCATTCCGAAGAATGCTGCAAGAATCATCCAGAATAAAGCTCCGGGACCTCCGGCACAGACAGCAGTTGCAACACCGACGATATTACCGGTTCCGATTGTGGCGCTCAGTGCTGTACATAAAGCTGCAAAGCTGGAAATCTCACCATCGCCTTCTTCTTCGTTCTTAAACATCCATTTCAATGCAAGAGGGAGTCTTCGCATCTGAAGAAGTCCAAGTCTGGCAGTTAACAGGATACCACCTGCCATGATCAGGACCATAAGGGGCACGCCCCAGACCAGATTGTCTACTGTTGTCAAAAAAGAATTGATCGCTTCCCACATAATAATAAATCTCCTTTTTCTTTTAAAAAGTGTAATATATTGTACAGCTGGGAAACAAAGTAATAACAGACCGTTTCAAAAATCAGAAGTTCAGAAAATACTGTTCATATAGTTCATATGAATCAGCGGGGATGATAAAGCATCCTCTGTCCTTTTGCCTGAGAGATTCAAGACACGAATCAGATAACCATTTGTGGGTAGCTATTGATAATTCGTGTTATTTGCACCTTCGGCCCCCGATCTAACGGGTGTCTCCAGAGAAACGATCCATTTGCAGTTCTTCCCTGCATCCAGGGAACCTGAGAGTTTTACTCCTTCGGCGGGTATAGCCTTTTGTGTGGCTTCCTCTTTCCTGCAAACTTCACCTCGTTAATTTGCTGTTACTGTGGTATACTATAGCTCTTAAATTTGAACTCGTCAATAGAAAATTAAACTTTTATAAAAAAAGTATAAAAATTGTTACTGTTCACTGGTAATATCCAGCAAGGTATTTTTTGTGAGCGAAGGTCACAGAAAACCCGAGACATACCGCGCGAATTTATGCGATTAGCATAAATTAAGTTTGCGAAGCAAACGATACTCCTTGGGCATTGCACAAGGAGGTTCATATTTCCTGCATCGCGAAGCGTGTTGCTGAGAACGGAGTGAACAGTAACTAAAAATTTACACATCAGCCATATCAGCCGCAAACAGTGCTGCGCCAAGTGCACCGCAAAGCTGAGCCTTGTCACTGATCACCAGCTTTGTTCCAAGCTTCTCTTCCAGTGTCTTTACCAGGCCCTTATTCTTAGAAACACCACCGGTCATCATATATTTCTCCTCACCGCCCACACGTCTGGTAAGGGCGGCAGTCTTTACGGCAACCGCCTTATTCAGGCCATGGACAATATCATCTGTTGCCTTATTCTGGGCGATCAGTGATACAACTTCTGATTCTGCAAATACTGTACACATACTGGAAATTGTAATATCTTCTTTGAATTCCAGCCCACATTCGCTCATCTGATCCAGATTCATTTCCATGGTACGTGCCATCATTTCCAGAAATCGTCCGGTTCCTGCCGCACATTTGTCATTCATAACAAAGTTTGCAACTGCACCGTTCTCATCCAGTCGGATCACCTTACTGTCCTGTCCGCCAATATCAATAACAGTACGGACTTCCGGATTCAGGAAATGCGCACCCCTTGCATGACAGGTGATCTCTGTGATACTCTTATCACCATTTTTAATAGCTGTACGTCCGTATCCGGTAGTAACCAGCGCATCAATATCTTCTCTCTGCAATCCGGCCTCCTTCAATGCTTCTGCAAGGGCACGGTCTGCTCCGATAGCAGCTCCTGCTCCTGTAGGCAGGATAATGCTGGTCACAATCTCATGATCTTTATTTAAAATCACCACATCTGTACTGGTGGAACCACTGTCAATCCCTGCGAAATAACCTTTTCCCATTTTTCTCTCTCCTTTTGTGTCTCCATCTATGGTCTGCTCCAGTGTTTCAGGCTGAATGCTCTCTGCAAAAGCTTCCAGTCTGGTAAGAAGCTGACCGCTGCTCTGAATAGTATAATCTGATTCAATTTTTAAAAGAGGTACATCTGTATGGTTCTTGATCTCAGCATATTCGAAGCTGTAAAAATCACAAAACTTCACTGTATGATAAATAATCCCCGCAACAGACGGATCATTATAAAGCTTCTTACGACCTGTCGGGTCCATCATACGCATACATGGAATCTGCCCCAGAATCTCACCTGCATACCAGTCCATCAGCTCATCAAAAGAAGCACCCTCCGGTGGAAGTATATTTCCCACAGAACGGTTATGCACGCAGGTATCATTCTCTACAGGAAGAGGCATAGCCTTGCTGGTCATTTCAAATAATTCCTGCCCCATTCTGGCGCCAAGCACTGCAATATGGGACTTTGTGATTTTCTCCTGTGCATGGAAAGCAGCCCGGAATTTTCCGGCATCAAACTCTGTGCCTTTGTACTGTGCATAAGCCTTCGCCAGCCCTTTTAACTGTACAGCCATACGCTCTCTGCTGCAGGCACTGTCACAGTGAAGCACATCCAAAATATAGAGAAAATCCAGCTTGCCGCTTTCCAGCAGAATGTCATAGACACTCCGGATAGTATCACAGCAGCTCACCAGGACAAGTTCCTTGATTTTTCCCTCCATGACTCCTTCCAGAAGTGTTTTTCCAAAACCGCAGATATTGGGATGTGAAACCTGATCGGCCAGGTCAAATCCCTCCGGCATATGATTAAAGTTCTCACATTCCCCGCCAAGAGATTCCAGAAGTTCAATTGGGGTATATTTACAGACATAGTAAGTTTTATTCATTCTCAGCACCTCCCAGCATTTCCAGAAAAGCTCCCAGCCTGGTGGAAGTCTGTCCTTCTCCTCCATGGCTTCGATCACACCCGTCACCGTCCAGGATCAAAAGGGGCAGACCGGCTTCCTCGAACTTCTTCTTTGCAAGCTGTGCCGCACCAAGCGTATGTTTACATCCCCAATGTCCAAACCACACAGCACCGTCTGCTCCTGCCTGTTTCGCATGGCGGATACCGGCTTCAATCCTTCTAAGGGCACTTCCGTTTAGTGAATGATATACCATTCTTTCTGCCATTGCTTCAAAGGGGTTCTCAGGATCAAAATCCGGCTCACAGGTTTCTGCAAGTTCACATCCTACGATCTGGGCTTTCTCACTGAAGCAAAGCTCCTGGCGCACTGCATCCGACCAGAATGGAATGGTATGCATCCAGTAAATATGTTTTCCTTTCGCTGCAGGTGCTTTCTTAATATTTTCAAGAAGCATCTGTGTATACTTCTCTTCTTCTGCTGTTCCCAGAAGGATATTGTTTGTCATTCCTGCATACAAGGGTGTGACCAGATCAGAGGGCACATATCTGTCTGCACGCATCTGCTGATATTTTTTGTAATTCTCCAGAGTCCGCTTACTGCAGGCAAGACGTTCCTTTAATCTGTCCTCAGAGATTGTTTTTCCTGTATTTTTTTCCAGAAATATTTTTAAATCCTTTAACTGATCTGCCACATACTGTACATTCTCTGTGGTCTGATTCCATGGTACATCAATGGCAAATACAGGTACCTGGTAAAAATCTGCCAGGGTACGGAAGGTGAGCAGGTTAGCATCGCAGGTCAGGTTGGTATAAACAATACATTTAGGCTTTGGCAGAAGTCCTTTCTGCGCTGCACCAAGAAATGTCTTGTGATAACTGCACAGTGTCTCTGCAATTCCCTGATTCTCTGCCTGCTGCAGAAATGCCCTCTCTGCTTTGCTTGCAGAAAGATAGCAGGAAAATCCCTCTACATTATAGGGATGTAATCCCACCTCCTGCATCATTTCGCAGGGTGTAAAAATACTTACAATAACAGAATCTTCCGGTTTCTGAATGGGCCGCAGCATGGTATCCATCATCAGATTTGCAAGATGCCTGTCTGCAGGCATCAGTCTCTTGTCCTGCATATAACGGAACTTCAGATTCTGCGCCTCCCAGCCGGTTTTTAACAGCCGGCGGGCTGACTGAGGCTTTTTATCCGTCAGATTTTCCACATAATGACCAAATGTCTCAATAATCTCCATAGTCTGTCTCTTCCTCATTATGGTAATAATAATTTATCAGTTGCCAGCGTACAAATAGCGCTACGGAATATTTTAGTAATATCTTTTTGGGAAGTCAAGTTGAATTTTCGTTACTGTTCACACACCACTATTCTGCGAGGTGTTTTGGCATGAATATGCCAAAATCCCGAGACATACAAGCCAAAATTCCATTGCCGCAGGCAATCTGGAATGAATTTTGGCTAAGTTACTGTGAACGGAGTGAACAGTAACGAATTTTCTCCAAAGTCCATCTGTTTTTGCACATTCTTCTTGACAAAAAAGTCTCAAATGATACACTTTTGAATGTATTATTTTTCAAAAAAAGGAAGAAATAATATAGGAAAGATTTTTTACGAAAGGAAGGAATTTTTTAAAATGCGTTCATTGGCAGTTTATTTAAAAAACTACAAAAAAGAAAGCATCCTGGCGCCATTTTTTAAATTTCTGGAGGTTGTATTTGACCTGATCGTGCCTATCGTCATTGCACAGATCATTGATGTAGGTATTGCAAACCATGACAACAAATACATTGTCCAGAGATTTTTTATTCTTATTTTAATGGCAGCTCTTGGTCTTGCCAGCAGCATTACAGCTCAGTTCTTTGCAGCCAAAGCCAGCGTGGGCTTTGCCACTAAATTAAGACAGGCAGTTTATGACCATGTACAGCATCTGTCTTTTACAGAGCTGGATACCCTGGGAACAGACACCCTGATCACAAGACTTACCGACGATATCAATCAGGTCCAGAACGGACTGAACATGGGGCTTCGTCTTCTTCTTCGAAGTCCGTTTATCGTACTTGGGTCCATGGTCATGGCATTTACCATTGACTTTAAATGTGCCCTGGTTTTTGCTGTTGCGATCCCGTTTCTGTTTCTGGTTGTCTTTGTCATTATGTTTCTCAGTATTCCTCTGTTTAAAAAAGTACAGGGAAAACTGGACACAGTAACCGGACTGACCAGAGAAAACCTTACAGGCGTCCGCGTTATCCGTGCATTCTGCCGCGAAAAAGAGGCAGTTGCAGAATTTGATACCCGCAATCAGGAGCTGACAAAGTTAAATCTCTTTGTAGGAAAGCTTTCCGCTTTGTTAAATCCGGTCACTTACGTACTGATCAATATTGCTACCGTTATTCTGATCCAGAAAGCAGGAGTAGAAGTAAATCTTGGCGGTATGCAGCAGGGACAGGTTGTTGCCCTTTATAACTATATGGCTCAGATGATCGTGGAACTGATCAAGCTTGCCTCCCTGATCATCACCCTGAACAAATCTGCAGCCTGCGCAGGACGTGTGGCAGATATCCTGAAAGTGAAATCTACTATGGATTACCCCTCTTCCTCCACATATTCTGCTCAGATATCGAAGGACCTTGCAACAGCAACTGCTGATGCATCACTTTCTGAAAATGCCATCGTATTCAATGACGTAACCTTTGAATACAGCAAAGCCGGTGCCCCCAGTCTTTCCCATATCAGTTTTTCTGTAAAAAAGGGACAGACCGTAGGTATTATCGGTGGTACAGGAAGCGGAAAAACCACTCTGGTAAATCTGATCTCCAGATTCTATGATGCCAGCAAAGGAACTGTTCTGCTGGATGGTCAGAATATTGAAAATTACACCAGAAGTGATCTCCGCTCCAGAATCGGCGTTGTTCCACAGAAGGCAGCTCTTTTCAAAGGCTCTATCCGGGACAATCTGAAATGGGGCCGGGAAGATGCCTCTGACGAGGATCTGTGGCAGGCACTTACCACAGCACAGGGAAAAGAGGTAGTAGAGGGTAAACCGGGACAGCTTGATTTTATGCTGGAACAGAACGGTAAAAACCTTTCCGGCGGCCAGAAACAAAGACTTACCATTGCCCGTGCCCTGGTAAAAAAGCCTGAAATCCTGATCCTGGATGACAGTGCCAGTGCCCTGGACTTTGCCACTGATGCAGCACTGCGTAAGTCTCTCAACAGACTTGACTGGAAAGTAACTACATTTCTGGTATCCCAGCGTTCCTCCAGCATTCAGCAGGCAGACCTGATCCTTGTCCTTGATAACGGTACTCTGGCAGGTAAGGGTACTCATGCTGAACTGCTACGTACCTGTGATACTTACCGGGAAATCTACTTCTCTCAGTTTCCGGAAGAAAGAGCCAGATACTCCTCTGTATCTGCAGGTAATATAATGAAGGAGGTGACTGTATGAGCAGATTAACAATAAAAGATCCTGCTAAAAGCAAAAGCAGCGAAACTTTTCTTAAAGTACTGCGTTTCATCGGAAGATACCGTTTTCTGCTGATCCTCAGTATCATACTGGCAGCAGTTTCCGTTATCCTTCAGCTGTATGTCCCAATCCTATTCGGAAATGCCATTGATCAGGTCATTGCCCAACATCAGGTAAACTTCGAAATGATGTGGTATTACCTGTCACGTATCCTTGTAATGGTCATCCTCTCTTCTGCTGCCACGTGGCTTATGAATGTGATCAATAACCGCATGACCTACCAGACAGTAAAGGATATCCGTGCCAAAGCCATCCGACACATTCAGGTACTTCCCCTCTCTTACCTTGACGGACACAGTACCGGAGATATCATCAGCCGTATTATCGCAGATACAGATATTCTATCCGATGGTATGCTGCTTGGATTTACCCAGCTTTTTTCCGGAATCGTAACGATCATCGGAACACTGATCTTCATGTTCTCCAAAAATTTCTGGATTACATTGATGGTCATTGTCCTGACCCCCGTAAGCTTTTTGGTGGCCAAATTTATTTCTTCCCATACCTTCCAGATGTTCCGGAAGCAAAGCGATGCCAGAGGACGTCAGACTGCTCTCATCGAAGAGATGATTGGAAACCAGAAGGTTGTTCAGGCTTTTGGATATGAGGAAAAATCTTCTGAACGCTTTGCAAAGGTTAACGAAGAATTACAGGAATGCAGTCTGAAGGCTGTTTTTTACAGCAGCCTGACAAACCCTTCCACCCGTTTTGTCAATAATGTTATTTATGCCTGTGTTGCACTGGTGGGTGCATTCATTATCCCTGGAGGCAGACTGACAGTCGGAGGACTTTCCGTACTTCTCTCCTATGCCAACCAGTATATGAAACCATTCAATGATATCAGTTCCGTTGTTACAGAACTTCAGAATGCTCTTGCCTGTGCAGGCAGAATCTTCGATCTGCTGGAGGAGGAACCGGAAGTTGCAGAGGCTTCTGAGACACTGAAAGATGTAAAGGGTGAAGTAGATATTAAGAATGTGTGCTTCCATTATGATGAATCAAAGAAACTGATTGAGGACTTTAATCTCCATGTAAAACCAGGTATGCGCGTTGCCATTGTAGGACCTACCGGATGCGGTAAGTCAACCTTTATCAACCTTCTGATGAGATTCTATGATGTAAATTCCGGATCTATTTCCGTTGACGGCAAACCGATCAGAGACATTACCCGCCATTCTCTCAGAAGCAGCTATGGTATGGTGCTTCAGGAAACATGGATCAAAAACGGAACTGTCCGCGACAATATCTCGATTGGAAAACCGGAAGCTACAGATACTGAAATCATCGAAGCAGCCAAGCTTACCCACAGCTGGGAATTTATCCGGAGGCTTCCTAAAGGACTGGACACCATGCTCAACGAAGACAGCTTAAGCCAGGGACAGAAACAGCTGCTGTGTATCACACGAGTTATGCTCTGTCTGCCTCCGATGCTGATCCTGGATGAAGCCACTTCCAGTATTGATACACGAACAGAATTACAAATTCAGGAAGCGTTTGAACGAATGATGGAGGGAAGAACAAGCTTTATCGTAGCTCACAGGCTTTCAACCATCCGAAACGCAGATCTGATCCTTGTTATGAAAGACGGAAGTATCATTGAGCAGGGTACTCATGATGAGCTGATTGCAAAAGGTGGATTTTACCATACTTTATATAACAGCCAGTTTGCAAAAGTTTCTGAATAAAACAAGCCAGATAATAAATCAAAAAGGAACAGCTGTCCATCACGGCTGTTCCTCTTTTTGATTTTGTAAAATGTTTTTTTATTTTTATCAGATTGCTCGGGTAGCATCTTTCAGCCATTCTTTTTCTTCTTCGTTCAAATACGGAGAAATCTTCTCATATACCTGTGCATGGTAATCATTGAGAAGGTTACGTTCCCGGGCACTCATCAGTTCCGGCACCACTCCATCCAGATCAAAAGGTACCATAGTCAGAAATTCAAAACACATAAACTGACCATACTCTGTTTTTTCAGCTTTTTTGCAGACCATCAGATTTTCATGACGGATTCCAAATCCATCCTCTCTGTAATATCCCGGCTCATCAGAGGTGATCATTCCCTCCTCCAGCACTGCATTTCCACCCGGAACAATTTTCCATCGGAAGCTATTGGGTCCTTCATGGACATTCAGAAGATATCCTACTCCATGACCGGTTCCATGTTTAAAATCCTCTCCCATTTCCCATAGCGGCTGTCTCGCCAGAATATCCAGATTTACACCGGTACAGCCATGAAGAAATCTGGCAGCTCCCAGATTCAGAGTTCCCCGCAAAACTGCTGTGAAGTACTTTTTCTCTTCCTCAGTAGTCGGTCCCATGACAACAGTACGGGTAATATCAGTAGTTCCCTCTTTATAATGTCCTCCTGTATCTGCCAGAAGAAAGCCGGATGGTTCCAGAGGAATATCCGTTTCGGGTGTTGCAAAATAATGTACAATAGCAGCATGCTTTCCATAGGCAATAATCGGATCAAAACTGTTATCTATGAAATCCTCCTGTTCCGAACGGAATTCATACAGCTTTTCTGTTGCACTTAATTCTGTGATCGGAATCCTTCCAACATTCTTCTTTAACCAGTATATGAACTTTGTAACTGCAACTCCGTCTCTGATATGCGCAATGCGTTCATTTTCCACCTCAACAGGATTCTTCGTTGCCTTGGGAAGAAGTGTAAGATTTTCTTCATCCAGAATCCGGGTGTCTGCCGGAATATTGCTAACCAGACGACTGTTGACTTTCTTTTTGCAGAGAAGAACTTTTTTGTCCTTTTTAAATGTTTTCACATACTCATAGATACTGTCATAGGGAAAAAGGGTCACACCATCTTTTTCCAGCGCTTCCAGTACGTCTGTCTGAAAGGCTTTCTTATTTGCAAAAAGTCTGATCTCTGTTTTTGTCATTACAAGATAAGAAAGAACCACCGGACAACAGTGGATATCTCCCCCACGTATATTTAACAGCCAGGCAATATCATCCAGAGAAGTCAGTACAAATAAATCTGCACCCTTCTTCTCCATTGCTTTGCGGATTCTTGCGCATTTATCAGCTCTGGATTCTCCTGCCCATTTTATATCCAGCTCTGTAACCGGTTCACAGGAAAGTACCGGACGGTTTTCCCATATATCGCCTGCCAGATCGTGATCAACACTGAGAGACACACCGTTTTCATCCAGCATTTTCTCCAATTCTGCTGCCTCTTTTGCACTGACAGTACGTCCGTCAAATCCCAGACACCTTCCCTGTGTCAGATTTTTTTTCAGAAATTCATGAACTGTGGGAACTTCCGGTTCACCCATTTTAAATAAAGTAATTCCTGTTCCCTCCAGCTGATCTGCAGCCTGGATAAAATAACGTCCATCCGTCCATAATCCTGCCATATCCTGCATGATCACCGCAGTGCCTGCAGAACCGGTAAATCCTGTGATATATTTTCTGCATTTGAAATATTCACCTACATATTCCGAACCATGGAAATCATCTGTAGGGATCAGATATGCATCAATTCCTGTCTCTTTCATGCGTGCACGAAGTGCTGTTATTCTCTCTTTTACTGTCATTCGTTTTTACCCCTAAGGCTGCTATCTGCAGTCGTTTTGTCATTTTCGCCAAGTGTTTCGTTCATACTTCCCATACGATATCCCAGAATATCCATGGTCACATAAGTGAATCCATACTCCTTAAATTTCTTTGCAATATCCTCTCGGACATTTTTTTCCAGAAGTTTCGGAAATTCCTCCGGCATGATCTCAATTCTTGCAAGTGAACCGTGAATACGGACACGTACCTGATGGAATCCATAGTCAAGTAAAAGCTGCTCTGCTTTCTCAACCATTCCAAGCTTTTCCTCACTGATGGTCTCTCCATAGACAAACCTGGAGGACAGACAGGCAAATGACTGTTTGTCCCAAGTCGGAAGCCCCAGTTCCTTTGAGTATTCTCTGATCTCCGCTTTCGTCAGCTTCGCCTCACGTAGCGGGCTCTTAACTCCAAGTTCTTTTACGGCAATCAGACCTGGTCTGTAATCACCGTTATCATCCATATTTGATCCCTCTGCAATATATTCAATCCCATTCTTTTTTGCAATATCGCCAATCTTCTCAAACAGTTCTTTTTTACATAAATAACATCTGTTCGGAGGATTCTTTGAAAATCCTTCAATCTCCAATTCCTCAGACTGGCAGATCACATGCTGAATCCCCTCTTTCTCGCAGAATGCCTTCGCTTCATTCAGCTCTCTTTTCGGGAAAGAACAGGATTGAGCCGTAATCGCAATCGCCTTATCACCCAGCACATCATGAGCTACTTTTAATAAGAATGTAGAATCCACTCCACTTGAGAAAGCAACTGCTACACTGCCAAGTCCCTTCAGATATTCTTTTAAATGTTCCAGTTTATTTTCCATATCAGTCTGCCTCTTGTCCGTTTTTTATTGTACCTGTAGCACTCCTCGTAAATAATGTATATTGATCCGGCTTAACAGAGCGTGAAAGTTGAACTTTCTCAAATGTATTATTTAACAGGGTGCTATAGCTTCATTATAATATAGGCAATGACTGTTCAGCAACTTATTTTTCGCATTGCGAAATGTGTTACTGAAAATAGAACGAACAATATTGATTTATGTTTCTTGTATCTTTTCTAACGCTTCCCCGACTTCTGTTACTTCTTTAAATAGTTTCTAAAGTAACAGCCTCTCTTAACTTCTTTATTTACAGTTTGTCTACTTCTTTTTCTGAAGCAGTTCTCCGTTTGTTTCTTCCCCATTCATACATGACATAATAATTAACCACTACCCCATATTATAAATAACACCCAGAGATACTTATTTCAGACTGATAATCAGATTTTTATTGAATTTATTAATCTATATGTTATGACAACATATCTTTCAGACATGTACTCCGATAGTCACTCGGCGATATTTTATATCTTTCCTTAAATACCCGGTTAAATGTCCTCTGACTTTCAAATCCACTGTCCAGGCAAATATTTGTAATAGAATCGCTCGTATTTTCCAAGCGATGACATGCATAGTTAAGTCTTGCATCATTAAGATACTGGTTGAAATTTCTGTGGAAGGTTTTGGAAAAGAGTCTGGATAAGACATATTTACTAACACCCAGATCTTTTGCCATTTCTTCCAATGATAACTTTTTCTTGAAATTTGCTGATATATAGGAAACCGTCTGATAGATAAGATCTTTGCTCCCCACATGACTCTTTTCTACCAGATTCAGTTTCCCTACGCAACGTGCTAACACAATTTGAAGATACGCCTGTGCAACAATGATATCAAACTGTTTCGTTTCCAAAATCGCATTGATAACCCTGTACACCTCCGGTTCAACCTTTTCAGCTTTTATAACCGGATATTCAGGTGCCATGGTTTGCATAATCTCTGCAAATTTACCAATCGTAAATGGCGATGCAATCAGATAAGTCGCTTTATTTACACCGGGTGTCAATACCTGATAGTGATGAATAATATCTGGAAATACAAATCCTATATCTCCTTTTTTCATATGGTAAAGTTCCTGCCCGACACCAAGCTCTAATGTCCCACTCGTTATGCAAACAATTTCCAGTGCATTATGAAGATGTGGCTCAATATGTTTTGACTTTTTATTTACCGCTATGATCTCCTCTTTTGTATCAACATATTTTAACTGCATGAAATACTCCCCTTTGCAACATTTGTCTATATCTTCTTTCGATTTGGCAAGCAATCCTTTTTCATCTATCCTATAATCAACTTGTAAACAAGGAAAGGAGGAATCGCAAATGAGCAATCTTAAAAAATATCTGAACAACCTTTTAGTATTCTACGCTGAATATTTTGAGCATCCATACCATGTATAAATACTAAAAGGACTATTTTGTGAAAACTGAACATTTTTTCTTAAGACCATTTCACAAAAATGAAGTGGTCCTTTTTTATAAACTTTTAACAAATCTTTTGAATGCAGCTTTCCCTTCCTCTGTTCTCTTATAAACTCCTGCATCCTCAAGAACTTTCGTAAATACAATTCCAATTTCTTTCTGTACAATAGAATGAATGTTGCTGTCTGTAATCTCGTATTTTGACAGCCATTCCTCTGCCCAGTCAGCATGAGCAGCCATTGTTTCATTCTGTCTCAGGTCCTCATGATTGAGAATTGCCTGTTCCAATTCTGCCATTTCTTTTTTCAGTCTGGCAGGTAATACAGCCAGTCCCATAACTTCGATCAATCCAATATTTTCTTTTTTAATATGATGGTACTCTGCATGTGGATGAAAAAGTCCGAGCGGACAATCAGCGGTTGTGATATTATTACGCAAAACCAGATCCAGTTCATACAGATTTCCACGTATTCTTGCAATCGGCGTAATTGTATTGTGTGGCATACCATTTGTCTCACTGAAAATATCAGCTTCCGGATCTGAATAGACACGCCATTTTGTAAGGATATGATCTGCAACCTCTACAATACTCTCCGTTGTTCTCCCCTGCAGACGGATCACTGACATCGGCCACTTTACAATTCCTGCGTGTACATCTGGATATCCTTCTAATTCAAATTCCAGTTCATAAGGTGCTTTTGCCAT
>ENA-ORSR01001007-ORSR01001007.1-human-gut-metagenome-genome-assembly--contig:-NODE-1007-length-21638-cov-5.381041_pt1 | contig 21638 bp, 19 predicted proteins | sample MGYA00241901_ERZ509166 | MGnify/ENA primary metagenome ERZ509166 (study PRJEB26280, sample SAMEA2338860) | human gut metagenome | biome: human gut; feature: human-associated habitat; material: faeces... | reverse complement strand
TAAAAGGAGACCTATATCGTGGTTCGTTGCTCAATTTCTGGTGCGTCCGTCCTGCTAACCGCATATGCATGCCAGTTGAGTACGTTCTAACAGGCATGTTAATAAAATCTCCTAGTTCTGAAAATTCAATAATGTTTTCAAGTTCGTGTTCGATTTTTTTCTTTGGTATTCCCAGAAGGGCGCCCCGAAGGAATATGTTTTCGTGACCGGTTGCTTCAGAATCGATTCCAAGGGAAATATCTATCAAAGAGCCAACCTTGCCCTGAATTTCAGCATTTCCGGAAGATGGCGTATAAACGTCACCTAAAACTCTCAATAGAGTGCTTTTCCCGGCTCCGTTATGACCTAATAAACCAACTCTTTCGTTATCCCGAATTTTGAGATTGATGTGAGACAAAGACTTAACAACTGTTTTACCAGACTCAGTAAGACCTATCTTGCCGCCAGTCGCTATCCCCATAATAGTTTTTTTCAAAGACCGTCCTTGAGAGTTGTAAACAGGAATCTCAACACTCACATCTTCTAAATTTATAATTGCCATTTTTTCGGTTAGATCCAATAAGCGATTCTTCTATATACATTAAAAAAGATTACCGAAACTACGGTTCCCAAAAGCCCAATCAGGCATGAAACAATCCAATTACTAACAGTAGTGGGTTGAGATAGCAAAGGACCTCGAACAATACTGAGTAAGTGGAAAAAGGGGTTAGGGTCAAGTACCATAAGCGAAGCTCTTGCGGGCAAAAGACTTGGCATCCAAATGATCGGTGTGACATAAAAGAAGATCTGCAAAAGACTAGCCATTATCTGGGTTAAGTCTCTAAATCTTGCACATAAAATGGATAAAACTAGGCTCATCCAAGCTAAGTTGATAAGTAAAATAAAGAAGCCCGGGATAAATAATAGACACTCTAAACTGACAGATTTGCCGACACACAAATAGACAACGGGCAACACAAGAATATTGTGGCCGAGGATGTAGATATTCCTCATAATCATTCTATAGATGTGAGTAAACAAAGGGATGGGAAGCTGCCGGATGATGCCTTCTGCGTTAGGGAACACGGTCGTTGCGTCGGTAAGGACGGAGCTAATAAAGCTCCAGAGAATTAAACCGGCTGATAAAAAAGGCAAAAATTCTTGCATTGGTGCTTTGAAAATATTTCCAAAGATAATGCCAATACACGCAATAGTTACGCCCATTGAAATCGTGATCCAGAATGGCCCTAAGCTGGATCTTCTGTACCTTTGCCTAATGTCCGAATAAGCCAAAAAAATTGGCAGTCGGCTATCTTTGAAAGACATGATAATATCTTTCAGTCCGGCACCAAAAATTGATAAACGCATTGCTGATGAAATAATCTCTTAAATCGTCAGATTATAAACAAATGCCAAGTTTTATCTATGAAAACTCTTGAGCTCACATATATAGTTACTAGCTACAATTACGACAAATTTCTCAATGAGAATTTGGCAAGTCTTTGCAACCAATGGACAGAAAAAAATCCGTTTAATGTTCTCGTTGTAGATGACGGTTCAGTAGATGATTCCATAAATATAATCAATTCCTATTTAAAAAAATATAATTTTGTTTTTCTCCTAACGCATCCTGGTAATAAAAATAAAGGCCTCATTGAATCAATGAGACTTGCTATTGCTGCGGTTGAAACTCCATGGGTTGCATTTTTGGAATCTGATGACTTCTCTAAAGCCGGATCTGTGGAAAGATTGTTAAAAAAGATAAGGGAAGGAGCTGACGTCATTTTTTGTAACATTGAGCCAGTGGGATTGACAAACAATGATTCAAATTGGTTTGAATCATACGTACCAAGAATTTGTAAAAAAATGCTTGAGCTTCGAGCCGATGTTCAACCTGTGAGTCTAGATTTCCTTATTCTTACTGAAAACTTAATACCGACTTTCTCATGCGCAGCAGTGAAAACAAATTTACTTAAAGATGTCAACTTCAGTAGTCCGGTTCCAGAGTGGATTGATTGGTACCTCTGGATTCAAATTTGTCAAAAAACAAAAGTATCGTTCATAGCAGAGAAACTAGTATTTTGGCGTCAACACAGTGATAGTTTTAATAGAAAGAAAAATATTTTTCAGTACTTGCGTAAATATAACCTTTTCAGGAAAGAAGTTAGACGGCTGCTGACTCAGTCCGAAACCCACCATAAGTGTTATAAAATCGCATATTTGTATTTGCCATCGTTTGTACCCTTATTTATTAGATTTTGGAGAATGTCCAGATATTCAGGGTTCAGATTGGTGCTCAATAAACTTATTGGACGTCTTAAAAAATGAAATCTACCTTTCTCGTTACGGGTGGGGCCGGCTTTATCGGTTCTTGCTTTGTTCTTCAAAGAGTAAAAGCTGGCGGTAACATAATCAATTTAGACAAGTTGACGTACTCCGGCAATCTGGAAAATCTCGATGAGATTAAAAACGCCTCCAATCATGTTTTTGTCAGAGGTGAGATCGGAGATGAGCAGTTAGTTAGAAAACTGTTGGAAAAATATCAACCAGATGCTGTTATAAATTTCGCAGCTGAAAGCCATGTAGACAGATCGATTTTGGATCCAGATATCTTTGTTAAGACCAATGTTCTTGGGACTGAAGTTCTCCTTCGAGTAGTTAAAGATTGGTGGAAAAACCTCGACGAAGAAAAAAAGAATAGCTTCAGATTTCACCACATCTCCACCGACGAGGTTTTTGGAACTTTATCCATGGAGGATCCGGCCTTCACAGAAGAAACGCCGTTTGCTCCCAATAGCCCATACTCTGCTTCCAAGGCTAGTAGTGACCATTTCGTTCGTGCTTATCACGAAACATATGGACTTCCGACCGTTATAACTAATTGCTCTAATAACTACGGGCCAAGACAGTTTCCGGAGAAACTGATTCCCTTGATGACTCTGAACGCTTTGGCCGGAAAACCTCTTCCGATCTACGGTACTGGAGAGAACATCAGAGATTGGCTGCACGTTGAAGACCATTGCGATGCAATTTATGAAGTTTTGACAAAGGGAAGGGTAGGCCAAACCTACAATATTGGCGGAAGAGCAGAGCGCAACAACCTTTTCATCGTTAACAAAATTTGCGAAATTCTTGATGAAATCAAACCTCGCTCTGACGGCAAATCCTATAAAGAACAAATTACCTTTGTTAAGGACAGATTAGGGCACGATCTTCGTTACGCCATCAACTGCAGCAAGATAGAAAAAGAACTTGGTTGGAAACCCAAACATAACTTCGAAGATGGTCTGAAAGAAACAATTCAATGGTATTTGAACAACGAAGATTGGGTTAAAAATATTCAATCCGGTGAATATCAAAAATGGATTGAGAAGAATTATAAGGAGCGCCAATAATGTCTAAAGAATGGAGAGGAATTGTCCTCGCTGGCGGCAGCGGAACGAGACTTTATCCGCTAACCAAAAGTATCAGCAAACAGCTGATGCCTGTTTACGATAAACCCATGATCTACTATCCTTTATCAGTTCTTATGCTTGCTGGGATAAGAGATATTGCCATTATTACGACTCCTGATCAGCAGATTCTATTCAAAGAACTTTTGGGAGACGGCTCTCAGTGGGGCTGTAACTTTGAATACGTTGTTCAGGCCAAGCCGGAGGGGCTCGCACAGGCATTTTTGCTTTGCGAGGATTTCATAAAAGGCTGCAACACATGCTTAGTTTTAGGCGACAATTTGTTCTTTGGTCAAGGATTCCAGCAATTATTGGAACAAGCAAAGGCCAGGGAAGAAGGCGCAACGGTCTTCGGCTACCACGTTTCGGACCCTGAACGCTACGGAGTGGTGGAATTCGATGGCGATAAAAAAGCTGTCTCAATTGAAGAAAAGCCAAAACTTCCTAAGTCCAACTATGCGGTAACTGGCCTTTATTTTTATGATGAGACAGTTCTCGATATCGCAAAGAAGGTCAAACCATCGGCTCGCGGTGAATTAGAAATTACCGATGTGAATTTGGCCTATCTGAAGGCAAACTCTCTTCATGTTGAAATCATGGAAAGAGGAATCGCCTGGTTGGACACAGGAACTCATGCTTCGCTTTTGGAAGCAGCCTCGTTTATTCATTCAGTACAGGCACGTCAAGGCCTCATGATTGCAAGTCCTGAAGAGATAGCTTGGAGAAAAGGTTATATCACTGACGCTCAATTGGAAGAATTGGCCAAGCCGGTAGCTAAAAACGAATATGGTCAATATTTATTAAATTTATTGAGGTAGGAAATGGAAGTCGTAAAAACTCCGATCGAAGGCGTGCTCTTAATTAAACCTAAAATTTTTGGGGACAATCGCGGATATTTTGTAGAGACTTGGCAGAAGAAGCGCTATGAAGAGGCGGGTATCGACCTTCCTTTTGTTCAAGATAACCACAGTAAATCAACGAAAGGTATTTTAAGAGGGCTCCACTTCCAGAAAAAGCATCCACAGGGTAAGTTGGTCATGGTTTCTCTGGGAGAAGTTTTTGATGTCGCAGTGGATATCAGAAAAGACTCTCCTACTTTCGGAAAATGGTTCGGAGCTATCCTTTCCGATAAGAACCAGCACCAGCTGTGGATTCCTCCCGGAATGGCGCACGGTTTTGTCGTTTTGAGCGACGTAGCTCATTTTCACTATAAATGCACTGACTACTATCATCCTGATGACGAAGGTTCGATTAAATGGGATGATCCAGAAATTGGAATCGATTGGCCCATTGATTTTGAACCGCTGGTAAGTGCCAAGGACGGCGTTGCACATTCCTTTAATGATCTTAAAAAATCTCTCCTTGGTTAATCGACTATGAAAGTGGCAATTACTGGTGCTAAGGGAATGCTTGGCACCACATTGATGAATACACTTCAAGGCTATGAGCTTTTTGCTTTAGATCGAGAAGAGTGCGATATTACTAGTCCTGCATTGGTGTGCTCGGTGTTTGAAAAAATCAAACCTGACGTCGTGATTCATTGTGCTGCAATGACAGCAGTAGATTTATGTGAGTCCAAGCAATTCGAAGCCTGGAAGATTAATGCCTTTGGCACGACGAATGTCGCCCACGCTTGTAACAAGGTAGGAGCGAAATTAATCGCTATCTCGACAGATTATGTCTTCGATGGCGAACTCGACCGTCCTTATCATGAGTATGACCAAGCCAATGGTGGTTTGAATATTTATGCTAAATCCAAGTGGGCTGCTGAGCAGGCTGCGAAATCATTGTGCCCTAATCATCTAATTGCAAGAGTTTCTTGGTTATATGGTGGTAAGGGCCCCAGCTTCGTCCATACAATGCTTCGTCTTGCTGATGGAACACGCCCGGAACTTAAGGTCGTGAATGATCAGATCGGAAACCCAACGAGTACAAAAGCCGTTGCGGATGCGTTGCAAATTATCTTGAAGTGCCCCGATCTTGTTGGCACGATACATTTAACATGCGAAGGGGAGGCTTCTTGGTTTGATTTTGCTCAAAAGATTTTTGAATTAAAAGGAATAGATCAAAAGGTTATTCCATGCACGTCCGACCAATACCCAACTCCTGCAAAACGTCCTCACAATTCATGTTTAGAAAAACTCGTCTTGAAGGAAAGTGGAATCTTCAGAATGCCGACTTGGGATGATGCCCTCAGGGATTTTTTAGCTTCGGAAAAGGAAATATAAGATTTAGCGATATACCAAGTTAAGGAATAGTGTTGGGTTGAAAAAGTCTTAAACCGAACCATTCAAGTTTGAGGGGCGATCGGCCCCTTTTTTGTGGCTTTCAACTTAATAATTTACGAATACCCCCTTTAATTTTATTTTTAATTTTATTTTTAATTTTATGGTGAAGGGGAAGCGGAAATTTTTGTTGCATGTTTGCCCCATGTCCGGCAACAGACATTCTTCTCAGATCGCTGTAGGCCTCTTGATTTTTATCGCTATTTCGAATGATCTTGAAGTTGCAGTCTTTTACATCTCTTAGATAATCCGTTAAATCTTCTGAAGGTATTTGTTTCAAAACTTCTTGCATACAGTGGAAAAGTTTGAATTTTTCTACCTGCGGACAATCTTGTTCAGCGACAAACAAGTAATCTCTGATGAGTCTTTGTCGTTCGGTTTTATTTAATTTTTTGCAATCCTCTAACAATTTCTTTAGCAGAAAGATTCGCTGTATAGAGTACCCTGGTTTTTGGGAGTAAGTATTATCCATGATGGAGCCTTTTCTTCTTACATAGGTGTAAAAGGAAATACTTGAGAAGAAGGCAAGGTTAGCTTCCTTCATGAATAACCAGTACCAATAGTTGTCTTCGTAAAGGATTCCCTCAGGAAATTTAAGTTGTTTGTCTCTAATGAGAGAGGTTTTATAAATTTTGCTCCAGGCTACTGTGGAAATGGGGAACAAGTCGAGATCATTGACGGCTTTCAGACCTGAAAAGGGCAGACTAAAACACCTCTCATCACTTGACTTAAGGTTTTCGAGTGCGTGGTACTCGACCCTAGGAGGACAGATCACAACATCGTATTCAATGTTAACCAAGGAGCAGATTTTCGATAATTCTTCATGAGAGATGAAGTCATCTCCATCCACAAAAATCACATAGTCCCCATTAGCTTCCCTTAATCCTGCATTCCTGGCAGAAGAGAGCCCCCCATTTACCTTGTCGATTAACTTAGCATTCTCAATATTATTAGTTAGCAAAAAATTCTTGACGACGCTCAGGGTGTTATCGGTGCTCCCGTCATTGATAATTATTAACTCAAAGAATTGGGCAGGAAGAGGTTTCAAAGAATCTAAACACCTCTGAATGTATGTCTCGACGTTGCAAGCAGCAACAATTATTGAAAATTTCATATGGTGATTTCTCTCAAGTGAGAACACCGTAATTACATCTTTTCGGTTAATCAGTGAACGACAAGATTTTTCAAGCGTTCGCACCGGTGAGAACACCGTTCGCGCGCGTGCGAGAATTCATTTAGGATACCGTCATTTATAAAAATTATATCCCCTCACTTATTGAAATTTATTTGTAAAAAAACTAACAAATGAAATTCTTCGCAAGAGCCTGATTATCTCTCCCCGCAACTCCTTCTAAACAACCAATCAAATAAATAACAAAATCAAATCATAAAAATTTCCTTTATTTGAAGCTTCTCTCTCGCCAGCTGAAAAATAAGAGCCGAGTTTTTAGGCTCAGCTCTCAAAGTCTTAATTAATGGCAGTCAAACCTCACTGCCGTCTTTTGGTCTTTTGAATTTATTCTTGTTTCTTCTGTGCCGCTTTCTTCTGGTCTCCGGCCAGCACAAAAGTAATTTCATCAGGTTTGATGTATTTACGCAGTGCAGCGCTGACATCAGCTGTCGTCAGCTTAGAAATGGCTTCTGCCTGTTTCTTACTGAATGCCCATGTACGTTGATTTTCCATCTTGTCGTTCCAAGAGCGGGCAACCACATCGTCCTGAGAACGAGAGACCTGCATTGCCTGCAGCAGACCTTTCTTGGCTTCCTCTACCTCTTGGTCTGTAAAGCCGTCTATAGTCGCTTTAGCAATCACGTCGCGGGCACTGGCTTCTGCCTGAAGCATGTTCTGAGGAGCCACAATCGCACGGAAAACAAAGATACCGTTATTGCCCTTCGCAGGAATACGGACGTGAGAACCGGCACCGTAAGAGAGGCCTTCTTTCTGACGCAGTCTTTCAATCAAGCGATTAGAAAGTCCTGTGCCGCCGCCCAGAATCCAGTTGGCCACCGTCAGTGCCGGAGCATCCGGCGATGTGTCGTTGATCGGGAACACGGAGCGAGCAACGATAGTTGCGTTTTCCTTGTCAGGCGTATCAATCACGACGCGAGTGGCCTGAACAGGACGGTATTCCGTTACGATCGGAGCGTAATGAGCTTTAGAAACGTACTTGGCGTAGTCATCGCGAATGATCTTTTCAACGGCCTTCGGATCAAAGTCACCGACGATAGAAATCTCACCTCTGGACGTGCCGCCGAATTCTTTATAGAAAGCTCTGACCTGATCAACTGTCAATCTATTTAACTGTTCCAGCGACTCATCTAAAGAGTATTCATGACGAGGGTCGCCTTTCGGATAAGTATTGAAATGCTGCGTAATCGCATTCTGTGCCAGCGCATCCGGCTTATCACGCATGCTTTCAATCATGACCTGCATCTGCTTCTTGAACTGATCAAATTCATCCTGAGGCATGATCGAGTTGTGCATAACATCGAACACCAACTCAAGAGCGGCCGGAAGATTCTTTCTCGTCGTCGTGAAGTTCGTAATGGAACCGGCCATCTTCAGTTCGGTCATACGATCTTCAATCTCAGAACGCGTCATCGTCTTTGTTCCGCGGGTCAGCATCGCTGCGGCAACAGGTTGAAGACTGGACTTACCGAAAAGATTCTTCTCGTCACCGGACTTGAACTTCATGCAGACAGTCACGGTTTCACCGCGTGTCTGTTTCGGCAGCAGAGCAATATTCAGATCACCGATATCGATACGCTGTGTTCTCTTGTCGAGGTTATCGAAAGAAGAGTCAAAAGCTTCAATCTTCTGAGCGGCTCCCTGCGGCTTGTAGTTCGCCAGCAGTTCTTCTGCGCTCGGGGCCTTTGTGATCTCTGCGCGCTGAGGATTGTCATCAGGAATGAAAAGTCCGACGACGCGGTTGTCTCGCACGAAATACTTATCAGCCGCACTATCAGCCTGCTGAGCAGTGACGTCTTTGGTCTTATCGCGTCCGTAGAAGAAAAGTCTCCAGTCACCAAGTGCAATGTACTCGGACAAACCGACACCGAATCCTTCCGGATCGGCAAAGGCGCGTTCGTACATCGTTTCCATCTGAGCCTTGGTTCTAGTCAGCTCTTTAGAAGTCACAGGCTTCTGCTTCAGAGAACCTTCAATCGTCTCGATGAGCTTATCTTTAACTTTTTCTAGTGATTCGCCCTTCTTAACCGAGGCTCCGAAAATCACAAAGCCCGGTTCCTTAGCGCCGACGGCATAGCCGAAGACATTGGCAGCCAAACCGGTTTTAACTAAGGCGTCATACAAACGACCGTTAGGAGAGTCAGCCAGTACTTCAGTCGCAACTTCTACACCTAAAGCATCAGGATGCAGAGCGCTCGGAATGCGATAGCCGACAGCCACGATCTGAGTTTCACCCTTGCGGCGGATCTCAAAAACGCGCTCACCGTCCGCAGTCGGTTCCACTGTCCATTCAGCAGGAAGCGCTTCTTTCGGATTCTGAATTAAAGAGAAATCCTTAACGATCCATTCCAGCGTCTTCTGCACGTCGAACTTACCGCTAACGGTTAAAACAGCGTTGTCCGGACGGTAATAGCGATGATAGAAAGCCTGAAGGTTTTCGATACGAACGTGCTCAATATCGCTTCTGTTGCCAATAGTGCTCTTGCCGTAGTTATGCCAGTCGTACATCATGGACTGCATACGCTTCATCAATACGCTGGACGGACGGTTCTCGCCCATCTCGTATTCATTGCGCACAACGCTCATTTCGCTGTCCAAGTCTTTTTTAGCGATAAAGGAGTTGCGCATAGCATCTGCACTCCAAGCTAAAGCGAACTTGAGGTTGTCTTCAGTAGCGGTAAAAGACACATAGTAATTTGTGCGATCCAGCCAAGTGGAACCGTTCATGCGGAAACCGCGGTTCGTAAATTCTTTGGTCGGATTCGGGAAGTTTTTGCTTCCTTTAAAAATCAGATGCTCGAGCAAATGAGCCATACCGGTTTCGCCGTAGTTTTCCTGACGAGAGCCGACCAAGTAAGTCATGTTAACGGTCGCCGTATCTTTAGAGGCATCCGGGAAAAGAACCACGCGTAATCCGTTGGCAAGACGGTATTCCGTTACGCCTTCAATACTCGGCCCTTGGGTCACACCGGCCGGAAGTGCAGTACCGGCTTGCGAAACGCTGACCGGTGCTTTTGTTTCTTCTGCTTGTGTATTCATCATCGTAAAGGCTGAAGCGACACAGGCCGCTAGAGCAAGTTTCTTCGCAATTTTCATAGAAAATAATTGTCTGTTCTAACAAATTGTTTGCTAAGGATAATCCGCTTGTCTTAAGACAACGTTCAATCAGCTCCCGGAAACCAATAAAACTTTGTCTAATTTGTAAGACTTTTTGTATAGAAATGAGAAATATTCTTCTTTTCAATATAGTTTTAACTTGAAGCGCGAAGAATTAATTTAGATTGAGTCTTCATTCATCTGCGTGGCCAATAAGTTATTTAAAGGAAAGAAATCTCATTCATGTGACTCCAAAAGTAGGACGCGGCCGTTCCTCGCTTTTCTTTTCGGACTTTTCTTCATCAATTGATGACGATTCACCGCATTATTAGCCTGCTTAATCCTCCATCCCTCTTGTAGGTGATTTTTCTTTCGTCTAATTCAAAAAATTCAAGAAGTTATTAGAAGTTTCCCGAGTACGATTTTGAATTACCCGCTCCTCCAAAATTGAGTAGAATGTGGCAGTTAACTCAGGCGAAGAAAGCGTCTTAAAGAAGTTAAATAAGCGGCCTTCCTCGCATTTTTTGGATGAATTAAATTTAATTATGAAAAAACTCCTTCTCGCAACAGCTCTGGCAGCCCTTACCGCTCCCGTCTTCGCCCAGACCGCCTTCACCGTTAACGGTCAGACAGTTTCTGTGGCTGAACAGAAAGAACTTATGAAAGTTCTTGCCGACCGCGGAGTCAAAGACCAGAAACAGCAGCTCGAGGCTGCCCGCAGCATCCTCGCTCAGGAAAAACTCATCGAAGAAGCTGCTAAGAAAGCCAATATCGCTCAGGACCCTGCCGTTAAGGCACTGATTGCAGAACGCAAGACCGAGATTTACTCTGCTGAACTGGTTCGTAAGAATGCAGCGGCTCACCCGCTGACAGACGCCGACCTCAAGAAGACTTACGAAGAAGTCAAAAAGCAATACGATCCGAATGAAATCAAAGTTCGTCACATCCTGGTTAAAACCGAGCAGGAAGCCAAAGACATCATTAAGTCTTTAAATGCAGGCGGTGACTTTGCCGCGATCGCAAAAGAGAAATCTTTGGATCAGGGCACAGCCGCTCAGGGCGGAGAAATCCCGTTCACCAACATCCGCAGAATTGCAATCCCCGGATTTGCTGAAACTGCCATGGCTCTGAACAAAGGCTCTCTGCTTCCCGTTCCTTTCCACAGCGCACTCGGTTATCACGTTATCCAGCTTCAGGACAAGCGAGAAGTACCTCTGCCCTCTTTTGACGCTCTAAAACCTCAGATTCAGAATCTGGCTGCTCAACGTCAGGCACAGCAGTACATGGCTGATCTGATGAGAAACGCTAAGATCGCAGAAGCCGCTCCGGCTAAGAAAAAATCTTCTAAGTAATTTCCATTGATGCTTAAGAAAGGTCGCTTCGGCGGCCTTTTTTGCCAATTGAAAATGAAAATCTCTAAAGTCGGCTAATAGCGGGGAGAGTAAATAGGATTATCCCTGTAAATTAGGGATGAAACCAGCTGTTCTTAAGAGTCGCGTAATGATATACCTCTATTTAACAAAAAACGGATTTTTAAGTAGAATTCATTGAATTTGAAAGTTTCATTACCTGAAACGATTTTGTTGTTGGAAAAAAGAGAGTGAAGTTCCTTTACGACCTTTTGCCGGTGATTTTGTTCTTCGGCACATTTAAAGTTGCTCAGACAAATCCGGACTCTGCGGCTGCGCTTTGCAACCAATGGCTGGGAAGCGGCTTTCAAGCCGACCAGGCCCCGGTTATTTGTGCCACGGCTGCTGCGATAATCGTGTCGCTTCTTCAGATCGGCGTGAAATTTGTACGCCGTGAGAAGATCGATCCGATGCTGTGGATTTCTGTTGCCGTCATCTTAGCCTTCGGCTCTCTGACAATCTGGCTTCACGATGAAATGTTCATCAAATGGAAACCCACGATCCTTTACTGGATCTTTGGCGGAATCCTTTTGGGCGGTTCTTTCATGCATAAGAACTTCCTTAAGTCGCTTCTCGGTAATAAAGTTTCTCTTCCGGAACCTGCATGGAATAGTCTCCTTCGCGGTTGGATCGGTTTTTTTGCCGTTACCGGTGTTCTTAATCTTATAGTTGCCTACACATGCTCCACCGACGTGTGGGTGAATTTCAAACTGTTCGGGCTGATGGGACTGACGCTCCTCTTTACCCTAGGCGTCGGCTTTTATATTTCTCGATTTATCCCTGAATCTGATTCGGAAGGAAAATAAAGATGAGTCACACTCCCACATTAGAAAGAATCAGCCAAGCGCTTGAGCCGATTTTCCCAATCGAGCTTCGCTTTACTGATTACACAAGACCTGAAGCCGGCAGAGCTCCTGCTGCAGGCTCCCTCTACCACCTCTTTGTCATTTCCAGACGTTTTGAAGGTCTGCCGAAAATTGACCGACACCGAATCGTTTACGAATACTTGAAACCTTTTATCGGTCACGGTATTCACAACATCAATATGACATTGCTGGCGCCGAGCGAATCTCGCCACTAATATTTTTATTTGAGGCTGCAGGTGCTTAAGTCCTTTGTGCTCGCCGCTGCGCTTGCCGGCGTCCTTCCTGCAGCCGTTGCTCAAACTGCCTTTACGGTTAACGGACAATTTGTTTCCGTAGAAGAACAAAAGCAGTTAATGGACTTCCTGAGAGCCAACGGCGTAACCAATGAAAAGCAGCTTAAAAACGCAGCCCGAAGCATTCTTCTCGAACAAAAAATCATCGAACAAGCTGCCAGAAATGAAGGTCTTCTAGAAGATCCTCGAGTTCGTGTTTTAACTTCGGAAAAACAGGCTCAGCTTTACGGATCGATTCTGAGCCGCCGATATGCTTCTGAGCATCCGATCACGGAAGAACAGGTTCGGAATCGTTACGACTCACTTCTCTCTAGCTACGATCCACACGAAATCAAATTTCGACATATCTTGGTAAAGACACCGGAAGAAGCTAGAGAAATTATTCAATCTCTCAAGGTAGGTTCCGATTTTGGTTCTCTCGCTAAAGAGAGATCTTTGGACCAAAGTACCTCTCAAAACGGCGGACAGATTCCTTTTACGAATATTCGTAATGTCTTGGTTCCGGGCCTCGCCGAAGCCATCCTCGCTCTTCAGCCGGGCGACCTTCTGCCGGTTCCTTTCAAAAGCAAGCTCGGATATCACGTGGTGCTTCTCGAAGAAAAACGTGAAGTCCCCTTTCCTTCTTATGAAGAAGTTAAGCCAAAAGTGCTTTCAGAACTTGAAAGACTTCAGACAACAGAGTTCTTGAACGACCTTCAGAAAGACGCAAAAATTCTCAAAGTTTCGGACAGCTCTGTCGACTAGACTGCACTGCAATTTTCCTTCTAATCATCTTCTAAAAGTAACATCCGCTTTCTTTTGGATCCTCCGCACCCTCTAATCGTACCTAGCCACTTCGTTCTGGCTGATAAAATGGCGTTTTTTAATCATTGGAACACGTCATGGGTTTCTTAACCGGTAAAAAATTCCTGATCACTGGAATCTCTTCTAATCGCTCTATTGCTTATGGAATTGCAAAGGCTTGTGCCAGAGAAGGCGCTGAACTAGCTCTTTCCTATAACAACGAACGCTTTAAAGAACGCGTGCAGGGCTTTGCCGATGAATTCGGCGCCGGACAAGTCATTAAGTTGGATGCATCTTCCGATGAATCAATTGATTTAGCAGCCCTTGAACTCGCCAATCGCTGGACCGACGGTTTTGACGGCTTTGTCCACTCGATCGGCTGGGCGCCCCGCGAATCCATCAGCGGCAGCTTCCTCGAAGGCGCTTCCCGCGAAGGCTTCCTCTCCGCAATGAACGTCTCCGTTTACTCCTACATTGCGATGGCTAAGAGAATGGTCCCGTTAATGGCCGGCCACAAAGCTTCTTTGCTGACATTGTCTTACCTCGGCGGAGAAAAAGTCGTTCCCAATTACAACACGATGGGACTTTGCAAAGCAGCGCTTGAATCTGCTACCCGCTATATTGCTGCTGACGTCGGCCCGCAGGGCATTCGCGCCAACACACTCTCCTGCGGCCCGATTAAGACTCTTGCCGCAAGCGGCATTAAAGGCTTTAGCTCAATGCTGGCTCAGTGCAAAGCCGTTTCTCCGACTCGTTCTTTGGTTTCAATTGATGAAGTCGGCAACACCGCAGCCTTCCTTCTTTCCGACAATTCTCTTGGAATCACTGCGGAAACCATCTATATCGACGGCGGCTTTAATGCTCTTGCCTGCTGCGTCGATCAGACAGCATCTGAAAACGCCTAATCATTAGCGCTCTAGTTCTCAATGGGCGGCCTTCACGGCCGCTTATTTATATTTCGGAACACCGAGGTCTTTTTCTTTGAGTTTCTTCATTCGCTCGGCATCTTCAATCGCCCATTCTTTAAAGAGCCCTCTCATCCATTTATGCGCCGGATCTCGGTGCTTGCTGTCCGACCAAATCAGAACATTCCATTTTTCGGTCTCTTCAAAATCAATTGGCAAGGGAAGCGCCGTTAACTTATAGGCCTTCATTGCCAGCTCTGCAGCACGCCAGCCGCAAACCGAAATCAAATTCGTCTTCTCAATAGCGCCCCATGCAGAATAGAAACGCGACGTAGAAAACCTCGTGTGTTCCATAAACCTTTCGTATTGGAATAAGCCTTGCTCAGGGCCGACCCAGGATGCGGACCGACTTGTCCGAATAGATACACGGTCATAAACTTGAAGGTATCGAGTTAACAAAGAACCTTTGAGTTGCGTAAGAGGATGCCCCTTCCTGACAAGCAACACACGATCCAGCGGGTAAAGCTTCATTCGGTGGAGATCCGGCGCCAGATCAACGTCCGTGATTACCGCAAAATCCGCTTTGCCTTCACTTACAGCGGCGATCTCATTGTCGTGCTTGCTCAGGTCTAATCGTACTTTCGGCGCTCTTTCAATCATTTTCGGCAGTACACCGGAAATCACGACAGAGATTTCGGTCATCACTGAGCTCAAGACAAAAGTCCTTGTGGATTGACTCGGATCAAACTGCATATCCATCATCGCTTCAGAAGCTTCCAAAATCTGATGAATCTGCGGCTTGATCTGCAGGTAGTAGTTTGTCGGCACCCAGATTCCTTCCATTTGTCTAAAAATTTCCTGCGGAAAGTACGAACGTATCCGAGAAAAGTTCCTGCTTGAGGAAGACGGAGACAAATTTAACAACAACCCCGCGCGAAGCAAAACGCCCGTCTTTTCTAGCTCCGCAAGAAACCTCGTATCGTCAATAGAAAGTTTGGTAATGTCCGCCACAGTGATAACCCTTTGTCAACAATGCAAAGATAGGAGTGCAACTTGCGCAAAGTATATCTCCATAAGGCACGCTTAAGATACTCCTAGAAACACCAGGCGGTACACCACTTAATAACCACAAAACAAGGAGAATTACGATGCTTCGTAGAAGTCTGCTTACATCTGCTATCGCAGCCTCTTTACTCACCACTTTCTCGCTTCCTGCATTCGCAACGCAGGTTTATGAGACCGACCTCGTTATCATCGGAGGCGGCCTGTCCGGTTTGGCAGCAGCTCAGAGCGCAGTTGACCAAGGCGCTAAACCGATCGTCCTCGAAAAAGAAGCTGCCCTGGGCGGCGGCGGAAACTTCCCTGAAGGAAGTCTTGGCGTCGGCACCCGTTATCAGAAGGAACACAACATCAACACCACCGTTGACCAGGTTCTTATTGCCGCTCTGCAGTACCATCACTATCGCGCTGACCCGCACGTCCTTCGTGTTCTGATTGAAGAATCCGGAAAGACCATTGACTGGGTTATGGACAAAGGCGCTCAGATGCGCGGCATCCGCACCATGTATCCGAAAGATGAATCCCTGATGACATGGCACTTGTTCAAAGGCGGTGCTGCCGGCATCATCCAGCGCTTCGCTAAGGAAGTTCGCGCCAAAGGCGGCACAATCCTCACCGAAACCCCGGCCAAGAAACTGATCGTTGAAAACGGTAAAGTGGTAGGTGTTGAAGCTGTTGACGGCGAAGGCGAAAAAGTCATCGTTAAAGCTAAGAAAGTCATCATCGCTACCGGCGGTTTCGAATCCAACAAAGAAATGCTCGCCAAGTATGTGAACGACTCCTCTGCGCTCGGCATGTTCGAACCGGTTTGGTATCGCGGTCCGGTCACCGACGGTAAGAACGGCGACGGCCGTACCGGTGACGGCATCCAGATGGCTCAGTTAGGCGGTGCCGGCGTCAAAGGCATGCACACCATTGCCGGTAACGCTCCGTACCTTGCCGACTTGCCCCCGATCAACCAGTTCATGGGCGCTGACGAACTCAAACAAGGCCGCTGCGCTTTGGCTCAGCCCTGGCTTTGGGTCGACCAGCACGGCAAACGCTTCTTCAACGAATCCCGCGGCTCTGTGTTCGTTGACGTTTACAACGCCATGACAAGCGCCGGCGGCGTGATGTACAACATTATCGACCAGCAGAAATATGACCAACTGGTCAACAAGGGTGCTTTGCTTCCGTTCAACGCTATCGTTATGGCCGGTGTTCCTCTGAAAGCCCTTCCGAAGACATTCGAAATCGGTCAGCAGAGAGGCTGGGCATTCAAGGCCGATACAATTGACGACCTCGCTGCACAGATCGGTGTTCCTCCGGAAAACCTGAAGGAAACCATGAAGAAGGTTAATGAGTACGCTAAGGCAGGTAAAGATCCGGAATTCGGTCGTCTGCCCGAACACCTCGCCACCTTCAATATGGAAAAAGGCCCGTACTATGCTCTGAAAGGCATCCGCGCATTCTTCCTGACTTTGGGCGGCGTCACCGTCAATCCGAAGTTCCAGGCTCTCAATCCGCAGGGCGACGTGATCGACAACCTCTATGTTGTCGGTCAGGATATCGGCGGTTTGTATGACTCTTCTTACGACCTCCGCTGCGAAGGTTCTGCCTCTTCGTTCGCTATGACCAGCGGCCGCTTAGCTGCTGACAACGCTCTTGCCGATGTAAAAGCCGGTAAGTAACGTCTAGAAAATCCCGGACCGCAAGGTCCGGGCCAAAAACGGAAGATAAAAATGAAATTAAACCGCCTCATTGCCGCCGCAGCGATTGTTTTAGCCGGCGCCTTCTGCACTGCTCAAGCCGCACCCACCATGGCTAAGCATATGCAGAAAGGCGTGACCTGCGAACAATGCCACAATTCTTCCGCACCGACAGCTGCTGCCAAGTCCAAAGCATGCATGAAATGCCATAATTATCAGGATCTCGCAGCTGCTTCTGCTGCCAAGAAAGTGGCTTTAAATCCGCATGATTCTCATGCCGGACAGCTTCGCTGCACACTCTGCCATAAAGAGCACGAACAAAGCGTTCTGTATTGCCGTCAGTGCCATAAGAATGCTGAAGATAAACGCTTTGACATGAACGTGCCCTAGTCACATCAAAAAACTTTTCCCTCCAACTCCCGTCTCTCCTCGGGAGTTTTTTGCGGCTCCGCAAAAAGAGCCGCTTTATTTTTGTCTTAGAACAAGTTTCAGTTGTCCAAAAATCCGATGGTCCTTCTGGCGGCAGAAAACTGCCCCTCCTTCAGCTGAGCTTCAACTTTCAGCATATCCACAATCTTTTCTCCGGAAACAACTTTGGTGAAACGAAGTCTTCTGTCGATGGCTGCAAAATCTCCCGGAGAAAGATTTCTGATTTTCCGCAGATTGTTCACTTCGTCTCCGACAGAGAATTTCCACTTTTGCGCCAGTCTTCTGTACATTTCTTCTGCCTGATCATCAGTCATGTAGTCCAGTTTGGCCTTCAAGTCGAATCTTCTCAGACAAGCGTTATCCATCAGATCCAAAAGGTTCGTTGTTGCCACGAGGTAGCCTTCATAAGACTCCATCTGAGTCAAAAACTCGTTGACTTGCGTAACCTCCCAAGAATGATTCGCGGTTCTTCGATCCTGAAGGAAGGAATCAATTTCATCGAAGAGAAGGACAGCGTTTTCTCTTTTTGCTTCTTCAAAGGCAGCTGCAATATTGTGCTCCGTCCCTCCGACATAACAGTTCAAAAGATCAGAAGCCTTCTTCATGATCAGGGGCCGCTCAAGCTTCTTTGCGAGCCAATGGCAAAATTCAGTTTTACCAGTGCCCGGTGGACCGTAAAGACATAGCCTTCCGGCGCCGGCTTCTTTGAGGCCTTCCGATAAAGCTTCCAAATCCGTATCAGAATTGCTTAAAGCCGGGTCGAACTTTCTGATTTTCTTCGTTGCGGCAGCCAGTTGCCCAAAACCTTGTGCCTTAAGAATGTCTTCGAGCAGGCTCATTAAAGAATCTTCCGGAAACTTAACTTTGTTGCCTTGTAGGTTGTCCACGATCTCTCCGACTTGCGCGACAAGTGCCGGAGAAAGATTTTCCGTATTCACAAGGCGGCTGATGTTTTCCTCGGACAAAGATTTGGCTAACGCACCCTGTGCGAGTTTTTCCATTTGGGCCCGAGGCGGATAACCGACCTTCAGCACAAAATGGAATCTTCGGATGATGGCAGCATCCATAGAACGCAAGGAGTTCGTTGTCCAGACCGTCAGCTTTTTGCTGTTTTCGAGTGCGGCATTGATGCGCGCTTTATTCGTGCGATCTGTCGTTCCTTGAACCAGATCACTGTTGAAAACGTCATCAGCCTCATCAATCAGGATTGCTGTGCCGGCGTCGTTTCGGCTTAACTTGCAAGCACGCTCCCAGCATGCCAAAACCTTTTCTTCTCTTCCGAGCTTCAAGGTATAGGCTTTTTTACCGGCTTGTTCAATCAACAGCTTTCCTAATTCCATCTTTCCGGAGCCCGGAGGACCGTACAAAAGAACATTGACGCCTCTCGGCCCCTCTTCTTTAATTCCTTTCAAAAACGGAACGACCAAGGAATCAATCACCGGCAGATACTTGACGTCATCGAGTGTGAGACGGGACTTATTGCAGGGAGTGAGAATCGAACTTACAAGCTGCTTCTTGTCGATTTTCCCGAAGAAGAGATCAAAGAAGGAAATACCGGACTTCGATTCAAAATAGTCCTCGAAATCGATATTAGAAGACTCTCTGTCTACGCCGAAGATTGCCATCCGTATAAGTTTGCCATCAGGCCCGAGCATTTCTTGGACCTTTTCCAAAGGCAAGTCCAACGTTTTTGCAATGACCTCCAGCACCAGGAAAAAGCCTCGATCCGAATAACTGAAAGAGTTCAGAGCTCTTCTCAGGTTTCGGTAAGCAAGAGTGAAGAAGATGAAGGCGGTGACTAGACCTTCATCTTCAGAAAGGTCATAGGCTTCTTTGATGAGTTCAAGATTAGCCGCAAAACCTTTCGGGTAAAAACCGTGCAAATCAATTTCTTTCTTGATATCGCGATAAACCTTTTTCATGGAAGACGGAGGATTATTGATGCGCTTTCCAAGCTCTGTCTTCACAGACTTATAACGTCGAAAAACACTGTCTCCAGAATCATCAAATATATCTCTGTCGCCTTCTTCTGTATCATTGCGCGCGTTAAGTTCCGAAACGTCATTTTCGATTTCCTGCTGCCACGCCTGGACCACTCGAATATTTGCCATCTCCTGCACATCATCGAGTTCCAAGGATTTATAGGCGGAGAGTTCGATCAAAATCTTGGACGTCCAGTATTCAACACATAAGGTTCCTTGTACTTCCGAATTCGGAATAGAACGAAGACGGTTGTCGGTAAACATTTTCTCAAAGACGCTTGTTCTTCTGCGAGGCATTTTTGTTCTCCTTCTATGTTGTTATTTTTGCATTTAACGCGAAAGAAATTGACGCAGTAAAACCGATTAAAATAAAAATCAATACGCGCCTTGCGACAGAAATTTGATCTTGGAGGGCCTAAGGATGGGAAGAAAACACGACAAAAAAGAAGAAGCATCGATCATTTTGGAGATTCTTAATCGAATCCCTTTAAGCAAACGTTTTGTCTCTGTGGACGACATTCTCAACTCTTTGGCTTCCGCAGAAATTGATGTCAGCAGACGATCTCTGCAGCGTTACTTGAAGCAAATGTATGACTGCGGCAAATACGGTTTGGTGCGCGACGACCGAGGAAATGCTTACGGTTACCGAAGAGAGCGAACAGATTCCATCACCGACAGTATTCATTTAAAACCAAATGAATGTCTGCTCCTGAGAATCGCGCAGGAACATATGAAGTATCAGATTCCGGGAACGGTCCTCAAATCGTTGGGATTCTTATTTGATGCCGCTTCCGAAATGCTCAAAGAAAAAGGTTCGAACGCCAAAGAAAATCAATGGCTCAACAAAGTCTGCGTCATTTCATCCTCAATTCCTCAGATGCCTTCAAAGGTTCTTCCGAGAATCTTTGATGCCGTTTCCGAAGCTCTGTATTCGGAGAAGAAACTCAGAATCGAATACACCAACATGAACGGCAAAACCACGAGTGCTGTCGTCTCTCCGCTTGCACTGGTCCAGCAGGCTGTCCGACTCTACTTAATTTGTCAGTTCGATCATTTTGACAATGTCGTCCATCTGGCTCTTCACCGGTTCAAAAAAGCAGAAGTCACCTCTTTTGATGCTCATCGACCCGAAGACTTTGATCTTCAGTCTTACATCCACGACCGCCACTTTAATTACAGCAACGGAGAATGGGTGCACTGGATTCTTGAATTCAAGAGCGATGTCACCGCAAAGAATCTGGAAGAAACGCCCTTCAACACTTCTCAAAAACTGACTCGAAAAGAAGACGGAACCTGGCACTTAGAAGTCGACATCCAAGACTCCAGAATGCTGGACGGCTGGGTCGCCATGTGGAAGAACGACGCCCAGATAACACTCAGTCAAAAAGAATATTTAGAAAGAGAAACGGACGAAGACGGGGAATAACCAAAACAGGAGAGTTTTTCTCCGGTCTGAAGCGCTTTTCAAACCTGTTAAGGATTGCGAACGTCCGTTATGGATTCATCGACCTCGCTCAGGCGTTCCAGCAGATTTCGATTAATTTCAAGGAGCTTCTTGTATGCAGCGCGTGTCTTAAACAAGTCAATAATGTTTTCGATTCGGCGCTGAGCGATGTACGGAGAAATCGGCCGCTGAATGTAGTCAGCTACGCCCAACGAATAAGCCCGATGCACGACATCATGTTCTAAGGATGCCGTAATCAAAAAGACGGGAATGCTCTCAACTAATCCCTCCTTGATCGCCTCTTCCAAAAAGGCTAAGCCATCCATCTCAGGCATGACATAGTCAAGAAGGATGGCACAGATGTCGTCTTTCTTCTTTCGAAGAATGTCCAGAGCCTCAGGACCGCTTTCGGCAAATTCGATCTCGTGACTTTGAGAGAACATGATAGACAGGACGTCTCGATTCAGTTCGACGTCATCCACAATCAAAATTGTATTTTTAGCCTGACCCATTTCGTTCTCTCTTTCCCCAACCTATAAAGCCGGACGGTTGGCTGTGCATAAGAAAATACCTTGTGTCTGATCTCTCCTTAAGTCTTCTCAAACAACGACGTCATCACGACTTTTGCTGAAAGAAAACTCTTAAGGAGCGGCTCAGCGGATCAAATTTTGATCCGGCTGTCCTCAAACACAGTTGTTGATAATAACATCTTAATGTTGTGTACTGTCTTGTCCTAGAAAAAGTTGACTCTTAAGGAGTCAAATAATGCAGTATGGAAC
>ENA-ORSR01001005-ORSR01001005.1-human-gut-metagenome-genome-assembly--contig:-NODE-1005-length-21664-cov-3.134018_pt1 | contig 21664 bp, 17 predicted proteins | sample MGYA00241901_ERZ509166 | MGnify/ENA primary metagenome ERZ509166 (study PRJEB26280, sample SAMEA2338860) | human gut metagenome | biome: human gut; feature: human-associated habitat; material: faeces... | reverse complement strand
TTTATTATTGTGAGAAATAAAAACTGTTTGTAACAAAAATGTTACATTGGTTTGTAGTTAAACTTGATATTATGATTGTATCATGTTATACTTACGAAAAAATGTAATACAGAGGATTGATATGAATTATATACCACAAGCAGAAAATTGTATGAAAAAAGGCGGAAGGATTGAAACAATTGATATTGCAAAAGGGTTAGGGATATTATTTGTAGTGTGGTCTCATGCAAAAGGTCCTTTTACGCCGTATATGTATCAATTTCATATGCCGTTATTTTTTTTGATTTCAGGTTTCCTTTTTAACAGCAGAAATACTCCGGCTCAGTTTCTTGGCAAAAAGGTCAGATCTTTATATATTCCTTTTGTATTTTGGAATCTTTGCTCTCTTCTGATTACAACAGCTCTTCATATACAGGAGTTTTCAGATATCCATTTAGTTAAAAAAATACTTAAAATTATTCTTACATTAGACAAGGACGGCAAATTTATGGGAGCGACCTGGTTCTTGGGAGCTTTATTTGTTGTATCAGTAGTGTATAAATTAATGGATTATTATATGCCATCGGTAAAAGGGAAAAGTATATTTCTTGTGATTTTATTTGGATGTGTTGCAGCAACTGGTTTTTCAATTAATTTTCCATATTTATTGAGCAGGACATTGATTCTTTCTTTTTATTTTGCAATCGGACGGGCAGCTAAAGAGTACAAAGAAGTAATATATGTATATCATTCAGGTATTTTGGTTTGTTTTTCAATTATATTGTTTGCCATAATTGGCCATTATAATGCCATCAATATGGCGAAGAATACATATACTTATCCATTTTTATTTGCGATAGGGGCATTGCTTGCATCATATGTGGTTATTTATGTTTCGGAAATTTTGCAAAAAAGAACCATATGGATAAAAAAAGCATTGATTGTAATGGGGGAAAACAGTATTTCAATTGTAATCTGGCAATTTGTTGTTTTTTGGATTATTGAGGCAGTACAATTTAAGTTGTTTGGGATTCCTTTCGTACAACTTTTTGAAAATTATCCACCATATAAAACCACGAACGGCTGGTGGATTGTATATTTGATTGTTGGAGCAGTTGCATCCATGCTGATTGGAGAAATTATTTCTGCAGTAAAGCAGGGAATTGGGCGTGTTACGAAAAAGATTTTAATGAAGCCATATAAAATGTAATATTCAGAAATTTTACTGGGAGGAAAATAGATAGTGCAGCATGAAAAAGAAATACCGGATGTTTCAATTATTATTCCTACATATAACGTGGAGAAATATATTGAACAGTGTTTGAAAAGTTTATTCGCTCAGAAATATAAAAATTTTGAGATAATCTGTGTAGATGATGGTTCTGATGATCAGACGGTTTTTATAATTAAAAAATATATGCGGTTGAATAAAAGAATTCGATTATATGAATTACCGCATTGTGGTAAAGCCGGTATTATGAGAAACCTGGGAATAGAAAAGGCAGAGGGAGAATACTGCCTTTTTCTTGATGGAGATGATTTTTTTGAACCTGAATTAGTTGGAGATACATTAAAAAGAATCAGGGAAGATAAAAGCGATATATGCCTTTTTGATGCACGCTTGTATTATGAGAAATCTGGCAATTTTATAGATGCAGGGCACATGTTAAAAAAGGAGTATGTTCCTCAGAAGATTCCGTTTGAAGGCAAAAGCTTTCCTTATATTTTCAATATCAGTACAGGCTGTCCGTGGACTAAATTATATCGGAAAAATTTTATAAAAGAAAATAATTTACAATTTATGGAAACACATCGTTCAAATGATCTTTATTTTGTATGCATATCACTGGCAATGGCAAAACGAGTTACGATTCTTGAAGAAAAACTGGTTAATTATCGAAAATCATCAGGAAGCTTGCAGGCTAATAATGCCAACAGTCCGTGGGACTGGTATGAAGCATTGAAAGCGGTAAGGACAAAATTAATGGAACTGGGAATTTATGAAGATGTTGAGTACAGTTATAAAAATTATGTTCTTGATGTCAGTTTTTATAATTTGGAATCAATGGGAAATGCTCAGGTATTTTCTATGGTATATGAAAAAATAAAAAAAGAGATTTTTAAAGAATTAGGTATGGAAGAGTTAAAAAAAGAAGAGATTAATTCCTGGAATGAGAAGTACTATGAGCAATATCTTCAGTTAAAAGCATCCGGTGAAAAAGAATATTTATTTTACAGGATAAAAGAATTGAAAAAAGAAAATCAATATTGGATGGAGAGGGCAAGGAAAGCAGAACAGGATACTAAAAATAATATTATATATATTACAGCCAGGAATATATGGATTATGGCTAGAAGAATATTGAGAAAGAAAGGAAATTAAAAAAGCATAGTATTATGTGTTTCGATGAAAGTGTTGGCAACAGGAATGTTCTATGTTAAAATGTACATAGCTGAAATTGGAACAATTTTATGAGAGGAAAGAAAAATGACTGTAAAAGTATCTGTGATATTACCTGTATATAATGTTGAAAAATATTTGAAAGAATGTTTGGATTCTATATTAAATCAGACATTACAGGAAATAGAAGTGATTTGTGTTGACGATGGGTCAACAGACCGTTCTCTGGAGATTTTGCGAGAATATGAAAAAAAGGATAAAAGAGTTATTGTACTGACTCAGGAGAATAAAGGCGCAGGCGCTGCAAGAAATAAAGGACTTGCTATTGCAAAGGGCGAATATTTATCATTTTTAGATTCCGATGATTTTTTTGCTTCCGGAATGTTGGAGGAAGCTTATCGAAGATGTGTTGAGAAGAAAGCACAGATATGTGTTTATCAGGTTTTGCGCTATAATGAAAAAACAAAAGAAACCATATATGACAAGGGCTCATTTAAGAAAGAGAATGCACCCAGAAAAGATGTATTTTGTTATAAGGATATGCCGGATCATATATTAGATTCATTTCAAAACTGGGCATGGAATAAGCTGATTAGTCATGAGCTTGTAAAGAAATATCATATTAAATTTCAGGAGATTTTCAGAACAAATGATTTCCTTTTTGTGGCATCCTGCATGATGCTTGCGGACAGGATTACTCTTTTAGAAAAGAAATTGGTTTATTATCGGATTGGAATGTCAAATAATTGTCAGGCAACAAACTATAAATTCCCATTGGATTTTTTGACGGCATTTTATGCGGTAAAAGATTTTCTTGAAAAAAATAATTTTTATTCTGCTGTTGAACGCAGTTATGTGAATAAAGCTTTAGCAGGTTGTATTTATAATATGAATTCAATAGGAGATGTGCAGGCAAAAAAAGCTGTTTTTGATGAACTGAAAAAAGACGGATTTAAAAAGCTGGGAATTGAAGGGAAAAACGAGGAATATTTTTATAATTACAATAAGAATAACTATAAAATTTTTCGGGAGATTAGTATGAGTGATTTTGACGAGTTTATGATTAAAAACGGATCCAGAATGGAAAAGAGACAATTTTTACAAAACAAGTATCTTCAGGTGAAATCTGATATTCCCAAAGTGTCGATCGTGGTTCCTATTTATAACGTTGAAGACTATCTGGAAGAATGTCTGGAGAGTGTGGTCAGACAGACTTTGGAAGATATTGAAATTATATGTATTAATGATGGATCAACAGACAGATCAATGGAAATTCTTAAAACATATGCAGCCGCAGATGCCCGGATTATTGTTGTTGATAAAAAAAATGAGGGATATGGTATTGGGATGAATATTGGTCTGGACAAAGCTACCGGTGAATATGTGGGTATAGTAGAACCTGACGATTATGTACCGTTAAATATGTTTGAAGATCTTTATTTAAAAGCCAAAGAATATGAACTTGACTTTGTAAAGGCTGATTTTTATCGCTTTGTTACTGCTGCAAATGGAAATATGCAGCTGACCTACAATCATTTAACCGGAATGAAAGAAAAATATAATGTTGTTTTTAATCCCAGTATGGAGCCTGAAGCATTGACATATGTTATGAATACCTGGAGTGGAATATATAAAAATGAGTTTTTAAGAGAAAACCATATACGTCACCATGAAACCCCGGGTGCGTCTTTTCAGGATAATGGTTTTTGGATTCAGACGTTCTGTTATGCAAAACGTGCTATGATCTTAGATATACCATATTATATGAACAGAAGAGATAATCCAAATTCTTCAGTAAATAGTCCGGAAAAGGTTTACTGTATGAATGAAGAATATAAGTATATTAAAGAAATACTGTCAGGAAATACTGAATTGTGGAATAGATTTAAGTATTACTATACATGGAAAAAATTCAATAACTATATGTTTACATTAAACAGAATAAACGTTAAATTTAAACATCAGTATATTCTTGATATTAGTCAGGAAATGAGGCAGGCAGAATCAGATCATGAATTGGATAAAAGCCTGTTTAGTGACATGAACCGAAAACGTCTTGATATGCTGATGGCAAATCCGGAAGCTTTCTATCATTTGGAATGTGTTAGTGGAACAACAAATCTGGAAAGACGTGTTGCTGAACTGGAAAATTCTACCACAATGAAAGTAGGGCGTATAGTAATGTACATTCCTATTAAGATCAAAAAATTTATCAGAAGAATGGGTAAAAAATAATTCAGATATTTTTACTGTCTGTAGAAAGGACAAGTGGCAGATCATGCAGAATAAATATGATTATTTAGTAGTTGGAGCCGGATTATATGGAGCTGTCTTTGCTCATGAAGCAAAAAAAGCCGGTAAATCAGTTTTAGTGATTGATAAGAGAGACAATATTGCAGGAAATGTATACACTGAAAAAATAGAAGGAATTCATGTTCATAAATATGGAGCGCATATTTTCCACACAAATAACAAAAAAGTATGGGAGTATGTCAATCAATTTGCTGAATTTAATCGTTTTACAAACAGTCCTGTAGCCAATTATCACGGCGAGTTATACTCTCTTCCGTTTAATATGTATACTTTTAATAAGATGTGGGGAGTGGTAACTCCGGAAGAGGCAGTTGCTAAAATTGAGGAACAGAAAAAAGAGGCAGGTATTACAAATCCTGAAAATCTTGAAGAGCAGGCAATTTCTCTTGTAGGCAAGGATATTTTTGAAAAGCTTATTAAAGGATATACAGAAAAACAGTGGGGACGCAGTTGTCGGGAACTTCCGGCTTTTATTATCAAGCGTCTTCCGGTTCGCCTGACATATGATAATAATTATTTTAATGCGCTTTATCAGGGCATTCCGATTGGTGGATATACCAAAATGGTTGATAATATGTTAAAAGGAATAGAAGTTCGACTTGGGGAGGATTATCTTCAGCAGAAGGATGAATATGATTCAATAGCAGACAGAGTAATTTATACAGGTGCAATCGATGCATATTTTAATTTTGCTATTGGTCATTTGGAATACCGTTCTGTACGATTTGACACAGAAGTTTTAGATAAGCCAAATTATCAGGGGAATGCGGCAGTGAATTATACGGACGTAGAAACACCGTGGACCAGAATCATTGAACATAAATGGTTTGAATTTGGAAAAGACGAACAGGGAAACGATTTACCGAAAACAGTTATCAGCCGTGAATATAGTTCTGAATGGAAACCGGGTGATGAACCATATTATCCTGTAAATGATGAGAAAAACAGCTCTCTCTATTCTGAATATAAAAAAATGGCTGATAAAGAAGATAAAGTTGTATTTGGCGGACGACTTGGAGAGTACAGATATTATGATATGGATGCTGTAATTGCATCTGCTTTGGACATGTGCGAAAAGGAGCTTGGAGTATAATGCTCTTTGGCTGAGAGAGGTAAATAAAATGAAACGTGTAATCACTTATGGAACTTTCGATTTGCTTCATTATGGGCACATCAATCTGTTGCGCCGTGCGAGACAGATGGGAGATTATTTGATTGTGGCCTTATCGACTGATGAATTTAACTGGAGAGAAAAACAAAAAAAATGTTATTTTTCCTACGAAAAACGTAAACAGTTGTTAGAGGCAATACGATATGTGGATTTGGTGATTCCAGAGGAAAGTTGGGCACAGAAACGTAAAGATGTAAAAGAGTACCATGTAGATACTTTTGTTATGGGGGATGACTGGCTTGGAAAATTTGATTTTTTAAAGGAAGAAGGATGCGAAGTTGTTTATTTACCACGGACACCTGAAATTTCCAGCAGTCAGATTAAAGAGGAACTTCACTCTAAAAAGGATATATGAAAGTGAACGAATTGACCGGGATTATATCCCGGTCAATTCGTTTAAAGAACCAAATCGGTATCCCATTTCTTCCCATTTGCTAAGAAGTTCGTCAAGAATTTCTGCATTTGTTGAAGATGTATTATGAAGAAGAACGATGGCACCAGGATGTATGCGGGAAAGCAATTTGTCAAAGGCTTCTTCTTTTGAAGGTTGCTGATCCTGAATCCAGTCTACATAAGCAAGGCTCCAGAAAAAAGTTGAGTATCCGAGGTTTTTGGCCATAGTTAGATTTTCCGTACTGTAAATTCCGCGAGGAGGACGATAAAGTTTAGGCATATCTTGATCGGTTATGTTCTTGTACAGTTGTTCGACCGAGGAAAGCTCATTTTGAAAAGCTTGTACAGAAGAAATTTTGGACATATCCGGATGAGTCATTGTGTGATTTCCGACCGTATGTCCTTCTGAAATCATGCGTTGAATAAGTTTGGGATTATCGGCTATAAAATTTCCGACTACAAAGAATGTGGCAGGACAGTTGTGTTTTTTTAATGCATCTAAAATAGCTGGGGTATTTCCGTTTTCATATCCGGCATCGAAAGTAAGATACAGAATTTTTGAGTCTGTATTTTGAGCATAGTAAGCATTATATTTTTTTAATTGTTCGATTGATGCGTTACCGGTAGGACGCTTCCCTTCTTCGTCAAAACCAAGACCCCAGTTTGTGGATTCTGAGGAGATGGCAGAGGAACTGGAATTTATAGAGGATGATGCTATTGACGGTACATGCTTGGGGAGCTTTTCAATCCGTGTGACGATTTTTCCTGTTCCTGCACCCAGGATAAAAGAGCCTGTCAGAATTACAGCAATTTGATATTTGAGAATAAATCTGGTAAGAGCATTCTGCTTTTTAAAAAACATATTTATAAAACTCCAGTACAAATATTTGATATTAATATATGATAGAAAAAGGATAATAGAATATAAAAAATCAAAATATAACGAAAATATGAAAGAAAGATGAAAATTATATTGAATTTCATATAGAACCTGATATAATCATAACCAGAGTAACAGAAACAGACAGTATGAAATAAGGAGTAATATATGAATCGGAAGCTTTGTAAGTGGAAAGGTATATTTTTTTTGCTTATGTTATTTTTTTTGTTGTTTGGTGGAAATAAGCAGGTTTCTGCTGCATCGGCAAAGTGTAAAGTAGTATTTGCTAATGCCCGGGGGGTAGTGTCAACGCCAACGTATAAAAGTTGGGAGAGGACAGTAAAACCAGGACAGTGGATTAATCTTCCGGAGTATTCATGGTCCGGATACAGATGTTATTGGGAAGAGAAGTCGGGTAATACGGTAAAAAGATATAGTCCCGGGGCAAGATATAAGGTGACAAAGAATACAAAATTCTGTCTGCATAGATATGAACTGTATGATGTAAAATTTTACAGTGAAGATGGGAAAAAAGAACATAAAGATTTAAGAAAACAGGCGATTAAAGGTGAAAATATAACACTGCCGTCAGTGCCCCATTCGTCAACAACAATGGGACTGGGATGGTCGACTACAGCGAATGCTAAAACGTATCAAAAATCGGGAACAAAAATTAAAATAAATGGGGACATGAAGTTTTACTCAAAAACTCAGACAATCACTAGTGTAAACTTGTATAAATATGATGGCAAATTCTGGAAATCAGTACCTACCAATACAGGAAGTACGCCAGTATTTCCATCAGTAAATTTAGGAAGCATCAATATGTGCCTTGGGTGGTCTAAGACAATGGGAAAAAATTCCAGACCAGAGTATTATGCCGGAGACAGAATCCCTACAAAAACAGGTAATTATTATATGGTAAAATTTGGACCTGAGGATGACAAAGCACCTTCTTATATACGAACTCCGGAAGGATATGATATGGTTTACTTTGTTGGAGATTCCAGAACTATTGGACTTCAATGGGGACTGGGATCAAGAAAACCATCTAATGTGGATTTTGTAGCTGATAGCGGTGAAGGTCTGGAGTGGTTTGAAAGACGAGATGATACAGGAGGATATAAAAACCTTTATAGGAAAGTGCGTAAAATATTTGAAAATTCCGGAGGAAGAGCCAGACAGGCGGTAATAATTAATCTTGGAGTAAACGATCTTTGGAATTCGTCTTCATATATAGATTATATGAGACGTGTATCTCAACAGTTAAGAGGCGAGTTTAGATGCGATATGTACTATATGTCAGTAAATCCTGTAAACAGTGCCATGATCAAAGCATATGGAGGTACATATAGAACAGAAGCTCAAGTAGCTGCATTTAATAAAAGTATACGTATGTCATTGTGTAGTGGAAGCAATAACTATTTTACGTATATTGATGCTTGTACGGCACTTCAGAAGTATGGATGGATCAGTAACTTTCAGAATAAAGGAATATATGACGGTGTGCATTATTCTTATCAAACCTATCTCAGAATTTATGATTATTGTATAAGGAATTTGAGGAGATAAAAAGCAAAATGACAGAGTAGAAACTCTGAGACCATTTCAAGCTTTGTGTACACAGAAAATTGATATAAGATATGCCATTAGTTATTGAGGGGCTATCGGGAAATAGATAGTTCCAAACAGGGGCAGATTTGACTCATGCGAGTCAAATCTGCCCCTAAAACTTTTCCATAAAAAGAGAAAAAAGATGGCTAATGACAACCGTCTCCTCTCCGTTCCATGTTATAATGGAACTATGCTAAAACAAGATTATTATAACGAATTTTTTGAATTAGGGCAACAGAAAATGAACTTCAGTTTCTTCGAATTGTGTTTACCTGACGACGATCCAGTCTATACCCTGAAAAAAGTGATGGAGGATTTAGATTTTTCTGGCTTATTAGCCAATTATTCAGATAAGGGAAGAAATGGGTACAATCCAATTATGATGTATGCTGTTGTTACTTACGCAAACATGCGTGGGGTAAGGGCTGTTGACCGTATTGTGGAATTATGTGAAAGGGATCTTGCGTTTATCTGGCTTACCAAAGGACAGAAACCCAAAAGAGATGCGTTTTATGAGTTTAAAAATAAAAAACTAACGGCTGATGTATTGGATGAACTGAACTATCAGTTTCTCCGCCGTCTGCAAAAAGAAGGATTCATTACGTTAAAATCGCTTTTTATTGATGGAACAAAAATAGAAGCCAATGCAAACCGCTATACGTTTGTCTGGAGGGGGACGCTGAACTATCATCTTGCAGGATTGTTAGATACGATTGATTCGCTGTATCAGAAATATAATGTTCTGATTGATGAACATGAGTATGGCATGAAATATGACATTCCCTATGCTCATATGTTTGTGATTGAAGGAATGGAGAAAGTAAGAGATGTCATTGAAAAGAACCGGAAACGGAAACTGACAAAACATAAAAAGTTATCCAATAATACAATCATTGAGATTGATAACTGTTCCCCATTGGAAATCCAGCAACTATATGAGGAGCTGGAAACCTGTGGTGAACGTCTCATGGGCTATAAAGAATGTTTTGAAATCATGGGAAAAGATCGGAACAATTATTCCAAAACAGATTTAGAAGCTACATTTATGAGAATGAAAGAAGACCATATGCTAAATGGACAATTAAAAGCAGCATATAACATTCAGATAGCAGTAGAGAATTATTTCATTGTTCAGGCATATGTAAGTAATGACCGGACAGATTATAATACATTGATCCCTGTGTTAGAAAAGCACAAAAACGCATTTGGAGAAATTTTGGAAGAAGTAACTGCCGACAGTGGTTATTGCAGTGAAAAGAATCTTCTGTACTTAAAGGACCATAAAATCACCAGTTATATCAAACTGCAGGATCATGAAAAACGGAAAACACGTGCGTACACAGAAAATATTGGAAAGTATTACAACATGAAAACGCAGATATTTGAGGATGAACTTTATTACGTCTGTCATGATGGAAGGGAGCTTCATCATATCAGGACTGAGAAAAAAGAACAGGCTGGTTATACACAAACATTTGAGGTGTATGGATGCGCAGATTGTAGTGGCTGTGAACATAAAGCAAAATGTCTCTATAAATATGATGCTGAGAAAGATGCAGAGAAAAATAAGGTCATGAAAGTTAACGGACAATGGGAAGCTTTGAAAGAAGAATCCCATGCAAACATCCAGAGTGAGAAGGGGATTTTGAACCGGCAGATCCGTTCCATTCAGACAGAAGGACATTTTGGAGATATCAAAGAAAATGACGGTTTTCGACGTTTCAATTACCGGACAGCAGAAAAAGTATATAAAGAATTCATGCTGTATGCGATTGGAAGAAATATAAATAAATACCATCGTTTTCTTCATGATGAGATCAAGAAATTTGAGGGAAAAACCGAAGAAAAGGCTGCTTAGAAAAAGAGTGCTTTCAAAAATGCAGTCAAGGGATTTTTGTGTCCTAAAATACATACGGAAAAGAAAGAATACGAATCTCCCGAAGAAGTTCAAGTATTAAAAATACTGATTTCTACGGGAGATTCGTATTTTAAGATTCAGAGCCTAAAAGTCGGTATTAACCGACAGCCCCTTTTATTTTTATTCCTGAACAAATCCCTGTTCTTTCATTACATTGACAACCTGATTGACATACTCTGTGCATATCTCATCTGTTGCCGCTTCCACCATAACGCGGATCACAGGCTCTGTTCCGCTTTCTCTTACCAGAATTCTTCCGTCACTTCCAAGTGCTTCTGCCGCTGCTTTGATCGCATTCTGTACAGCTTCATTTTCCAATGCTGTCTTTTTGTCTGTCACACGGACATTCTGAAGAAGCTGCGGATAAATCTTCACTTCAGAGCACAGCTTTCCAAGTGACTGTTTCTTCTCCATAATAACTTCCATCAGCATCAGAGAAGTCAGGATTCCGTCTCCCGTTCTTGCGTGTTTGCTGAAAATAATATGTCCGGACTGCTCTCCGCCAAGAACAAATCCGTTTTTCATCATGTTTTCATACACATATTTATCACCGACTGCTGTCTGCTCATATTTCATGCCGACTTTATCACAGGCCTTGTAAAGCCCCAGATTGGACATTACAGTTGTAACTATCGTATTTCCTGCAAGTCGCCCCTGTTCCATCAGGTATTTTCCGCATACGTATAAGATCAGATCTCCGTCTACGACATTTCCGTTCTCATCCACGGCAATGCAGCGATCTGCATCTCCGTCATAGGCAAATCCTACATCCAGATTTTTTTCTTTTACAAATGCCTGCAGCTTTTCAATATGTGTGGATCCGCAATTTGTATTGATATTTACACCATCCGGCTCATTGCTGATCACATATGTCTTTGCTCCGAGTGCATCATACACACTTTTTGCAATGCTGGATGAGCTTCCATTGGCACAGTCCAGACCAATCTTCATATCTTTAAAGGAACGTGTTGCCAGTGAGATCAGATGTCCGATGTAACGATTTCTTCCTGCCGCATAATCAACTGTTCTTCCAATGTGTTCCCCAACCGCAAGTGGAAGCTCTTCTGTTTTTCCGTCAATATACGCTTCAATCTGCTTCTCTACTTCTGCTTCAATCTTATGCCCCTGTCCGTTGATCACCTTGATTCCATTGTCATAAAACGGATTGTGGCTCGCAGAAATCATAATTCCGCAGTCAAAATCTTCTGTTCTTACCACATAGGACACACTCGGTGTTGTTGTTACATGTAAGAGGTATGCATCTGCTCCGGAAGCTGTCAGTCCTGATGCCAGTGCATATTCAAACATATAACTGCTTCGTCTTGTATCTTTTCCGATCACGATTCTGGCTTTCTTCTCTCTGCCAAAATACCATCCCAGATAACGACCTACTTTGAAAGCATGTTCTACTGTTAAAACAACATTTGCCTCTCCTCTGAATCCATCAGTCCCAAAATATTTACCCATATGTCTCCCTCTTATTCTTTCTTTTGACCTTTTGTGTCACTGCCTTTCAGTACGTCACCGCACTGACGCTCTTATTATATTCTTTTTGATTTTAAAATACAACTGTTTTCTTTCTTCTGTTTTTCCTGTACAATAGATAACGTACAATCATTCATAATGGGAGGAAATGATGATAAAATTAATTGCAAGTGATCTGGATGGAACTCTTTTACAAAACGGCGCCCAGGCGCTCACTCCGCGGGCGATTGATCTGATTTCCAGACTGTGCGATGCCGGAATTCATTTTGTATCTGCCAGCGGAAGACAGTATGATAATCAAAAACGTGTCTTTGCACCTTTAAAGGACCGTATTTCATTTATCGCAGAAAATGGCTCAATCTGCATGCATCAGGGAAAAGTCATTTCCCGTGCTACGATCAACGATGATCTGGCAGCCAGGATTTTAAAGGAAATCAAAAAACAGGACCACTTTGAGATTGTAGTTTCCAGAGAAGATACCTGTTTCATCGAGAACAATGTACCGGAGTTTGTCAACCATATCGTCAATGTCATGCACAATACTACGCAAATCGTTGATGATATCACAAAAGTAGATGGACCGATCTTAAAGATTGCCATCTGCAATATGTCTGACAGTACTCATATTGTCGATAAATATTTAAAACATCTGCAAGATCTCTTTGGTTCCGAGATCAAAGTCGTCACCTCTGGAAACATCTGGATTGACTTTATCGCTCCGGGAAGCAACAAAGGGACGGCTCTTCAGAATCTGATGGACTTATTCCAGGTAAAACCGGAAGAATGTGTTGCTTTCGGAGATCAGTATAATGACATCGAGATGCTCCAACTTGCCGGCACCAGCTATGCCATGTCCAATGCAGCTCCCGGAATCTCTTACTATTCTACCTATGTGACAGATTCTGTGGAAGACGTACTGGAAGACATTCTTGCACAGGTTCGTTAACTCTGCCGCAAAAAAGGATGATAACTGCATCAGTCCATGCAGTTGTCATCCTTTTCACACTTTCTTTGATACGTTACATGTTATCTTTCTTCGATCTCCATGATCATATCCACACGTCTCTGATGGCGTCCCCCTTCAAACTCTGTATTCAGCCATACATCCACGATCATCTTTGCAAGCTCTGCTCCTACTACCCTCGCCCCGAATGCAAGTACGTTACAATTGTTATGCGCTCTGGACATTTTCGCGGTAAATGGCTCGCTGCATACTGCTGCACGCACACCTTTCACCTTATTTGCCGCAAGAGATATCCCCAGACCTGTACCGCAGATTAAGATTCCACAGTCCACTTCTTTTGCAACAACTGCACGGCCTACTGCTTCCCCATACTTCGGATAGTCGCAGCTTTCTGATGAATCCGTTCCGAAATCTACGACTTCATGTCCTTTTTCTTTCAGAAATTCGATGATCTCTGCTTTTAATTCCAATGCTGAATGGTCATTTCCAATTCCAATTCTCATAATCTCTCTCCTCGTATCTCTTTCTTTTTCCAATTCTCTTCTATTGTCCAATATCCAAAGATAATTGTCAAGCATCCGCATGTACTTTCTGCTATACAAAACAGGCACAAAAGACTGGCTCTTACCAGATCTTCCATGCCTGTTTCACTTTTTCAAACCTGCTATTTATATTTGTTGTTGTAAATAAACAAGAGTGTCAGCAAGCCTACCAGTCCTACCAGTTCCATAATCAGTCCCGGCACGCCGATATTTTTCTGTCCTATCATGATCAGGGCGAGGCAGACAACAAAAACAATAGCCATGATCAAAGTTCGAATCTTTCCTTGCATTTTTGTCTCCTCCTATCCTTTGAGTCCACCAAGTGTCATACCTTCTGTCAGTCTCTTCTGTACACAGATATACAGAACCAGTACCGGAATCATAACGATCACAAGACCTGCATACATAATACCGTAGTTGGTTGCTGTTCTCTCGACTGCCATCAGATTCTTCAGTCCCATTGCCAGTGTTCCGTTTTCATCCATCAATGTATATGCGATAATATATTCATTCCAGAATGTCAGGAAATTGAACATGATTACCGTCAGAATACTTGGTTTTGCCATCGGAATCATGATCTTAACCATCGTCTTAAAGTATCCGCATCCATCCATATAAGCTGCTTCTTCAAATCCTTTCGGAAGTGTCTGGAAATATCCGCTCAGCAGATAAATCGTAAACGGCAGGTTACAGGATGCGTAGATCAGTGCCAGGATAAACCGGTTATCCAGGAAAAAATCTACATGCAGAGCCTTGTTCCAGGAACTCAGCATCAAAAAGATCGGTACTACAATGTAATTGACATTGATAAACAATCCTGCCATGAACGCACCATTGAAGAACTTCTTTCCTCTGAACTTAAAGCGTGCCAGCACATAAGATGCCGGAAGAGCCAGGATCAGAAGAAGTGCAAGAGCCAGCGCTGTCACAATGAAAGAGTTCAGGAAGAAATCTCCCATTCTTGCATCCTGAAATGCTACTACAAAGTTCTGATAGTAAAACTGTTTTGGAAGTGCCCATGGATTTACATCCGCTCCAATGAATTCTGCATTCTTCTTCAAACTCGCCATAAATACCCATGCAACCGGTACAATGATCGAAATAGCCAGAGCGATCAGAGCTACATAGATAAAAATCTTGTAAAGTACATGTGTAGGAATTCTGTGTTTTTTCTCATGCATATCTCTACTTCGCTCCTTTCTAGAATTCTAAGACTTCTCTGTCTGTAATCTTGTTTACAACTGCTGCCAGTATGAACGAGAAGAGGAATACAACAACTCCGATCGCCATACCGTATCCGTATACACCTGCTCCATATGCCTGCTTGTACATATAGTTCAGGAAAACTTCTGTCTTTCCGTTCGGGCCTCCGTCTGTCATGATCTGAACAAACAGGAAACTTAAGTTGATCGTACTGATGATATAGAATGTCAATGTAGTACGGATATTGCTCCAGATCAACGGCAAAGTCACCTGGAAGAAAATCTGAATCTCTGTTGCTCCATCCAGTGATGCGGCCTCATAGAGATCTTCCGGAATTGCTGCCATACTGGACATATACATGACCATATAATATCCGATTGCCTGCCATACCAGTGCAAAGATCACAGAATAAATAACAATACTCGGATCTCCCATCCACTGATGCTTTAATCCACTCAGATGAATCGCATCCAAAAATGTATTGAGCAGTCCTGTACTCGGATTGTAGATTGCACCGAAAATACCTGCAATAACAACAATACTCAAAATGTTTGGTATGTAGAAAATAATTCTGAAGAAATTCTTGCCTTTAAAGTTCCCTCTTGAAAGTAACGCCGCAAATAAAACTGCAAGAACGATCGTACAGATCATTACCATTACAATGATAAGAATCGAGTTCTGCATCGCTTCCAGAAAGTTCTTATCATCCATCAGTTTTACAAAGTTGCTGAATCCCACAAAATTCTTCTTATTTGTAATTCCACCCATGCGGTACAAGGACATACGGAAGACATTGATCGTCGGAATAAATATAAAGATCGTTGCCAGAATTACAGCAGGCGCCAGACAAATGAATATAAATCTTCTCTGCGCTTTCTCCCTGTTCATAGATTTCCTCCTCCATACTGCTGTCTTTTAAAAACGGTGAGTTATCATAACTCACCGTTTCATGTCAGCCGAATATCACTCTTTTATTTCTCTAATGCGTCTGCGCATTTTTCCCAAGTCTCTACTAACTGTTTCTGCCATTCATCAACTGTCATATCGCCTGTGTTGATAGACTCGATCGGTCCGTAAACAGCTTTTGCCATATCCAGTCCTTCGATCGGAGCTGTTGTTGCCCATTTACCTGTAACAGCTACAACGTCATCTGCTGTTGCTGCTGCATAACAGTCTTTTGTAACACCGTCTGGAAGCTTGTCTGCTGCTCCTTTTACAGGAACTACTACTGGTGTATCAGATTCTTTTCCGGACTCTTTGTCTGTTGTCTTGTTGTTCAGACAGATATCAACTACTTCGTCAGAATACATGAATTTCACAAATTCTTTTGCAAGATCCATGTTAGGTGCATCAGCAGGTACCCACATCTGCTCTGTAAATGTGTATACAGACTGTGATTCATCTTCGCTCCATTTCGGAACACCCATCATACCCCATTCGTAATCTTCCGGAGTAGAAGCTGCCATCTCACCGATCACCCAGTTTCCGTTTGGCATAAATAATGCTTTTCCATCGATTACGTTCTGCTGATTGATCTTGAATCCACCGTCAGCGTTTGCATTGGAAACTGTATCTTCCTGTGTATAGTCTTTTCCTACAAGTTTTGCAACTGTATCAAGAACTTTCTTTCCTTCATCAGATGTCCATGTATTTGCATCATATTTTAATGCATCATTGTAGAAATCAAGTCCGCCTGCCTGTGCGAGCATTGCATAGATTGTAGCATCAAAGTATCCTGTTGTAGGGAATGTAAAGAGTGCATGTCCGTCTTTCTTAGCCTGCTCGCCAAGTGCGAAGAACTCATCCCATGTTGTAGGAATCTCATACTGTTTTCCTTCTCCTACTAATGTAGCATTATACCAGAATCCTGTAGGTGTATAGAAAATCGGTGCCAGATAAATCTTTCCGTCTCCGTATGGCTGTGCATCTGTACCATCCAGGATACCATCCAGCATCTTGTCTTTCAGTTCGTCATCGAATACATCAGAGATATCCGCAATCGCTTCTTCCTTCAGCATTGTCTCTGTGAATCCACTTGGCTGTCCCAGGTTGTAATATACAACGTCCGGTACATCTCCATTCTGAATTGCTTTTGTCAGGTCTTTGTCCAGTTCAGGAGACATCTCAAGTTCTACTTTTACTCCATCATGAGACTCTTCAAATGCTTTCGCGATATCTTCCCAGATCTGAGTTCCGTTACCACCTTCGAACGCAGCAACTTTCAGGACTGTCTCTTCTGAGCCTTTGTCAGCATCTTTTCCTGAATCCTTGCCTGAATCATCACTTGATCCGCATCCGGCCAGCATAGAAGTTGCCATGGCGGAAACAAGTGCGAGTGCCATCAGTTTTCTAACCACTTTCTTTTTCATCTTATATCCTCCCTGTCGATTTGATAACTTTATGATAGCTCATCTGTCTATATTTTTCTATTCGGAAGTTGGCTTGGATTTTATAATTATTGCTATTTCACCTTAGTTTTTTTAATAAAAACTTTTTTCTTTGTGAATCAAGTCATTTTAATAAGTATAACTTTGTATTTTTTATCACTTTTATACAATTTAATTTTCTTTTTTCGACAATCAAATCATGGAAACCTGTTTATTTTAGACAAATTCTGACATTATGCAGATTTGCGGATATTTTGTTCCTTATTCTTCACTTCCGGTCAGCAGACGGATGGGTTCTCTTTTCAGGTTTTGCCATAATTTCTCCACCTTTTCCACATTTGGCCTGGCTGCCTTCACAGAAAGAATTGCCTGTACCGCATTCTGCAACGGATTGTTGATGCTGGAAAGCAAGTATAAAATACTCAGCATTGCATTTGCAGATACTTTTCCTTTTGCAGCCGTCCAGGCACAGAATAAAATCTGAAAAAACAACGTCCCATATGTCAATGAGAGAGCAAACACTTCACCGCTGCTCGCACAGAAGCGAGAGTGATAACGAGACTCTTCCACATCCTTTACACAACTTCCAAACAACTCTTCCGTTTCTTTTCCAATTTGAAAACATTGAATCACTTCAAATCCTCCAAAGAAATCTTTCAGTTTCCCTGTATACTGTTCTAAGTTCCGGTAAAACCTTCCCTCAGCTTCGGAAATCACATTTCCAAATAAAAACGGTACTGCAACCGGTATCCACACTGTCAGCAGAACCATACCTGCCACCCGGCCATCGTAATAGCAAAGAACTGCCAGACATCCAAGAAAAACAAAGCTCTGCTGAATAATCTCCGGAATCTTCGCAAAATAGTTATTCTCCAAATTTGTTACATCACTATTCAGTATTGAGAGATACATCCCACTGTTGTTGCTCGTAAACTGGATCATATCCTGATCCAGCACTGCATCGAACACATCCCTCTTCAGCTGTATATTGATCCGCTTCAGAAATGTCCTCCGAAAGTAAGCGCAGGCATTCTGACTGACTGCATAATAAAAAACAGTAAACAAAAGAACCCCTGCCAGTCTCAAAATCGCTGCCTTTGTCATATCTCCCGGCAATTCTCCAATTTTCTGAAACACAAATGCCCACATCGTTTCCCCCATTCCCGCCAGAATGGAACATAAGATCACACCTGCCAGATGCCCCTTATTTCTTTGAAAATAAACATGAATCGAACCTGTTTTCTGTATCATAATGTCCTCCCCTGCTAATGATTCACGGTATAGAGGCTATAGAAAAATTGCTGTTTCTTCATCAACTCTTCAAACGTCCCCATCTCCACAATTTTTCCCTGGTGCATGGTCAAAATGCAGTCATACTGCTTCAAAATCGACTCATGAAATCGATGTGTTACATTCAATATGGTGGTCTCTTTTTGACTTAAGATCAACTGCTCGATCTGCATGGAAAGTTCTGCATCCAGACTGGACGTTGCCTCATCCAGCAATAACACTTCTGCCCTGGTTAAAATTGCCCTTGCAATCGCGATCCGCTGTTTTTCCCCACCGGAAAAATTATTGCCATTTTCGCAAACCATCTGCTCTGTCCCCAATGGATTGTCTTCTACGATTTTCTCAAGTCCTGCCTTTTTTACTGCAGCTTTGATTTCTTCATCCGGATATTCCTGAAACATCGTAATGTTTGCCCGCAATGTATCTTCAAACAAAAACACATTCTGATGGATCATGGCTATTTTCCGACTTAGACTTTTTCTTTCTATCATCCGAAGTTCCTGTTCTCCTATGAGAATTTCTCCCTCGTAGTCTTTATAATAGTTCGCCAGCAGCTTCAACAACGTTGATTTTCCGCATCCGCTGCTTCCCACAATGGCATACTTTTTCCCTTTCTCAAAGCACATATTCACCCCATGTAAGACCTCTTTTGCTTTCGTGTAGCCAAATCGTACCTCTTTCAACTCCAACGGCATGACTGATTTTACCGATTCCCCTGTTTTCTTCGATTCTTCCGGTCTTTCCTTGAAAAGCGTCTCCACCTTTCTTGCATTTGGAATTGCTGCCTTGACATCCAAAAGCAGATATGCAATCTCCCGGATGGGATTGTTGACACTGGAGATCAAATAAAAAATACTCAGCAGCATCCGCTCTGAAATACTTCCGATAAATACCAGATACGCTGAGACAAATAACTGTATACTCAAGATCAGATACGTCAGCAATAACGTCAATATTCCGTATGGATTCTGATATCGTCTTCCCTCATAACGCCGTTTCTCCACATCTTCCACACTTTTCGCAAACCGTTTTTTCACTTCGTCCTCAACCTGAAAACTATGAATCACTTCAAAACCACCCATCCAGTCTTTCAGCTTCCGATTGTAATTCTCAAGTTCTTCATATAATGCTTTGGTCTTCTGTGACAATTTCTCTCCGATTAAAAATGGAACCGCCACCGGGAGTAATGCCGTCAAAATCACCAGACACACGATCCTGACGTCATAATAGCAGAGTACACCCGCACAAGTCAGAAATACAAATCCATTTTGTAAAATCTCCGGAATCTTCGCAAAATAGTTGTTCTCCAGATTTGTTACGTCATTGTTTAACACAGACAGATATACCGCGCTGTTTTTCTCCGTAAACTTTGCCACACCTTTTTTCATCAGCGCATGAAATACATCCTGTTTCAATTGTGTATTGATCTGTTTTAACAACCTTCTCTGAAAATAAAACATCAGCTGTTGACTGACCACAAAATACAGCAGACACAATCCTGCAGACAGACATAATTGCTGGATGGAGGTGTCTGCCGTTCCTCCTGCAAATCCACTGGCCTGTTCAAATAAAAATGACCAGAGCATGTAAGAGGTTCCACTCATGATTGAAAAAATAACAAATCCTGTAAGGATCCCCTTATTTCTTCCGAAGTAGCCGTGTACGAAAATCTGTTCTTGCATATCACATTTCCCCTTTCACAGTTCTCATTATCAAAGAAAACGCAAAAAAATCCCATGACGTAATCGAAAAACATCTTTCCCGATTTCGTCATGGAATTCTTTCTTCTAATATGTTACTGTCTTTTTTCATCCAACGGCCAGTTCTTTTCCATATACGTCTGCAGGGAATGCTGCAATTCCAGATCACCGAACATTTCACTCAAAGCATATGCCTGTTCAAATTGCTCTTTTCTCACATCCTGCCCGGCCTCTTTCATGGCATAGATCCGGTTTGCAAACAGCATATTCAACGGTCCCTGTCCTTTTTCCAAAACCATTCGGATTCCCTGTTCTGCCAGTGCAATTCCTTCTTCTACTTTCCCCACTTCCGGGAGCGTATTTGCCAAATTGCTCCAGATCAGCATCACTTCCTGAAAATGATGTTCCATCCGCACCTCACTGTTACCATAAACTTGCAACAGCAGCTTCCAGATTTCTACTGCTTTCTCTTTTTCACCACGGATCTTTTCTGCAAGAGCAATCTGCTGCAAAAGTATTGTCTCTGTATTTGTAAATACATGTGCACGCTCTTCACAAAACATCCGTTGTTCCATCGGTTCTTTCCGTGTGTAAGACAATGTTTTTCTATGCCGTCTGATCCATTCATCTTCTAAAAACTTTCCCTTTTGGTACTCCAGACAGGTTCTGTATCCTTCCGTATACTGTCTGTTAATCTTTTTACTCAAATCCAGTTTTTCTTCCAGCCTTTGCTGGCACATCTCCCAGGCTTTCAGATTGGAAGCCGACACCGCTGCTCTTAGTTCTTGCACCAACTCCAGCACCGCAAAATCCTCAGTCCACACCTCTCCCATATAGTACCCCGACCGTATTTTCAACCTGGACTTCAATGCTTCCAGATTTTTCAGACTCGGACTTCGCTTTCCTGTTTCGATTCTGGAATACGTCTCCGGCGTACAGATTCCTTCGCTGATTTCTTCCTGAGACGCTCCTTGCTCCACTCTGGCTGAAAGCAAAATTTCAGGTATTAAAAAAAGATTCTGCGGGATCTCAATTCCCCATTCTGCCTGCGGAATTTCCACGCCATATTCCTGATACATCGCTTCCAAAATCTTTTTCCAAACTTGATAAGAAACAGCCTCGAACTCTTTTCCCAGACAGATTGCATCCTTCCTCATATACCCAAGCAATTCCACCGTATACTCAAACCTCTGATCTTTTCTGCTGTTTTCAAATGCTTCTCTGCACAACAAATACCGTTTCTGTGCATTTGCCTCTCCAGTCACATACCGACAATATAGACACACCGCTCGCGGAAAAATCTGATTTTTTGCCTGAATATCTGTTATATGCTCCTGAATGTATGGAAGAAGCGCTTCCAACAATTCTCTTCCTTGCTCCACTTCCTTTTGTATCTTGCACTTTGCATAAAAAAGCAACAAATT
>ENA-ORSR01001003-ORSR01001003.1-human-gut-metagenome-genome-assembly--contig:-NODE-1003-length-21667-cov-7.000370_pt1 | contig 21667 bp, 9 predicted proteins | sample MGYA00241901_ERZ509166 | MGnify/ENA primary metagenome ERZ509166 (study PRJEB26280, sample SAMEA2338860) | human gut metagenome | biome: human gut; feature: human-associated habitat; material: faeces... | reverse complement strand
CAGACAAGCAGTTGAGCCACCTTCAGGGGGTGTCCGTTTGGCTGTTCGATTTTTTAGCCCTAAAATAGAGGCTCTATTTTAGGGAAACAGAGCCTCTGTTTGTATGAAATAGAGACTCTATTCCGATAAAACAGAACCACCGTTTTCCCGAATCCAACAATTCTTCCTATATTTGCCACCAAAATAAAACGAGCCTGCTAATGAAACGGTTTTTCTTATATACAATCCTCTCCTTCTTCCTGCTGCTTCCGTCCGCCGGACAAGCACCTGCCAACAGCAACGACTCCATCCGCTTGAGCTTGTTGACTTGCGCTCCCGGAGAAGAAATATATTCCTTGTTCGGACACACTGCCATCCGCTATGAAAATCCGTCACAAGGGATTGACATTGTGTTCAATTACGGATTATTCAGTTTCAACACTCCTAACTTCATCTTCCGCTTCTCGCTCGGAGAAACCGACTACCAACTGGGAGTGACGGATTATGAGCATTTTGCGGCTGAATACGCATTCTACGGACGCAGCGTGTGGCAGCAAACACTAAACCTGACTGATGAAGAGAAAACAAAACTAATCCAGTTATTACAAGAAAATTATCGCCCGGAAAACCGGGTGTATCGTTATAATTTCTTTTACGACAATTGCGCCACCCGTCCCCGGGACAAGATAGAAGAAAGCATTGCAGGAAAGGTGGTTTATCCGACGGAATCGCAGGATGGTTCGCGCACTTTCCGCGACATCGTACATCAATATTGCAAAGGACATCCGTGGGCGCGTTTCGGCATCGACCTCTGCATCGGAAGCGAAGCCGACCAACCCATCACACAACGGCAAATGATGTTTGCCCCCTTCTATCTGATGGATGCTTTCGACGGCGCACAGATCTCCACAGATACCTATTCCCGTCCGCTTGTCAAGACCAACGAACTGATAATCGACGTCACTCCCGAACCGGATGAAAGCGGCTGGATGCCCACTCCTCTCCAATGCTCGTTACTCTTATTTATACTGACAGCCGCCGCCACGATCTATGGCATCCGCCGGAGAACCGGATTATGGGGGATCGACCTTGTTCTTTTTGGCATGGCAGGTATCGTGGGATGCGTCCTCGCCTTCCTCGCCCTCTTCTCCCAACACCCGGCAGTCAGCTCCAATTTCCTGTTATTGGTTTTCCATCCGGGGCAACTTCTTTTCCTTCCCTACATCGTATATTGTGTCCGAAAAGGGAAGAAATGCTGGTACTTGACCTTGAATCTGGTCGTTTTAACACTTTTTATAGTGCTTTTTCCTGTAATTCCGCAAAGATTTGACTTTGCTGTTGTACCTTTGGCACTCGTTTTGCTGATACGTTCAGCAAGCAATCTGATTGTGACATCTAAAAAGAAATAATGAAAGGACTACTAACTTCCCTCATCACCGTACTGACTTTCACCGGGCTACAAGCCCAGTCACTGCCTTCCGCCCCTAAATTAGTGGTAGGGCTGACTATCGACCAACTGCGTACGGACTATCTGGAAGCGTTTTCGTCACTCTACGGCGAGAAAGGCTTCAAACGTCTTTGGAAAGAGGGAAGAGTGTTCCATAACGCCGAATATACCTTCTGCAACGTAGACCGCGCTTCTGCCATCGCAGCCATTTACAGCGGCACGACGCCTTCCATGAACGGAATCATCTCCCAACGATGGATGGACGCCTCTACCCTTCGCCCCGTCAACAGTACGGACGATACCGAATTCATGGGATATTACACCGACCAAACGGCCGCACCCACCAAATTACTGACTTCCACCATTGCCGACGAGCTTAAAATAGCGACCCAAGGCAAAGGACTCGTATATGCCATCGCCCCCGATTGCGACGCCGCGCTTTTCGCAGCCGGACATGCCGGAAACGGTGCTTTCTGGCTCAATCCCAACACCGGAAAATGGAGCGGAACGACCTATTATGGAGAGTTTCCGTGGTGGGCAAGCCAATACAATGACCGGCAGGCGATTGATTTCCGTATTGCGGGTATGACATGGGAACCGGTATTCCCCCGTGGCATGTACACTTTTCTGCCAGATTGGCGGGATATACTCTTCAAATATAAATTTGACGACGACCGTAACAATAAGTACAGACGCTTCATCGCCAGCCCTTTTGTGAATGACGAAGTGAACGCACTTGCCGAAGAGGCATTGAACAAAAGCTCCATCGGCATGGATGACATTACTGACTTATTGGCACTCACTTATTATGCAGGAAACTACGCACATAAATCCGTACAGGAATGTGCCATGGAAATACAAGACACCTACGTGCGTCTCGACCGCAGTATCGAAAACCTGCTCGAAGCGCTCGACAAGAAAGTAGGACTACAAAACGTGCTTATTTTCGTCACTTCCACCGGATATACGGACAGCGAATCGGCTGACTCGGGATTGTACAAGATTCCCGGCGGAGAGTTTTATCTCAACCGTTGTGCCGCCCTATTGAATATGTACCTGATGGCTACGTATGGCGAAGGAAAGTATGTGGAAGCTCACCACAACCAGCAGATTTATCTGAATCATAAATTACTGGAAAAGAAGGAACTGAATCTGGCAGAGATCCAACAAAAGTCAGCAGAATTCCTGATGCAGTTCAGCGGAGTGAACGAAGCATATTCAGCCAACCGGCTGTTGCTGGGTTCATGGACGCCGGAAATTCATAAAATACGCAACGGCTACCACCGCAAACGTTCGGGCGACCTCGTAATCGACGTTCTTCCCGGATGGACCATCGTCAACGAGAACGGCGGCGAAAACAAAGTGGTACGTCATTCTTATATCCCTTCACCGCTGATTTTCATGGGACATTCCGTAAAACCGGCCATTATCCAGACACCTGTAACCATTGAACATATTGCGCCCACACTGGCACATTTCATGCGCATCCGGGCTCCCAATGCCTGTACTTCTGCTCCTATTACCGACCTACGGTAAAAATTTACTCACAAAAACAGGGAGCAAAACATAAATAAATCAGCATTTTAATGTAACTTTGCGGAGATTATTCGCCACAAATCCCACAGATTCACACAGATTAAAAAGAAAGATCCGTGTTCTATATGAAAAAATCTGTGTAAATCCGTGAAATCTGTGGTGCAGAAAAAGATAAATAATAAACTAAATAATATAACATGGGATTTAATGAATTTTTAAGCTCGATTTTCGGAAACAAATCCACACGAGACATGAAAGAAATCAAGCCCTGGGTGGAAAAGATCAAAGCTGCCTACCCGGAGGTTGAGAAACTGGACAACGACGCCCTCCGTGCCAAAACGGAAGAACTCAAAAAATATATCCATGAATCGGCTACTGCCGAACGTGCGAAAGTGGAAGAGTTGAAGGCAAGCATCGAGACACTGGAACTGGAAGACCGCGAAGAAGTCTTCGCACAAATCGATAAGACAGAAAAAGAAATTCTGGAGAAATATGAAAAAGCACTGGACGAAGTACTGCCCGTTGCTTTTTCTATCGTGAAAGCCACTGCCAAACGTTTCACAGAAAATGAAGAAATCGTTGTTACCGCTACGGATTTTGACCGCCAACTGGCTGCAACGAAAGATTTTGTACGCATCGAAGGCGACAAGGCCATCTATCAGAATCACTGGATAGCCGGTGGTAACGACACGGTATGGAACATGGTTCATTACGATGTACAGCTCTTCGGTGGTGTCGTTCTGCACAAAGGTAAGATTGCGGAAATGGCAACCGGTGAAGGTAAAACATTGGTGGCTACCCTCCCGGTATTCCTCAACGCACTGACCGGAAACGGTGTGCACGTGGTTACCGTGAATGATTACCTCGCCAAACGTGACTCCGAATGGATGGGACCTCTTTATATGTTCCACGGATTGAGCGTGGATTGTATCGACCGCCATCAACCGAACTCCGACGCACGCCGTCAGGCATACCTGGCAGACATCACGTTCGGTACGAACAACGAATTCGGTTTCGACTACCTGCGTGACAACATGGCTATCAGTCCGAAAGACCTTGTACAACGTCAGCACAACTATGCCATCGTCGATGAGGTCGACTCGGTATTGATTGACGACGCCCGTACTCCGTTGATTATCTCCGGTCCTGTACCGAAAGGCGACGACCAATTGTTCGAGCAACTCCGTCCGTTAGTAGAACGTCTGGTAGAAGCACAGAAAGTATTGGCTACCAAATATCTCTCCGAAGCTAAGAAACTGATCGCATCCAACGATAAGAAAGAGGTGGAAGAAGGATTCCTCGCTTTATACCGCAGCCACAAGGCATTGCCGAAAAACAAGGCTTTGATTAAGTTCCTTAGTGAACAGGGTATCAAGGCAGGTATGCTCAAAACGGAAGAGATCTACATGGAACAGAACAACAAGCGTATGCATGAAGTTACTGATCCGCTGTATTTCGTAATCGACGAGAAACTGAATAGTGTAGACCTGACAGATAAGGGTGTAGACCTGATTACCGGTAACTCTGAAGACCCGACATTGTTCGTTCTTCCGGACATCGCCGGACAACTTTCGGAACTGGAAAACCAACATCTGACTAACGAACAACTGCTTGAAAAGAAAGATGAACTTCTGACAAACTATGCCATCAAATCGGAACGTGTACACACCATCAACCAGTTGTTGAAGGCTTACACCATGTTCGAGAAAGATGATGAATATGTAGTGATCGACGGACAGGTGAAGATCGTAGACGAGCAGACAGGCCGTATCATGGAAGGTCGCCGCTACTCTGACGGATTGCACCAGGCTATCGAAGCCAAGGAACGTGTGAAAGTGGAAGCTGCTACGCAGACCTTTGCAACGATTACTTTGCAGAACTACTTCCGTATGTATCACAAACTGTCCGGTATGACCGGTACTGCTGAAACGGAAGCAGGCGAACTTTGGGACATCTACAAATTGGACGTAGTCGTGATCCCGACCAACCGTCCGATTGCAAGAAAGGATATGAACGACCGCGTTTACAAGACGAAACGCGAAAAGTATAAAGCTGTTATCGAGGAAATCGAAAAATTGGTTCAAGCAGGACGTCCGGTATTGGTGGGTACTACTTCGGTAGAAATCTCCGAAATGTTGAGCAAGATGCTTACCATGCGTAAGATTGAGCACAAGGTATTGAACGCCAAACTGCACCAGAAAGAAGCGGACATCGTTGCTACCGCCGGTTTAAGCGGAACAGTAACCATTGCTACCAATATGGCTGGTCGTGGTACCGACATCAAGCTGAGTCCGGAAGTGAAAGCTGCAGGCGGTCTTGCCATCATCGGTACAGAACGCCACGAATCACGCCGTGTGGACCGTCAGTTACGTGGTCGTGCAGGACGTCAAGGCGACCCGGGTTCTTCTGTATTCTTCGTATCTTTGGAAGATGACCTGATGCGTTTGTTCTCCAGTGACCGCATTGCCAGTGTAATGGACAAACTGGGTTTCAAAGAAGGTGAAATGATTGAACACGGCATGATTTCCAAATCCATTGAACGTGCGCAAAAGAAAGTTGAGGAAAACAACTTCGGCATCCGTAAGCGTCTGTTGGAATATGACGACGTGATGAACAAGCAACGTACAGTAGTCTACACCAAACGCCGCCACGCTTTGATGGGCGAACGTATCGGCATGGATATCGTGAACATGATTTGGGACCGTTGTGCCAATGCCATTGAAGCGCCCGACTACGAAAACTGCAAGATGGATGTGCTCCAGACACTTGCCATGGAAGTACCTTTCACCGAAGAGGAATTCCGTAATGAGAAGAAAGAAAAACTGGCAGACAGAACTTTTGACGCTGCCATGGAACTCTTCAAACGCAAGACAGAACGTATGGCACAGATAGCCTATCCGGTCATCAAACAAGTATACGAAACGCAGGGACACATGTACGAAAACATACTTATCCCCATCACAGACGGAAAACGTATGTACAACATCTCCTGCAACCTGAAGAGAGCTTATGAGACAGAATGTAAGGAGGTGGTGAAGTCATTCGAGAAATCCATCTTGCTGCACGTCATCGACGAAGCATGGAAAGAAAACCTGCGCGAGCTGGACGAGCTGAAACACTCCGTGCAGAATGCAAGTTACGAGCAGAAAGACCCGCTGCTGATTTACAAGCTGGAATCTGTGAACTTGTTTGATGCCATGGTGAATAAGATTAATAATCAGACTATCTCTATCTTAATGCGTGGACAAATCCCGGTACAAGAGGCTCCGGCTGAAGCCCCTGAGGCTCCCCAGGCTCCCCGCCAAGTAGAGGTGCGCCAGGCTGCTCCGGAACAACGCCAGGATATGAGCAAGTATCGCGAACAGAAGGTTGATTTGAATGACCCGAACCAGCAGGCCGCTGCGGCACAAGATACGCGTGAACAACCAAGACGCGAACCTATCCGTGCCGAGAAGACCGTAGGACGCAATGATCCTTGTCCTTGCGGAAGCGGTAAGAAATACAAAAACTGCCACGGAAGGAATGCATAAAGCAAAGCTATAAAATAATAAGGCGATAGGGTGATAAGATGATACCGTCAGGTATCTTTTATCACCCTATCACTTTTTCTCCTACCACATTATCACATTTTTTATTCGTTCCAGCTTTTGAATATTCAGCTAAAAGAGTACTTTTGCTCCGAAGAACAAAACCAAAGACTATGACCAAATATCACTATTGTCTGTTATTGATGGGTTCTCTGCTGTTAGGCAGCTGCCAGAGTGTAGAACAACTGTCCATTGATTACATGCTTCCGGCAGAAGTCAGTTTCCCGGCAACACTGAAACGTGTGGCTGTTGTCAACAACATGCCAAACGTACCGGACAACAAACTCATCATCACTGAGGAAGAACAGAAAAAAAGCGAGAATGAGGTGGCACGCCTCACCAACTACTACAATGGAGACGCCGCAATAACAACCGAATCCCTTGCAGAGGCCCTTGCCAACGAAAACTACTTTGAAGAGGTTGTGATATGCGACTCTGCCCTCCGGAGTAAAGACATCAATCCCCGCGAAAGCACATTATCGAGAGATGAAGTACTGGAACTTACACAGAATTTGGACGTAGATTTCCTGATAGCCCTGGAAAACATACAAATGCGTTCCAATCGCAAGATAAGTTATATGCCCGACTGGGGTGTGTTCCTCGGCACAGTGGATGTAAAGGTATATCCTACCGTCAGAATATATTTACCTAACCGCAAAGGTCCTATGGTGACCGTCAACAGCAATGACAGTATTTTCTGGGAAGAGGCAGGAAATGGTGAAGCGTCAGTACGTTCCCGCCTCATCAGCGAAGAAGACATGGTGAAGCAAGCATCTGAATTTGCAGGAACGGTTCCGGTAAGACATCTACTCCCCTATTGGAAAACCAGTAACCGCTATCTCTTCAGTGGTGGTTCTGTAAATATGCGTGACGCAGCCGTATATGCCAAAGAAGAAAATTGGAGTAAAGCAGTAGAGCTCTGGAAGCAGACCTACGAAACAAAAAAAGGAAAACAGAAAATGTATGCAGCCTATAACACCGCTTTGGGCTACGAAATGCAAGACAGCATAGATACTGCCTTGGAATGGGCATTAAAAGCGCAAACCCTTGCCCGTGAGAAAAGCAAGACAGACAAAAAAGAGACAGGCGAAATACATAATGGAACCATCTCCTATTATATCTTTATCAGCATGTATGTAGACGAATTGGAGAAACGAAAAGAGGGAATGGCACGCCTGAACATGCAAATGAACAGATTTGATGATGATTTTTAGTCAAATGATGCAGAGATAACCGTTTTTTTTATACCTTTGAACAACCATTAAGAAAAGAAAGTTATTATGAAGCTCAGTCAATCGTCATTAGCACTCTTGGAGGACACTCTTAAAAAAGCAATCGGCAAATACACCTGCGGTTGCGAACAGACTATCGTTACAGACATTCATCTGCAACCGAATCAGAATTCGGGCGAACTGTCTATCTTTGATGATGAAGATGAAGAGCTTGCCAATACTTCCATTGAAGAATGGATGACATACGAGGGGGATGATTTCTACGAAAATGTAGAGCGTATCTTGTCCTCACTGCTCTGCAACATGAAAAATGAAGGAAAGTTCGACAAGCTGACTATTCTGAAACCATTCTCTTTTGTACTGGTGGATGATGATAGAGAAACAATAGCAGAACTGTTGCTGATGGATGATGATACTCTATTGGTCAATGAAGAGCTACTGAAAGGATTGGATGAGGAACTGGATTCTTTTCTGAAAGAGCTGCTGGAAAAATAATATTCCAAACAATCAGCCTATAAGGAAAAGAGACCTTCTTATAATAAATTAGCCCCTGCGATATAAAACGACCGCAGGGGCTAATTCTTTTTTACCTATACAATACCTAACGTATCTTAATTCCATAGAAAGAACTTGAGGTGGTAACAAAAAGTACATCCTTCTGCCTTCCACCAATTGCCAAGGAAATCGGGCGTTCTTCTATCTGAATACGTCTCTGCTCTTTACCATATTTGTCATAGACAAATATTTCACCATCAGCAACATAGACATTCCCATCAGCATCGGTCACATTACTGTATTGGCCATAAGGACATATTATTCCTTGTTCTGTCAAACGGCCATCCACACCAACGGAAAGTTGTACTGTCGTTTTATTCATCTCATTTACAATATAAACCGGTTCTGACTGACCGGGCACTGTAACAGTCAAAGCACAAGAACGTCCCAAATCATAGGTATCCGGAATAATTGTCACGCCATCCGGAGCGACAAAACTATACTCAGGCATACTGGCAACCACCTTGTCAAAGTCACCTCTCCAGCGACTGGAAGGGTGAATGACCTTCTGTATATTCTTCATACCGGCTGTAACAACACGTGGCATAGGCTTCATCGTAGCATCCACGCTATCCGGATTAAAAGAATACCCCCAAGCACTCCAGCCACTGTTACCCCAACCACTGTACATCGGATTATCATCCGGCAAGCGCACTACCGTTTCCTGCTTGCCGTTCACCAGATAACCCGGCTGAGGGTCATAGCGGAAAATAACCAGCAGATTGTCTTGCGTATCAGTGGCCAATGTAAAAGGCTTCCAGGGATAATCAGCTATCAAAGTAATCTGCTCCGTGTCTGCCGACCATCTATAGATTTTCTTCAGACGGTTTTCACAGAAGTAGATATTTCCTTTACTGTCGGTAGTAGCTCCGGAGGCCAGTTCAAAACCGGTAGCCAGCTTCACAGGCTTGTCCATGACCGTGCAGGAAGGGCGAAGGCTCTTCTCGCTACCCGAAACAGTGAGACGGGCAAAGTCCCACGAATAAACGGGCAACTTCTTATTCATATCATATATAGGAAACTCTATGACTGGTAATATCTGCGTATAATTGTGCATATTACGGAAAGTGATATTCTTGCAATCCCATATGCGGAAACCTATCCTCTTCGGCATAAAGGCACGGATTACGCGATACATCCACACATTTACCATTTCGATATTTTGACAGTTGGACATTTCTGCCATATAACAATCAGGCCCTTCACGACCTTCTTCCTCAAACTGGAAAGCATAAATTTTCCAGTTGGCCACATTATGGAAACGGGCTTCAGTACGGACATGATGCTCCAAAGACATGGCATAAATACGTCCCGGAGTCTTCGTTTCGCTAATATAAAGCCCACTGGCAGCATACGTACTGGCTGTCCAAACATCCTTAATTGTCCCGCCACCATTGTTTGTAATCCACAAACTCCAATACTGGTTGTCCCAAGCCATATCCTTACCAGTCTCCATGACCGGAGAAGACGGGGAACTAATTCGACGCTCGCCCCTGCGGTAAGACGACTGTCCGGAAGCATTCGGAGCCGGTTTGCGCAAGGTACCGTGCCCGCCTACAAACTTCACATCATTCAAGTACGAACGCTCACCCGCCATCCATTTACAGCCGACAGCACGGTAATTATACGCACCGGTATTAATACCTATGCCATTCAGCACGTCGTCGCCGCCTTCGGAAGATTCAACCAAAGGCACAGGCATACCGAAACCACTGAATGCAGGCTCGCTTTCCTTCAACAGAAATTGAGTCCCAAAAGGATGCAGCCCAATCAGCTTAGTACCGGGAGACAGCTTCAACGTTCTCGTCAGACGATACCACCCCTGGGGCACATAGATGTTTTTATGCAAAGAGACAGCTTTCTCAAAAACTTCCGTATCATCAGTCTCGCCATCACCTTTTGCCCCTAAGTCGCGGATATTGACCCATGTCTCCATTGCCGGAAGAACCGGAAGGTCCTTGCCAAGTGTAACCGGCTGTTTTGCCACCGGCTCTATTTCACATATTTCCCTGAAAGAAGAAGCATCATTCAAATCCTGATACACCAGACCGTAAGTAAACTCCTTGACTCTGTACATTTTTGCTTTTCCGGCAACTTTCTTTCCACTTTGAGCATAGTCCACCAGTACGGGAACATTCCTACAATCCACATTCACCAGATTCAATTGCGAAAAAGTATTTCCCTCCACGCTTACCCTGACACCGGCTTCCGAAATATTCTCCCACAACGAATTCTCCACATGAAGGCGGTCTGCCAGATTCTCTGCCATTTCAAAGGCAACGGGCGTATTCTTCACATGCATATTGACGATGGCAAACCCCACCTCTTTTGAATAGACAGCCGCCTTTCTCTGCCCCTCAAAGTAAGTATCGACCATCATCATAGGCCATCCCGGAGAAGTCCTGGAGGAAATTATCCCATATTCACCGCCATAAAACCTGACGTCTTCCAGTTCATTGCCAACATCATACATGCCGGCTTTTCCCGAACCAATCCGAATGTCGCAATGATTGATAAATCCATGCTGGGCAAAATGCGCACGAATGGCGACGGCTTGAGGATTACCTTTGTCTATACGGAAATCCACATTGGACACCGCACTATAGAAAGTACCTGCACCAGCATCCGAAGGCTTCCTGCCCTCTTGTGCCAGCCCTCCCGTAAACCATATCATATAATTTTGAGTAGTCTGGAAACCGGGTGTATCGGCTCCCAAATAAATCACCGGCCGTTTCTTCCCATAACCAATCAGCCGAATGGATGAGGGAATTTGAATCGTCTTGCTAATGCGATAATTTCCTTCCGGCAGAAACAGTATCCCAAAATTCTTTTCGCGCTTCACCTGATTGATTGCCTCTTGAAGCGCATCGGTCACGTCGGACTTTCCATCAGCCTTGAAGCCGTAATTCTCCGGGGTAAAGTAGAATGCTTCCGGATCGTCCGGTCTTTGCGTATAGGTGGAACCACCCTCTGCCGCCCACCCGGACGGCATATTACCGATAATCCAACAGACTATCAGCAGGTATCTCATTATTTGATAATTTCTCATTACACAGATTGTTTTAATATGGATTTTCCTTATTTAATACGTACACCAAAGAACTTGGAACGGCCTGTGACAAACAATGTATTGCCATCCTTACCGCCAAACTGTAATGTGGACGGACGTTCGGGAACACGAATCATCCCTTTCTTCTTGCCATCCTTATCAAATACATATATTTCTCCGTCAGCCACATACAAGTTCCCTTCCTTATCTACAGCAGAACCAAATTCGCCCTGCTCCACAAAATAGCTCAAGTTGGAGAGCGTGCCGTCATTGGCCACATCCATCTTCACCATTCTGCGGTCATATTCATCAGATGTATAGAAAGGCTTTCCCGGATAGGCTTCCAGCAGGGAAGAACTACGTGACAAGTCGAAATAATGAGGAATGATAGTTTTTCCATCCGGTGCCAGGAAGCACATTTCAGGAACATAGACCGACACCGCATTGAAATCGTGGAAGTCTCTCCAACGGTTAGAAGGATAAAGAGCCTTATACACGTTCTTCACTTGACCCATCGGAACACGCGGCAACAGTTTGATGGTCTCTTCCGGATTTTCCGGGTCAATGGAGTAGACTCTCATTGTATATGCGGAATTACCATATCCGCTGAAAGAAGTACCTTTTGTATCAGGCATTACCGGCATTTCCTCCGGCTTACCATTAATCAGATATCCCGGCTGCGCATCATATCTGAACAATACCAATAGATTATCTTCTGAATCAAAAGCCAGGTTGGAGGGTTTCCACGGGAAATCTGCCAGCAGCGACAAGCTGTTTGTCTCTACCGACCACTTAAAGATACGACGCATCCGATGGTCGCAGAAGTAAATGTTACCTTTACTGTCGCGCGCAATGCCTTCGGCAAATTCCAAATCGGAAGCCAATTGGTTCACCTTACCTATTTCATTGCCTAACGATTGCTGATGAGGTTCTTTTCCGGTTACAATCAAGCGAGAAAGTTCCCACGGGCGGATGTCAATGTCTTTGTTGACATCGAACACTGCAATGTTATTCGTATATTTAATCTGAGAATAGTTATGCAGGTTCAGAAATGCGATGTTCTCGCAATTGCGGATACGTACAGAACTGTGATACGGTTCATTGACACGGATAACGCGGAACATATACAAGTTTGCAAAGGTCACATCTTTGCAGTCGTCCATCTCTATCGGTTGGCAATCGGTACTTTCGCGGCTCTCTTCCTCGGTTTGCATGCAATACACCTTCCAGTTGGACACCTTGCTGAAACGTACTTCATTTCTTACATGATGCTCGATGGACATGGCATAGATACGCCCCGGAGTAGAAGTATTGTTGGCATAGAAACCATTGGTGGCATATGTGCTTGCTGTCCAGATATCTTTAAAGGTGCCACCACCGTTGTTGGTCACCCACAGACTCCAATACTGGTTGTCCCAAGCAAGATCCATGCCCGAAGCCGCTACCGGATTATCGGGAGAACTGATACGAGCCGGTCTGTTCCACCGGCCACGTGGTTCCTCAACACCCGGTTTAGGTTTCCATAAACCGCCATGCCCGCCTACAAACTTCACGTCATTCATATAAGAATCTGCATTTGCCATCCACTTCACACCTACAGCACGATAGTTATAACCGCCGGTATTGATACCAATGCCCATCAGCATATTTGCACCGCCTTCCGAAGATTCCACCATCGCTTTCGGACCGCCAAAACCACTGAATGCAGCAGTACTTTCGTCTAGCCGGAACTGAGTGCCAAAAGGATGCAGGCCTATCAACTTGGTATCGGGCTTCATCTTCAAAGTTTCGGTAATGCGATACCAGCCCTGGGGCACATAGATATTATCGTACTTGTCAATAGCCTCCTGGATGGCCTTCGTATCATCCGTTTCCCCATCTCCCTTTGCACCGAATTCGCGCAGATTTACCCATGTTGCCATTGCAGGCAGTGCAGGGATGTCCATCAGTTGGGCAACCGGCATCTTCTGTATCGGTTCAATATCAACCAACGTTTCATATTCCGGCATATCCACCATGTTATCCATCTGCAAGCCGTGGTCGTATGACTTTACCTTATAGATTTTATGAGCAACATGGGTGGCCGTATTGCTACGGGTATATTTCGCCAAGGTCGGTACATTCTTACAATATACATTGCGAAAGGTTATCTGATTGTTGCTGTTGTTCTCGTTGGTAATCACCACTGCCGGACCACTTACATTTTCAAAATAGCTGTTTTCCAAAAATAACTTGTCGCAATAATTAGGGTCAATATCAAATACAGCCGGAACATTCTTGGCATACAGATTCACCATTGCCAAACCGGACTCCTGACAACGAAGAGCAGCTACACGTTGTCCCTCAAAATAAGAGTCGACCATCATTACCGGCCATCCGGGAGAGGCTTTTGTCGTATAAATGCCATAATCTCCCCCGTAAAAAGCAACGTTTTCCAACTCATTGCCCACATCGAACAGACCAGCCTTGCCTTTACCTATGTATACGGCCACATAACTGATAAAACTGTGTTGGGCAAAGTGTGTGCGTAGCGCCACTGCATGCGGATTACCATCTTCTATGCGCAAGTTGATATTCGACATGGCACTGTAGAACGTACTGGCACCGGCATCACGGGGTTTCTCACCTTCCTTGACAACGGCTCCCGTAAACCAGAACATGTATTTAGCTTTTCCTTTATCATCAGCTACTTCCTCTTGAAAACCCGGAGAATTCTTAGCCAGAATAAATTCCGGGCGATTCTTTCCATAGCCAATCAAACGAATAGCCGTAGGAATATAAATGGTCTTGCTGATTTTATATTTACCTTCAGGGATAAAAAGGATTCCGAAATTCTTTTCTTTCTTCACTTGATTAATCGCTGCCTGCAAAGCATCCGATACATCCATCTTTCCATCCGCCTTTATAGGATAGTTCTCGGGAGTGAAATAAAAAGCTTCGGAGTCATTGGGTTTTAGAGGATAAATCGAATTCAATTGTACAGCATACAACTGAGTACATATCATCCCCAGCAAAATTAAAATAATCGTGTTCAATTTCTTCATGGTCTTATTTTTAATGTATGGATAAAAAAAGACGTTCTGCCGTCAAGCAGAACGTCTCCCTCTGCTATAAATTACAATTTTATAACTACTACCGGCGCATAATTATGCCGTACAGTGCCCACACCCGAAACATCAGCCAGAGCGCCAATACGGAAATAATAATTCTTGCTGTATTTCAAGACATCAGCATTTTGTCCCAGATCGATGGACAATGTATAAATATCAGCGCTATTTATAGCAGTACTCGGACTAAACACTTGCTTATCAGTCCCTCCATTCAACGTCAATTTCACATTGTTACCTACCCACATATCTGAAAAAGCAAACAACTGAATCTCTTTCAATTTCACTTCTTGTTTACCAGCTTCCAACGAGAATGTAGCAGTAATTACATTGCCATTCTTTTCTACTTTTGGACTTTTGACGCGAATATAAGGAATAACCTTGAAATCATACACATTATCCCCTGACTTAACAACAAAATCCTTCACTTCAAATGGATAAAAATTCCCATTTTCAAAACGAACATCATAAGTGGCAGCAAAAACCATATTGTTACGATATTCTCCGGTATTTGTGATATACCAGGTTTGATCCGTAGCATTAGTAAATCCATGCTCCCTCACTTTAATTGCATTACCGTTTTCCATATCAGAACCTACAAGTTCACCTGTCTGTTCGTCAAGGATAGAACCATGTATGGAAGCATCCGGTCCCTCATAATTATCAATTTCACAAGATGTCAATGCAAATAAGAAGCATGACACAAATAACAATATCTTTTTCATAACTTTCTACTTAATATTATTCAAATTAATGACCTGGATTCTGAACTAAACCATTCGTGGCAATATTAGGTATGCCCCTATAGTAGTTGATGTTCTGGAAAGTACGCCCTCCTCTTGTTTCGTCACCAAAGTAGTTCACCCTTGCAAAGACATATTTAGGCTCTGCACCACGCAAGTCAAGCATCGGCACCAAAGCTTTACGAATTCTATTATTGCTGAACTCAGTATGGAATTCCCTACGACGATTCATATCCCAAAAACGCTTTCCTTCAAACGCCATCTCCACACGACGTTCCTTCAAAACACTCTCTAATGTCAAAGATATCCGGTCGGTATGTCCGGCTCTACGTCGCAAAGCATTCAAATAGTTCTCAGCCAATTCCTTATCGCCAAATCCACTACCATTTTCCACAACAGCCTCAGCATAATTCAGGTAGACTTCTGCCAAACGCATATCAATATAAGAGGTAGTGGACGAAAGACGGTCGGGAGACATGCTCTCGCCCTCGGGCATATACTTACGAACTCCAAAACCTGTAGCAGTCCAATTAGCATCCTCACCACTGTTCACATTATTAAATCCAGAGAACATGGTTTCACCTTCGGCTCCTAAAGCATAATATGTTGTTCCATTTTTCTGAGTAGACTCGTTTGAATAAGCCACATAGCTATTATTGTCCTTAATAAATCCGCCCTGGATAATAATCTCAGTGCCGGCATAAGATGAACCCGGCACAACCACACTTGCCAACAGACGTGCATCCTTGTTGGCAAACGGTTCATACAAATCGTTATATTTAACAAAAGGTACTGACATCAAGGTGTTCACTACAGAAGCATTATTCATATTATGGAAATTAGGGATATAAGCATCTTCATTCCCATCCGTACGAGTTACAATCTTTGCACTTTTTCCCGTGCCGTCATCCGTATAATCTTCAAACAAATCAACGATTTCCAACATCGGATTGAAACGTCCATATTTCAGAGCGCCCGGATTGACTTGAGGAAGGATATTAAACTGAGCATAGCTATGTCCCTGATTAGTATTGGTTGTTCCATTAAGATACGCTTTACTGAAAATGACCTCTTCATTCTGGTCATTCAGGAACAAGGCCTGGAAGTTTGATGCAGCCTCCTTAACAGTAGCCGGAGCAGGTTTATAAAGAGATTTACCGGAATTCTCTATAAGGAACTTAGATGCTTCAATACATTCTTTATAGAATGCATCGGCAGAAGTCATTCCACCCACCAGTTTCTGAGTGACAGCCTCACCAGCCAAAGGTGCCAGATTCCAATACTTGGCTACAGAAGCTGCATGAAGTGCAACTCTTGACTTCAACGCATAAGCTGCCCACTTGGTTACGCGATACAAATCCGAACCAGAAGTCGCATCGGGCAAAGTAGCAGCAGCAAGGGTGCACTCATTCAATACAAATTTCCAAGTATCCAACTCTGTACTGCGGGGAACTGCCACAGCGCCCGGTCCACCATCGGCATAATCATCGTCCTGCACTTTGTCAATCAGAGGAACGCCTCCATATCTTTTTACAAGCCCATAATACATATAAGCACGTGCAAAATGGGCTTCACCAGTCATACGATCCGCATCTGCAACAGAAATTGTTCCTGCTTCTTTGGCTTTTTCTACATTCTGCATAAAAATATTCACCTGACGAATATCTCCATAGGGCCAATAATTGAATCCTTCGTAACCTATATCCACTCCTCCGTCACTACGGGTAGCTTCGTCGGTAAGAAATGCTAAATTAGTAGTTTCATTCACACCATCATAACCGCGTTGATTAAAACCAGCGTTCGGACGATAATTAAAATCTTCCATAGGAATCATGGTATATATGTTTGCCAATAGTGCCTTTACACCACCTTCTGTCTCCAATAACTGATCGGGAGACACTTTATCCAGCGGTTCAAGTTCCAAGAAGGCATTACAACCGGACAATCCCATCAATGCACATAACGAGAATATCGATAAAATATTTTTTTTCATGGTATTTCAGAATTAAAAGTTTATGTTTAACCCAAAGTTATAAGTTCTCATCAACGGATATGCCAGGTTGGCTCCCCAATCCCTTTCCTCACGTTCGGGGTCAGCATCCTTCAAAGCCTTGTTACAGAACGTAAGCAGATTTGAACCATTGACAAAGATACGGGCACTGTTCAACCCGATTCTTTTCATAAATGATTTTGGCAGATTGTAACCGATCTCCATACTCTTCAAACGGAGATAAGTAGCTTGCGGAAGCCAAACGGAAATACCATAATTCCATCTACTACCATTATCCGAAGTATTAGAGAAATTGTGGCGTAATGCCGGATAATAGCCGGCTACCCATTGTGTGGCAGGATTATACGGATCATCTGTTATATTTGCAGGATGCCAACGATCTACATATTTCGCAATTAAATAAGATTTATTTGTCTTGCCACCATATCCCCAAACATCATCATTGGCATATCCGATGGAATAACCGGAAGCTCCTTGAAACAGCATATTGAGATCAAAATTCTTATAAGAAGCCGCCAAAGTCAACCCATACTGGATAGGAGGATTTGCACCGGTTGCCCAAAACTCCGGAACACGGTCACTGCTGTTAATTCTACCATCACCATTCAGGTCAAGCAATCTGTAACTACCCGGAAGCATCTTAGAGTTACCCAAGTTCCCACCAATCAAAGGAGCCGTTTCATACTGTTCCAAAGAAGTATATTGGCCATCGTATTTATACAACCACATCACATTACTGTTACGGTTTTCCTTTCCATTCAGCCATCTATCCATAGAACTGGTATATTCTGCATGTTCCACATGCAGACTTCTTTCACGGGCATACGTAAAATTAGCACTTACTGAATATGAGAAGTCCTTACCGATTTGTCCTCTGTGTCCCAATTCAATCTCAAAACCCCGGTTCCGGTTAGAATTCAGATTTTCCTTCGGGAAACTTGCACCAAATGTATCAGGAGCAGATTGTGCACGGTCGGCCAAAATGCCTTCATTCTTACGATTGAACCACTCGATAGTACCACTCAACTTACCGTTCCATAAGTCAAAATCCAGACCTACATTGGAAATAGAAGATGTAACCCAAGAAAGCCGGTCAGTCACTACACCAGGAGCTACCATACCCATAATCTGGCTGGCACCATCAAAAACATAACCATTAGAAGCCGAATTATAAGCAGATACATATTGGAAAGGATCACCGGCATCATATCCACTTTGTCCAAAAGAACCCCTGATTTTCAAATTAGTAATAAACGGCAAATTGTCCTTGATGAAACTTTCTTCCGAAAGTCGCCATCCGGCACTTACCGACGGGAAGAACGTCCAACGCTTAGAAGGAGCATAACGATAAGAACCATCATAACGCCCTACTACTTCCAACAAGTATTTACCGGCATAATCATAGTTCGCACGCATCAGATAGGCTGCCAAACGGCCAAAACTACGATACCCTGAATTGGTAGCTGTACCCGGACTTGCCTGATTCAAAATATCATTAGTAAACAACTCTGAATATTGCCGGGAACCGGATAATTCATCGCGTCGTGTACTGTTCAACTCTGCCACAGCTGTCACATTCAAATTGTGCTGATTGAAAGAACGCATATAATTAGCCTGCAACCTGCCATAAATCTTCTGATATATTCTCATCGTATTGGAATAAGCATCAGTACTACCTCCCGTACCGGCAGGCGCATCTGTATAATAATCATACAACGGATAAGAACGATTTAAAGAAGAGTTGTTACGATTGTTACCGTCAAATGACCCCAAAAGACTCAATGCCAACCCTTTTACAAAAGGAACTTGCCAATTCAATTCCACATCGGCAGAATACGTCAGGCCTCTGTTCTTGCGATAACCGTCTATATCCGGATCAACCAACGCAAAAGGATTCTTGTTTTCAGGACCGATTGCAGACAAATGATTGGGATTATTAATCGTATGAGTACCGATACCACGGTCATTAACCATCAAAGTCTTAAAAGTCCACATAAAATCCTCTCTCGGCCTTTGGGTTTCATCCCAACGCCCGGACAGATTCACATTCAGTTTCAGCCCTTTCGTAAGCTCTGCAGTCAGGTTACTTCTCAGATTATATCTATGATAGTATTGGATACCACTCTTCAGCAAACCATTATCGCCATTATAGCCGAAGCTCACATAATATTTCACCTTATCCGTTCCGCCTCTCACAGAAACAGTATGCGATTGCTGGAACGCCAGTTTATTCATAAACATGTCAATCCAGTTATTGTCTGTATAACCCTTAGCCCCGGTTCTATACAGTTCCAGAATATCGTCAGTGTATTCAGGGGCAGCCTGGTCATTACGTGCCCTTTCATTGGCCAACATGCGATAAGTATAAGCATCTACCGTTTCTTCCATACCCGTGGCATTCTTCATACCGAACAATGCCGAGTAAGATACTCTGGTCTTTTCGGCCACACCTTTTTTGGTAGTAACAATGATTACGCCATTAGCCGCATTCATACCATAAATAGCGGCAGAAGCATCTTTCAAAATAGAGATACTTTCTATATCCTCAGAATTCAGCTGTGCAAGTTCTTCAGTACCTTCACGCGTGATACCATCAATTACCACCAACGGGTCACCATAACCGCGAATGCTCACCATATTGTCGAAAGTTCCCGGCTCTCCGGTTTTCTGGCGAATCAATAGTCCCGGCATCTTACCTTGAATATTGCTAATCAGATTCTCGGTCTTGGTCGTAGCTATTTCATCAGCACCAATGGCTGCAATGGCACCGGTCAGTGATTCTTTCTTCTGTACACCATATCCTACAACAACCACTTCATCCAATATCTCAGCATCTTCTACCAAAACTATCTTGAACGAATTTCGGCCTGCAACCTTTATGTTTTGTGTCTTATAACCTACATAGCTTATTATAAGAGTAGCATCAGAGCCCACATTGGTCAGAATGAAATTACCGTCAATGTCTGTTATGACACCGTTGGTAGTTCCCTGCACCAAGATACTGGCACCAATCACCGGTTCACCGGTTGCATCGACCACAGAACCTTTCACCGTCGCAGCCTGCAAAGCTATCTGTACCCCATCAGCTCCTACAGCTTTATCATAAAGGATTATATTACGGTCCAATATCTTATAGCCTATATTGGTTCCTTTGAATACATCATTCAGAACCTTGAATATGGTTTTGTTATTTGCCCGGACCGATATACGGCGCTTAACGTCAATCTGCTTGTTGTTGTAGAAGAAAACAAATTCGGTACCTTGTTCCAGCTCCGTCAGTACTTCATCAACAGTCTTGTTCTCAAGAGCAATGTTTACCATTGTCTTTTGAGCATAACCTTCATTGGCAAAAGTCATACCAACCAAACAAAACAACATAAATAATGTGCATCTCATAGCAAGAGGAATTTTTTTCATGCATCTCATCAGGACACTTTTTGCCCTAAATGATTGGATACAATAGTGTTTTTTCATAATTTTGTATTGATTTCTAGTGAAAAAATAAAGTTACTTTATCTGTCGCCAAACAGATATTTAAAAGTTACTGTGTTTCATGCAGGAAAATGCGCCAACATTTTCCTGCATGTTTTTCTAAACGGACTTGTGTTTCATCATACTACTTTTTAAAGGGTTAATAAACTTCTATTACCTGTCTCTCGGCATCCACATCACCATCTTCAACAAACTTGAAATGAATATTCGAGGATATTCGGAAGTGCTCCAATATTCGCTCCAAACGTTGTTTGGTAAATGTAGCCGTAAAGGAATTCTGCTTCAATGAAGCCTTTTTCAGAATGAATTCCACATTATATCTTTTGCTCAAACTCTTCAATATATCTTCAAACGGAGTGTTCCTGAAAATCAAGCGTCCGTCCTTCCAACATGTTTCCACGTCTACATTGACTTCTTTCACAACGACCTTTTCCCGCACTATATCATAAATAACCTTTTGCCCCGGTATCATCATTACATTATTTCTCCTGCCGTTATTCACATAGGAGAAACTGACTTTACCCGAAACCAAAGTGGTCTGTACCGTCCTGCTCCCTTTGTAAGCCTCTACGTTGAACTCCGTTCCATGTACCACTATCTTGGAATTGTTCAGCGTGCCGACAATGAACTTCTTTTCATCTTTTGCGACAGAAAAGAATGCTTCACCCACCAACTTCACTTCCCTTTTATCATCGGCAAATCGGGAAGGATAGCGCAACGACGACGACGAGTTCAGAACGACTTCCGTTCCATCCGGCAATTCGACAGAAGTAGTCATTCCCGGATTTGTCCTGACTTCCATCATATGTATCTCTTCTTTATCCTTGTCCCAATAAAGGATAGACCACGATACCATCAAAGGGATGAATAAAATGGCGTCGCCCGTAGCTATAACATACCGCCCCAACTCAAACGCCATGTACCCACAA
>ENA-ORSR01000993-ORSR01000993.1-human-gut-metagenome-genome-assembly--contig:-NODE-993-length-21790-cov-2.500483_pt1 | contig 21790 bp, 21 predicted proteins | sample MGYA00241901_ERZ509166 | MGnify/ENA primary metagenome ERZ509166 (study PRJEB26280, sample SAMEA2338860) | human gut metagenome | biome: human gut; feature: human-associated habitat; material: faeces... | reverse complement strand
CTGCGTTGTACCATCTCCATAATTCAGATACGTCCCCAAATCCAGACTCAGGTTATTATCTTTACGGGAATAGGTGGAATAGCTACCCCGCTTATACAAATTATCCCCTGTATAGCTGACAAAATTGGTATGTCCGGCAGGATAATAATCTTCCGAACCGGAGTTCTTTTTCGTCAAACCGAACCGGGCAGTCAGACGCAGATTTTGCAACGCCTGGTATTCGGCATAAAAATTTTCGGTAAACGTCGTGTATCTGTCTTCAAACCGGGTATTGATCAGGCCATTTTTCAGATAATTATATTCGGTCACCAAACCCGTCCAGGAATCTTCCATTTCTCCATCCTCGTCATGCAAACGGTTATAAGGATTCAGGTAAGCATAATCGCTGAACGAACCATAAGGTGAATCATTCGATTTATTATCGTCGATCGTAAACTTATTCCGGAACAATAAATTTTTGTATTTATATGAAAATGTAATCCCTCCGCTCAGGGTATTCCGGTTCGACCCTTTCATCACTCCGGCCACATTGTTATAACTCAGATCGATCCCATACAGCATATAATCATCCCCACCCTCCAGATAAAGAGAATGTTTTTGTCCGACCCCCACCCGCAAAGGTTTATCCAGCCAATACGTATCGACACCGGCCGCGATAGCACTGGCAACGGTCGTATATCTTTTGTCCAGATTCATCTGTTCTGTGGCAGATCCCGTCGAAGAAGTATAGAAACCGGCCAGATATTCCGCCCGCAATTTTTCCTCGGCATTACACAAATCATAACTGGATAAATCCGGAGCTTCGATATCCAGGCTTCCGGTATAGGTAATCTTCATTTTCCCTTTTTCCGGTCGGATCGTTTCTACCACCACCACGCCATTGGCCGCTTTCGACCCATAAATCGCCTTAGCAGTAGCATCTTTCAGCAAAGTAACACTCTGTACCTGATTCATATCAAGGTCCATAATTTTCGTCAGCGTCGTCTCGAATCCATCCAAAATAAATAACGGCTGATTCGGATTTTCCTGATATTCACTGGCCACTTCGGTAAATCCGGTCTGTCCACGCATCTGAAAATCGGGTATCGCATTGGGATTCGAACCAACCTCCAGATTTTCAACCATCAGAAAAGAAGGATCTATATTTTTCAAACTGGACAAGACATTTCCATTCCCGACCGTTTTCAATTCATCCCCCTTGATTGTGGTAACCGAGCCGGTATAACTATTCGCTTTACGGGTGAACATACCGGTTACCACCACTTCTTCCATCTCCTGGGTATCTTCTGTCAGTACAATTTTAAAATCGGTTTTCCCTTTCAGGGCTACCTGCTGGTTTTTATACCCGACAAAAGTAACTTCAATCTGAGTAACCTCCGACGGAATATTCAACTTAAACTTCCCATCGAGATCGGTCGAAGTAGCGATCAGGGTTTTCACTCCCGGAGCTTGTACCGCTTTCACCGTAGCTCCGGGCAGTATTTCTCCCTTCTGATCGACAACAAGCCCGGTAATCGTTCGCATTTCCTGAGCCTTCAGCTGTAATAAAGGTAAACACAAAAGCATACCGATCACAGCCAACAAACGCCACCCTCTCCGGTAATTTTTGTTTTGGACATTTTTTTTCATTTTCATAAGTTTTATAGTAAGTATCGGTTAGTTCAATATTTCGGCAATTTTATCGGACAACGCTTGTCCCCGCAGTTTATCATACTGTACGATTCCGTCTTCGGTAACCAGAAAAATAGCCGGGATCGTACGCCCGTAAAACTGCTCTCCGAACAACTCTTGCCGATCGATCAAATTAGGCCAGGGCAGCTGTTCCTCATCCAAAGCTTTCTGCCAGGCCTTATCCTCCTTATCAATAGATATACTAATGATTTCCAACCCTTTGTCTACATATGCTTCGTAAATTTTCTTCAAATTAGGAATTTCCCGCCGGCAAGGGCCACACCACGATGCCCAAAAATCGATCAAAACGCATTTTTTATTCTTACGCAAATCGCTGTCGGAGTGTATATTTCCATTCCGGTCGGGAGCAGAAAAGGCCGGTAACCGTTTGCCGATCAGATTCTCCGGGATCAGTTCCTTCTTCAACAACTGCCCATAGTAGCCATTTTGTATTTCTTCCGGGAAACTATTGTAAAGTTCAATCTGGGCAGGATCCTCGGTAAAATAATTAAAGCAATACAGCATCAACAGAGGTCCCCAATAGCTATCTTTATTCGCTTTGATCGAAGCCATAGTCTGCTTTTCTACCTGAGTGAAGAAAGCTTTCTCGTCTCTGGCATAGGCCTTCATCTCTTCGGTTTGATTCAGTGAATCTATCTTCACCGCATTTCCGGTACGGCGGGCCTCCCCCAACTGCCGGCTTATATCCTCGTATTTTTGGTGTAACCGAGTATAAGCTTTATCCAACTCCTGCCGGAAAGCTATTTTCTCCCGGAATTCCCGATCTGCCTTACTACCCGTAACAACCGCCTTATTCAATGTCACCATTTCCCGATCTCCATCGGTCGTAGAGACGGCTTCGCCTGTTATAGTCACCTCACCGTTTTCCAGCATAAAGGCATAATACAACTGCTTCCCCTCTGCCTGCAGATTCAACAACCGCGGCTCGGGTAACTGTCCCTCGAAAACAAATTTTCCATCTTCCCCCACAGCTTCACCGATAGGCTTCTCTTGTTTGTGTGTTGCCGCCGGTACCAAAAGCATCCTGGTACCATCCGCTAACCCGCTCAGATTTCCAACCAACCGGTACGAATCCGGCGCAGTACAGGCCCCCGCTAAAAGTAGCAGCCCACCCAGGAAATAAAATCCGTTCTTCATAGTCCTTAACATTATCTTCATAACAAATTCTTAAAAATGATTTAGTAGGACAAAGAAAAACAAATCCGAAAAACACCTTATTATTAAAGCAATTCCAAAATCAGCAATTGCTTTTTTTGTAAAAAATAAATGTTAAAATACAAAAATCGTACGAATTTACACGGACAATTTTTGCATTTCTTTAAGATTTATTTTCTCTCAGCGAGCGGGCATGTTTCCGGTATTGGTCCGGTGACATCTGAACGACAGCTTTGAAAAGAGTATAAAAAGTAGTTACCGAGCTGAATCCCAGATCGGCAGCAATTGCTTTTATCGGTGTATCGTCCTGTGGATCAGCCAATATTCTCCGGGCTTCTTCGATCCGATATTTATTCATATAATGCGTAAAAGTCAATCCGGTTTGTTCATTGATGGTCTGCGAAAGATAGGTACGGTTAGTACCCAATAATTCAGCCATTTTTTCCCGGGTGAATAAACTATTTTTATATACCTGATCGTTTTGCATTAAACGCTCCAACCGGCCGAATAATTCCTGCTGGCTATCTTTATTCAGCGAAGAACCGGAATAACGCCCTCCATCAACAGCTCCGGCCTTACCGATCAATTCCTGCAATTGTTTCTCCTGCTCTGCTATCCGCTTAGAAAACTGTCTTTCCTTCGCCAGCCAATCCACACTTTCCCGAACAATCTGTTTATATAATCGATTTTTTCTCCGATAATTGATGTAAAACAGTAAAACGACGATCAAGACGACAAAAGTGATCCCGACCAAAGCCATCACCCGATTCTGTTCCTTTTGTAACAACATATTTTTTTGAGCCAATTCCTTATTTCGTTTCTCTGTCTCATACCTCACCATCAACTCCTTCTCTGTCCTTTCTTTGTCTTCGTTATACAAACGAAAAGATTCAGCCGTATACCTCTTATAATATTCCAAAGCTTCTTTTGGCTCACCTAACCGATCGTAACAGGCCGAAAGCAACAGGTAGACTTCCCGCCGGAACAGTGAAGTGATATTTTTTTCAGAGATCTCTTTCCCGATCTGTAATTTTTCCAAAGCAGACTTGTATTTTTTCTGAGCGATCAGCGCCCGTCCATAGCCGACATAGGTGGACACGACATAAGCAGCCTGTGAAAAACCATGTTCCCGGATCGCCTGCTCATAGTACAATCCGGCCTTCATATAATCCCCCGCTTCCAACGCTATTTCTCCGTATGTATTATAAATATCCGAACGATTTTTAAAGTCATAACGTTTACTCAACCGATCCGCTTCACGGGTATATCTCCAGGCCTCTTCCATCTTCCGGTTGAGACAAAGATTGCGGGCCATAGAAATCGCCCCGCAATAGATCAGATAAGGATCATTATTCTGCCGGCCCAGCAGGTAACATTTCTCTGCATATTCCAACCCGGCTTCTTCATTTCTTAAAGTCAGTACTTCCGCGATATTAGCGACTAACAAACAATACAACAACCGGTGTCCGCAACGTTCGGCGATATCACACCCCTCCCGGTAATAATTCAAAGAGCGGTAATAGTCACAAGTGACATTTTGTTCGTACAACCCAAGCCCGTTATACACCGAACAAAGTGCCGAATCATTGTGTTGTATCTCAGCCAATCGTTTTGCCCCGAGCAAATCCTGTAATCCCTCCTGCGTTTTGCCCAGCATGATCCGTGCTTGTCCCTGATAGATCAAGGCATAGGTGTAAAACCATTCTTGTCCTCCCCAAACGGTATTTTGTAAAATCTCCTGACAAACTCTTTCCGTCTCCTGATATTCGCCCTTAGAAATATGCCCATAAGCCTTATCTTTCAAGACATACAAAGCCGAATCCGACACCTTTCCCTCCTGCTTGCCACCGAACCCACAAAACCATAGATAACAAACTGATAACAAACAAAATAAACGCATCATAAAACGTCCCATTCTTTTGGTGGAAATCCACCAAAAGAATAATTGACAGACGACAATTACCTATTGACAATTATTTGGAAGCGAAGCTTCCATCGAAAAAGGAATAAGTAAAGACAAATGAAAAAAGGAATAAAGAATAAAGCATTGGTTTTTAGTTGGTTCGATGGATCTTTCCAGTGTGCTGTTTCATTGTCAACTGGTCTCTGGCAATTGTCAATCCCCCACAGGTGCGGGAACTTAGAATTTTTTGTAGACTTTATAAACTTTCGACTAATTTAATGGGACGTTTTCCACACGAAATTAAATATTATTTTGACTTTATTCCCTATCTTTACAGCGAAAATTAAAAGAAATTGGATGATTGAGGTCAAAAATATCAAAAAAAGTTACGGAACACTACAGGTTTTAAAAGGCATCGATCTGATCATTCCCGAAAAACAAATTGTGACGATCGTCGGGGCTAGTGGAGCCGGGAAAAGTACTTTGCTGCACATTATAGGCACCTTAGACTACCCGGATGAAGGAGAGGTATGGTATGAACAGGACAACGTCGCTCACTATTCGGCCAATAAATTAGCAAATTTCCGAAATAACAATATCGGTTTTGTTTTCCAGTTTCACCATTTGCTACCGGAATTCACTGCTTTGGAGAACGTATGTATGCCAGCCTGGATCAAGGGAGTCCCCCGGAAAGAGGCCGAAAAAAAAGCACTCGGACTGCTGGAATTAATGGGATTGCAAGACCGGATCTCTCATAAACCGTCAGAACTTTCGGGAGGAGAACAACAACGGGTATCCGTCGCCAGAGCCCTGATCAATTCCCCAAAAGTGGTCCTGGCCGACGAACCTTCGGGTAATCTGGATACACATACTAAAAACGAACTGCACCAATTATTTTTCTCCTTACGCGACGAGTTAGGACAAACTTTTGTTATCGTCACTCACGATACGGAACTGGCGGAGATGGCAGATTCGAAGATTTGCTTGAGCGATGGACAGATAAAAGGCTAAAGGCTATAAGCTAAAAGCTAGAGGCTATAAGCTAAAAGCTAAAGGGAAAAAGTATAAGGGAAAAGGGAAAAAAGGGGGGGAAATAAAAGAATCGAGGGGAAAAGGGAAACAGAGGAGAAAGAGTTTACGTAAAACAGACAAGTGTTTATTCAAACACTTTTTAGTCTTAACTTTTTACTTTTTACCATTTTAGTGTATCTTTGCGCGATTAATAATTAATAGATAAAGAATGAAATACACAGACGAACTTGACAAAGTCAGCTACAGCTTAGGACTTAGCATTGCCAGCAATTTGATTTCTTCCGGAGTAACCACGATCAATGCAGAAGCATTTATCGACGGTCTGAATGTCGTATTCAGTGGTAAGATGCCGGAAATCATGCCGGATGAAGCCAATAATATCTTACAGGATTATTTCGACAAACTCCAGCAAGCAAAAGGAAAAGAGGCAAAAGCTGAAGGCGAAAAGTTCCTGGCAGAAAACAAGAAAAAAGAAGGCGTAGTTGCACTTCCGAGCGGATTACAATATAAAATCCTGACTGCTGGCAATGGCCCGAAACCCAAAGCTTCGGATACGGTAAAGTGTCATTATGAAGGTCGTCTGATCAATGGTACTGTTTTCGATTCATCTATCCGCAGAAACGAACCGGCAGAATTCCCGGTAAGCGGAGTGATCGCCGGTTGGGTAGAAGCCCTGCAACTGATGTCGGAAGGTGCTAAATGGAAACTGTATATCCCATCGGACCTGGGCTATGGCGCAAGAGGTGCCGGAGAAATGCTTCCGAACTGGCTTATGGCACACACGGCGCAGGTCAGTCGATCGGACCGAACCAAACCCTGATTTTCGATGTCGAACTGTTGGCTATTATCTAAAACATTAAAATTTAATTCAATAAAATTCAAAACATGAAAGCTAAAAATTTACTACTTACTCTGGCAGTAGGTGCAATGGCTATCAGCTGTAACAACAGCGGTTCCATGACACAAACTTCTGCTTCTTTGAAAACAACGGCCGACTCAGCCAGTTTTTATATCGGTTACATGTACGGCTCAGGCCTGCAACAAATGGGTTTCTCCGAGGTTAACCGCGAAGCTTTGATCGCCGGTTTGAATTCAGCTATAGCCAAAAAAGAAGTGGGAAAAGACCCACGCGAAATCCAAATGTTCCTGAACGGATTCATGCAGGAAGTGGCTATGAAAAAAGCAACGGAAAATGCAGAAAAAGGAAAGAAATTCCTGGAAGAAAATGCAAAGAAATCTGGCGTAGATACTTTAGCTAACGGTATCCAATACAAGATCATCAAAAAAGGAGAAGGTGCAAAACCGGCAGCTACCGATATGGTCAAAGTACATTACAGAGGCACCTTGATCGACGGAACTGAATTCGATTCTTCTATCAAAAGAGGCGAACCGGTAGAATTTCCTTTGAATCGGGTAATCCCGGGATGGACGACTGCTTTACAACAAATGCCTGTCGGATCGAAATGGGAAATCTTTATCCCGTCGGATCAGGCTTACGGCCCAAGAGGAAACGGCTCCATCGGACCGAACGAAACCCTGATTTTCGAAGTCGAACTGTTAGACATCGTTAAACCGGACGCTAAAGAAGCTGATCAAAAATAATCTCCCTATAGGGAACTTCAATGTGAACCCGAGGTAATACCCCCGGGTTTCACTTTTTAATTAGCTAAATCAAAAAAACTCCACATACATGAATTACGAAATAGTCGGGAAACTGATTTTCAAAGAAGAAACCCAACACATCAGTGACCGGTTCCAAAAAAGGGAATTTGTCATCGAAGTAGAGAACGAAAAAAACTCACAATGGAATGACTTCGTAAAAGTACAATTGATACAAGATCGGTGTGACCTGCTCGAAAATATCGATTTAAACGAAAATATTAAAGTATATTTCAATATCCGGGGCAGAAAATGGGAAAATAAAGGACAAGTATCTTATTTTACCAATCTCGAAGGCTGGCGGATTGAAAAAGTAGCCCCCCAGAATCCGGCAAATATTCCCGTACCGGAATATCGTGTAGAAGATATCCCCCCGATGCCTGAAGCCGACGATTTGCCTTTTTAAGAGTTAGAGAGTTACTGAGTTAGAGAGTTGCTGAGTTGCTGAGTTAGAGAGTTACTGAGTTGCTGAGTTAGAGAGTTACTGAGTTAATAGGTTTGAGAGTTGCTAAGAAGAAGGCTATAATCGTTATTGAATTTTTTCTGTTTTATAATCTGTTAAAAAAACAAAAACGAGAAAGAGAAATCAAAATTTTTAAATAAACGGAAAGTAATCTATTGAAACCAAAAATGATAAAATTGATTTTTACATCAGAATATATTGAAAAGTCAACAACTTATAAACAAACTCAGCAACTCTACAACTCAGCAACTCTATCCCTGCTTCATCCATACCGTTTTGGCCTGACAATGCGTCAAGTGCTCGGTTTCGTCTTTCACTTCATGCCAAACCACCACTTCATTTTCACCCCGTTCTTCCATGCGATAAGCGGAATGAATCTGACTATCCGGCATAATCTCATGGGCATAAATCACTTCAATTTCTGTCAACACATGCTCTTTTAGAAACCCGAAAGGCAGCGAATTGGTAATCCAGCGGACATACGAAGCCTGAGTCACGTGCCCGTTAAAATCAATGTTATCGAAAGTCGCTGTAAAATGGCGTATTCCCTGTCTCTCTCCGCCAAATTCCTTCTCATCCAGCAAAGGGGCCAACACCAACTTAGGGATGTTATGCTCCGTACTCATGGCAATGACATTCTCCGGCAAACGCAAAGGTCTTCTCCGTTTCATATCGATATACATCCATTCGGAAGTTGCCCGCACCAATTCCTCCCCGTCTTCCCGGAACATCCGGTAGTCACGCAAGGCAAACAAACGGTCGATCCCCGAAGGCCAGGTCTCGATAGTCACGATTTCTTCCTTTAAAGGCATCTTATGGAGCAGGATATGCAGACGATGCAACATCCAGGTAAACCCTTGTGCATTCAAGGTATCCACATCCACCTTATATAGTTCGGTCTGTACCTCGGCCGCATCGTTGAACAAATCACACAAAGTTTTCACAAACAACCTGCCTTTGTAATTGGTATAGTGGTTGTAAATTTTTACTTTCTCTGCATACTTCGTCACCATAGCTTTGTTTTTAACTTCATTCAAATCACATAGACTTCAGGTTCTATCCAGATCCCGAATTTCATGAATACACTTTTCCGGATTTCATTCGCCAGGCGGGTAATCTCGATACCACTGGCTCCCCCCCGATTCACCAATACCAAAGCCTGTTTGTCATGTACCCCGGCCTTCCCCCATGTACGTCCTTTCCAACCACATTGTTCGATCATCCAGCCGGCAGCCAACTTGCAACAAGCATCGTCGACCTCATAGACAGGCATTCCGGGATATTCCGCCAAAAGCCGGTCCGCCTGTTCCCGACTGACCACGGGATTTTTAAAAAAACTCCCCGCATTGGGAATCTCCGCCACGTCCGGCAATTTAGAACGGCGAATCCGAATCACCGCCTGCCGGATATTCGTCAAATTCACTTCTCCCCCCATCTTTTCAAGTTCGCTCCGCAAGGCACCATAATCCAGCCGAAACTCCGGTTTTTTGGACAACCGGAATACCACCCGGGTAATGATATACCGATTTTTCCACTCCCGTTTAAAAATACTATCCCGATAAGCGAAACGGCAATCTTTTCCTGCAATTTCCACCTGGATAGCTTTATCCAGGGCTATCGCTTCCACCCGGTCGATCCGCTCGCCGGCTTCCATCCCATAGGCTCCGACATTTTGCACCGGAGCTGCTCCGACATGCCCCGGAATAAAAGAAAGATTTTCAACTCCACCCCATCCCTGTTCCACTGTCCAGGCCACAAAATCGTCCCATTCCACTCCGGCTCCTATCCTAACCCACACCTCTTCCTCATCTTCCTTTATCACCTCTTTTCCCTGCATCGCCGGATAAAAAACAGTACCGGTAAAATCTTCCGTAAAAAGGAAATTACTTCCTCCTCCCAAAATCAACACTTCCGACGGTTGCCATTAATAAAAAATTGAAAAAAATTGCAGTAATTCATAACCAGCCACAAAAGCCCGGAGCGCTTCCTCCTCGTCACTTTCGACAAAATACCTGCATTTGACATCAATAGCAAACGTATTATATGGTTTCAAACTATAATCTTCCTTGACTTCAATCATAACTTATCCAAAATCACTTATCTTTGTACACAATTATTTGCAAATATACGGAAAAACATGAACACTTTACCCGCTCTGTTCGAAGAACGCATGAGAAAACTTTTACCGGAAGAGTCGGAAGCTTTCTTTGCAGCCCTGCAAACAGAGCCTCCTGTCAGTATCCGGCTGAACCCGGGAAAACCCGTCCCCATCTCCCGGTTATTCCCCGACGAGCAAATCGGTTTACCCGTATCCTGGTGCGAATCGGCCTATTATTTGAAGAGCCGCCCCGTTTTCACCCTGGATCCTTGTCTGCATAGCGGGACTTACTATGTACAGGAAGCCTCTTCGATGTTTTTACATCATATATTCGGACAAATACTACCGGCTCATCCGGTAAGAGTATTGGATCTGTGTGCCGCTCCAGGTGGCAAATCTACCCTGATCGCTTCCCGGCTTTCCTCCGGCAGCCTTTTGGTAGCTAACGAAGTGATCCGTTCCCGGGCCGGTATTTTAAAAGAAAATATGATCAAATGGGGAACTTCCCATGTAGTCGTCACGAACAACGATCCGGCAGACTTTCACCATCTGAAAGGCGCTTTCGATATCATCGTCGTAGATGCCCCCTGTTCGGGAGAAGGCATGTTCAGAAAAGACCCCGGTGCCATTCAGGAATGGAACGAAAGCAACCTGCAGCTTTGCAGTGAACGCCAGCAACGGATTCTGGCAGACATCTGGCCTTGCCTAAAACCCGGTGGTTTCCTGGTGTATAGCACCTGTACTTACAATCCCGGAGAAAACGAAGCCATCCTGGAACGATTGATACGGAAATACGGAGCCCGTTCCATTGAAATCGCACCTCTTTTTCCAGGAATTGTCCCGGGAAACTCAACCGCTCACTGTTATCATTTCTACCCTCACCGGATTCCGGGAGAAGGATTTTTTACCGGAGTGGTACAAAAAACCGAAGGCGAGGAATTCAGAGCCGGGAAAGTCAGGAAAAATACGAAACATACCCCCCCCCTTCTCCCCGGCGACATCCGGGCTTATATCCGGACACCCGAATATTACCGCCCCTATGCCAAAGACAATATCATAGGCGTAATCCCGGAGCAACACAGCGAATTTATACAACTACTGGAGGCTAATCTGCACATCCTCTACCAAGGTTGTGAAATAGCAGAAATCATCAACCGGAAAAGTAAACCTCTGCCTTCACTCGCTCTCTGGCAGGGACTGAATAAAGCAAACTGCGCCCTCCTGGATACCGACCGGATGACAGCCCTGACCTTTCTGAAAAAAGAAGATATTCCGGTGCCGCCCAAGACCGCAGAATGGTTATTGGTTACCTATCGCGGACAGGGTCTCGGATGGTGCAAACACCTGGGCAACCGGCTTAACAACTATTACCCCAAAGAATGGAGAATCAGAATGACAATCGAATAAAATAATAAAACCATGAATTATATTGAAGTTACTTTCGACATCACCCCCTACGAAGAAGCGGTTGCAGATGCGTTAATTTCCGAACTGGGTACTATCGGTTACGATGGTTTCTCCTACACCGACCAGGGATTCACGGCCTACATTCCTGCCAAAGATTATAATGCACAAGCCATCACCCGGCTGGAAATATTCGATTTTTTCACCCGGAACTATCGTATCGAAACCTCGGTACAGGAAATCGAAGACCAGGACTGGAACAAAGTATGGGAAGAAAATTTCACTCCCATCGTGATAGACGACCGGATCTTAGTCAGGGCCGGATTCCACGCTCCGGTTCCCGGCATCGAATATGAAATCCTGATCGAACCCAAAATGAGTTTCGGTACCGGTCACCATTCCACCACCGCCCTCATGCTACGCACCATCCTGGACAACAAGGAGCGGATTACAGGCAAACGGGTACTCGACATGGGATGCGGAACAGGTATCCTGTCTATCCTGGCTGCCAAAACCGGTGCCCGGGAAATCACCGGCATCGACATCGATGAATGGGCTTACAACAATGCGATGGAAAATATCCGGGCCAATGGTCTGACCAACATCACCATCAAAATCGGAGACGCCCGGTTACTGGAAGCAGAGGCACCTTTCGATGTGATCCTGGCTAATATCAACCGCAATATCCTTCTCGAAGACATGCCCCATTACGTCGCCCGACTCCTCCCCCAAGGCCTCCTGATCATGAGCGGATTTTATCTGCAAGACCTTCCCCTCATCCAGGAAAGAGCGGCACAATCAGGTCTGACTTTCATGACTTACCGGGAAGACAAGAATTGGGTGGCAGCCAGCTTCTACAAAAATTAATCACGTTGTTTAATTCTTAACAAAGTATTGTTTTATCAATTTGAATATAGCACCTTTGCAGCCGGAAATAAGAAAAACACTGGAGTTTATAAAGTTTACAAATATGAAAGTTTTAAAATTCGGAGGGACCTCCGTCGGAAGTGCAGACAGAATTCGTGCAGTGGCCGAACTGATCAATAACGGAGAATCTCAGATCGTGGTTTTATCGGCAATGTCCGGAACCACCAACACCTTGGTTGAAATTTCTAACTGTTTATATCGGAATGAAAAACAGGCTGCCCTCCATATCATTCAGAATCTGGAAGTAAACTACTATATTGTTATCACAGAATTATTCGAAACAGAAGCTTATATTCAGAAAAGCAAAACCTTCATTCAAACCATTTTCACCTATCTGCGTTCCTTTATCAACAAGGATTTCTATCCCCTTCAGGAAAAGGCTGTATTAGCGCAGGGGGAAATCATGTCTACCACTTTGATGCATTATTACCTGGAAGAATGCGGAGTGAGCAACACGCTTTTGTCAGCTTTGGAATATATGCGTATCGATAAAGATTGTGAACCGGATTATTTTTATATCCAACAAAATCTGAAACGTGAACTGGCCAAACCGGATACTCATCCCCTGATCATTACCCAGGGTTTTATCTGCCGGAATGCTTATGGCGAAATCGACAACCTGAAAAGAGGAGGCAGCGACTATTCCGCCGCATTGGTCGGGGCAGCCATCCAGGCCGAAGAGATCCAGATCTGGACGGACATCGACGGTTTTCATAACAACGATCCCCGTATTGTCGAAGGGACGAAAGCTATCCGGCATCTGTCATTCGACGAAGCTGCCGAATTAGCCTATTTCGGAGCGAAAATCCTCCACCCGTCCAGCGTACAACCGGCGAAAAAAGAAAATATCCCGGTACGCCTGAAAAACACCTTGTGCCCCGATGATGAAGGTACACTGATCACCAAAGACAGTCCGGCCAAAAACGTTAAAGCCGTCGCTGCCAAAAGTGGAATTACCGCCATTAAGATCAAATCGACCAATATGCTGCTGGCTTATGGTTTCCTGCGGAAAATATTTGAAGTATTCGAGGCCTGGAAAACCCCGATCGATATGATCGCAACTTCCGAAGTGGCTGTCTCTCTGACTATCGACTGTACGGAACATCTGGAAGAAATCCTCAGAGATCTGGAAAAATACGGTACGATCGAGGTCGACCGCGATATGGCAATCGTATGTATCGTCGGCGATTTTTCAGCCGGTAAATCCGGTCTGGGAGCCCAGGTGCTGAAAGCCCTCGAAGAAGTTCCGCTACGAATGATTTCTTATGGTGGCAGCGCACACAATATCTCGGTCCTGGTAAAAGAAGAAGACAAGAAAAAGGCTATGATAGACCTCAGCCATAAACTGGAAGATCTTCAGCATTAAAATAGTTCACTCAGCAACAACACACGTCACTATGCAGTTATCTCAGCTACCGGTTCAAACACCGACGCCTTTTTATTACTATAATTTAGAACTACTGAAAAAAACAGTACAAACGGTAAAGGCCGAATCAGCCCCCTACGGTTACCAGGTGCACTATGCCGTCAAAGCTAACGCCAATCCGGTGTTACTGCGACTGATCAGCCAGCAGGGACTGGGAGCGGACTGTGTCAGCGGAAATGAAATCCGGCAGGCACTGGAATGCGGCTTCCCGGCCGATACCATTGTATATGCCGGTGTCGGCAAAAGCGATGCAGAGATAGAACTTGCCTTACAGCACGATATCTTTTGTTTCAACTGTGAGTCCCTGCCGGAAATACAGGTGATCGACGGGATCGCGGCCCGGCTGGGCAAAAAAGCCCGGATCGCCCTTCGCATCAATCCCAATGTCGATGCCCATACCCATCACTATATCACCACAGGTATCGAAGAAAACAAATTCGGTATTTATTTGTACGATCTGGAACATGTCATCACAGAAGTAGCGAAATTAAAACAGATCGAACTCATCGGTCTGCATTTTCACATCGGTTCTCAAATCACCGACATGACCGTTTTCCGGGGATTATGTATCCGGGCCAATGAGATCCAACGGCAGATGAAAGAACGCGGACTCTTTCTGCCCCATATCAATTTCGGCGGAGGGTTAGGGATCGACTACAACGAACCGTACGAAAAACCCATTGCCGATTTCCAATCTTACTTTGCCACTTTCGCCCGATTTTTCGAACCGGAACCTCATCAGCAGATTCATTTCGAATTGGGACGCTCGATCGTCGCACACTGCGGAGATCTGATCTCTAAAGTATTGTACGTCAAAGAAGGGAAAAACAGAAAATTCGTAATCCTCGATGCAGGCATGAACGATCTGTTGCGCCCGGCCCTTTATCAGGCCTTTCACAAGATAGAAAATATCAGCTCCGACCGACCCGAAGAGAAATACGACGTGGTAGGACCGATATGCGAATCTGCCGACTGTTTCGGGAAAGACGTCGTCTTAAACGAAACCCGCCGGGGAGATCTCATCGCTATCCATTCCTGCGGTGCCTACGGCGAAGCAATGGCTTCCCGCTATAATCTGCGCGATCTGCCCGGTAGTGTTTTTCAATACCCAAAGTGACCAAAGGAATTTTGTTTTCCAATGGTCACTCTATACCAAACGATTGATCTCAACCGAAATTTTACGTTTTTCTCATCATCCGATCTTATCCGGTTTCTTTTTTGAACCATCAGCCGGTTTTGCGATCGATTCCCGCATTTGTGTATCGGCTTCTATATTTTTCATGCGATAATAATCCATCACGCCTAAATTACCGGAACGGAAGGCTTCCGACATCGCCAGAGGCACATTGGCTTCGGCTTCGATCACCTTCGCTTTCATCTCCTGGGCCAATGCTTTCATTTCCTGTTCTCTGGCCACAGCCATCGCCCTCCTCTCTTCCGCTTTCGCCTGAGCGATTTTCAGATCAGCTTCGGCCTGGTCGATTTGTAAACCTGCCCCGATATTTTTACCCACATCGATATCGGCAATATCGATGGAAAGGATTTCAAAAGCCGTACCGGAATCCAAACCTTTATCCAACACCACTTTGGAGATAAAATCCGGATTTTCCATCACCGCTTTATGGGATTCCGACGAACCGATCGACGACACGATCCCTTCTCCTACCCGGGCCAGCACCGTCTCTTCACCGGCACCACCGACCAAACGCTTGATATTGGCCCGGACAGTCACCCGCGCTTTAGCGATCAACTGGATACCGTCTTTAGCGACAGCCGTAACCGGAGGTGTATTGATCACTTTCGGATTTACACTCATTTGTACTGCTTCGAATACATCCCTACCGGCCAGATCCACAGCAGTTGCAATCTGAAAAGTCAGATCGATATTGGCTTTCGAAGCAGATACCAAAGCATGCACCACCTGGGCCACATGGCCTCCGGCCAGATAATGGGCCTCCAGCAAATCCCGGTATAATTCGATACCTGCCTTTTTCCCCTCGATCATTGCACTGACAATCACCGTAGGCGGCACTTTTCTCCAACGCATCAACACCAATTGTAATAAAGATATTTTCACATCCGATACTAATGCCTGGAACCACAAACCGACAGGAATCAGATACAAAATAATCCATAACAGGAACAATCCTCCGGCTATGGCGACCACCAACAAAATAACACTGCTGTTTTCCATTTCAAACTGTTTTTAATTGTACAATTACTTTATTTCTCAATACTTTAACGACCTCGACCGGACGATGGGCATCGATATAGCCCGATCTGGATTCGGCTTCCACGACCATATCCCCCAATTTTACATTTCCCATAGGTGCCAAGCGTCCCAACGTCTCTCCGCAATCTCCGGCCTTAACCGAATCCCCAATCCCCTCTACCGTCCCTTCCAGACGGGTATCCAGGCTCAGCCTTTTCCAGGTTTTTGTCCGAAGGACATACCAGGTCATCCCGAAGCCGAAGACAACCGTACCCGCCAAAATCAGATGGCCCGTCACTCCGCCATAATACGCGTATCCGAAATATACTCCGGCAATAATACTGATAAATCCCAGAATTCCGGCGACATTAATCCCCGGTAAAACCAAAATCTCCAATACCACCAGGATTGCCCCGATCAGAATCAGCATCAATACGATCAACCATTCCATAATAAATTTTTTAATTTGCTAAAGATATATTTTTTCGGGAAATATACACACATTATCACACCGAAAAATTCAACATTTCTCCTTCCTTATTTTTCCCCTTCCGGGAAACACCTATCGATCAACTACTGATCATGTTTCGATCATCTATCGCATCATACAATACATGACAGGCAGATGAACGGGAATTCGTACGCTTGTGACAACTGAAAAAGCAAGAGAATCACCGTATTTCACATTAGCATAAAATTAAAAATACACGGTTTCCTTCTTTTTATTCTAACGTTTATTATAAATTTGTAATACGGTCACCTCCGTGAGTGTTTGTAAAATGCTAATTATTCTTTATGTTTGTAATTCGTTTAGAGTAATCGGGACGAAGACAATTTAATGAAAGGCATTTAGTTTTATCCTTATCTTGAAAATCGCCAATTTTTATGCAGAAGGATGAACGGTACAAACGCTCATGCTTGCCATATAGTCATCTACACTATATATGGTTTAGCGTGGGGTGATTGTTTATTTCTGCAAGGATGTTTGGCGATACCTCAAGATGGATAAACTGAGAGTTCCCACGCTATTTCTTTTTATATAATTTATCTTCAGGGAATTAGGGTTACAAAAGTATAGTTGTATGTGGAATTTATTTACTCATTTTTTCAAGTATGGTTCTCAATCCTATGCGTTGCTTTCGCGGGATGTAAAGATGATTTCGATGACAGTGAACTACGCAAAGAAATCGCAGACCTCGACGGGCGGTTAACCTCCCTCGAAAAATTGTGGGCGCAGATGAACACGAACATCTCGTCCATGCAGACAATCGTCAACGCGCTGCAACAAAACGATTTCAAACCTCTACCTCCACCTGTGATTATCCGAAAATAATATTAATTACTCTATTTACAAACACAACAAAATTATGGGAATTATAAAATTTTTGAAATGGTTAGCTGATGACGACCCAATTAAAGAGCAAAAATCTATGGTAGATGCAGCCAAATTTGAGGTTGAACGTTTAAAACGAAATATTGAAGATGTAAAGAGAGGTTCTAATTCTGCATCCACACTTAAAGAACTTCGCCAAAAATTGAAACAAGCAAGAGAAAGACTTGCCTATGAAAAAGAAAGATTAAAACGTTTAAAAAACAAAGGATAAACCATGGGAAAATTCGAAGATTCGTTTAAAAGACAGGTCAGACGTGATACAGGGAAGTTTGTTTCCAACTTAATTTTTGGAAACAAACCACGCCACGCCTATACGAATTAGAAAAAGCTAAGCTTGAAAAAAACGTCTTGAGGATGAACAAGATTTAGAAAAACAACGTTTACAAGACAAGCTAGAATTGGAAAAAAAGAATTAGATCTCAAACAAGAACACCTTAAACAAGAACGCTTGAATCAGATTTGTCTTGAAATTTCACAGAAAATAGAGAGTTTAGCTGAATTTGAATTTCCTAATGAAAAGAATGAAGTTATCAAAATATAAAAAAAATGGGATATTCAATTACGCTCATATTCTTTCTGGAATAATAATGAAGGTAAAAGCTATCTAAATCAATACATGAATGCCTTGAAATATAAATATCAACAAGGCATTCAGGAACTAATTCAAGATGGTATGCCGGCATCAGAAATTACACCTTATTACCAAACAATTCGACGTTATAATCACAAAAAATTATGGCGTATGATAGGTATTCCAATATGTGTTATTAGCATCATATTTGTTTTTGTTTTAACATCGATTAACATACTAAAAGAAAGCTTACTAGAAATTTGGAATAAACACCAAAGACAAATGTCCGCAGTGGAGTTGAACGCAATCCTCGGGCGGGGCATTTGCTTCTCGAAGATAGAGAAGGCGCACCGGATTCTGGTGACGGGGATGAGCCCATCGTTCCGGCAGGGTGACCCGGCACAGGAAAATTTCGTGTGCGAGTACGAGTATCAAGGAATCGTGGAAGGCGGGGAAGACCGTTATTTCCTGGCTTTCGACAAACTTTTCCCGGAAGCGTACAAACGGGAAGTGGCGTACATGGATTTGCTGAATTTCCGGGAAACGGATCAGAATACCGTGTGGAAGTTTTGCAAAGACCCGAAAGGGTTTGAACTCGTTGCCGGGAATTTGCGGTTGAGCCAGCTTTTCATCGAGCAAGTGGTGCGTCCACGCCTGATCATGGTAAAAAATAGAGGATCATGGTGTTTCTGGGGAAAGGAAGCAAAGACAGATGAAAATATCTGGATGGGATACCGCTTCGAACACCTGGAATCACTCCCCTGCGGCGATCTCTGCCGCATCACGGGGTTGATTGACCACCCAGGGCGGGTGAGCCACGATTGCCTGTTGGAAACGAACCTGAAAGGTACGCTGGTGCTGTTTACAAGCCATTTCCAATATTGCGCCACGGAGAAATTACCCACGCCGGAATTGCTCGCCCGGCTGTGCGGGATGATGTAAAAAACGAGGAGTTGCCGGACACTTTCGGTAACCCTCCGTTTATAACACGTTACGATTCAGCCACAAGCGGAACAACGGATCAATTATCCGGTATTTCGCCCCTCGCTGTTTTTTCACCATTCTATCCACGATTTTTTGATCTGTCATCATTTTCAAATACGGAGATATTTGCCCGTTCTCTTGTCCTGTCATTTCCCTGATTTCTTTCAATACCCCCCCCTCGTCCGCAATCGCCAACACCGACAGCAAGCGCTGAATTTGAATGACAAATGCATCATATTTAGCCTGATAATAGAGGTGATAACAATTGATATACGAATTATATTATATAAATTTTTTTCTATAGAAGATTTCTTCTACTAATCACTCGATAACACACTTTAAAACAGAAAACTAACCACCTATTTATCTGCACATTACAAAACATCTCTCTTTTTTCTGCATTTTTTTCTCTTGTAAAAGTGCAAATTCCAACCCTCGCGTAGTAAAATTTTACATGTAAAGGTCAAACTTCACGAGGAAGCCAAAACCTTACTCTCGTCCAAGTGAGTTGGAAAGAGAAACAGATTATCAATTCTTAAAATTTTTATTTTATGGCAAAAATCATTTCAGATCCGATAAATAGCTATCGGGGAAGTATTGGTAAGATCTCTTACTACATACGCGAATGCGAAAATATGGCTCGCAAAAGTTCGTCTGCAGGGAAAATTTCTGATTCGCCGGCAGCCGTTGCATAACGGACAAAGTTCGGAAGATTGATTAAATTATCCCGGGAACTTGCCCCGGCAATCACACTCGGATTTCTCCAACGCAAGCGGGGACAATCGCCGGCAAACGCCTTCATGTCCTTGAATAAGGGTATTTGCACGCTGGAAGACGATACGCTAACCGTGGACTACGAACAGCTGCAATGTGCACAAGGATCGCTCACGGAACCGGACATCACCGCCACGTACAACACTTCGACTTCAAAAATCACGTTTGAGAACACGGCTATGGAAGGCCTCGCCTATTGCAATGCGGACGACAAGACATACGGAGTGAAGTGCCCCCCTGTCGTCTATATAAATACCATTATCAAATATTTAAAGTATTATATCATGAAAGTCAAAGATTTTATCAACGGACAATTTCAAGGAAGACACAATAACCTTATTTTTTACACGAGAGGTAATAACACATACGTCCGGCGTTATGCCATTCCCGGCAAAAAACGGAAATGGGAAACCGAGGGACGTACCCCCAAACAGCAGGCCGTAGCGATACGCTTCAAGGCAGTACAAGTTTTTTACATGACGTTTACCAAACAAGTGTCGCCCGAAATCTGGCGGGCCGTAGCAAAAACAGTGGGACGACACGCCCCGAACGTGTTTTTCTCAAGAAACTTCCATTGCTTCGGAGAGGAAGGCCAAATCGCCGATTTCGGGAATTTCATGTTCACGGACGGCACTTTACCTCTCCCCAGGAATCTGAAAGTAAGCGGGGAAGGTCCTCTGTTCAAGGTCACATGGCAAGAAGAACGGATGTGGAAAACCGTATCCGGAACGGACAGATTACAAATAGGGGTATTATATGACAACGATTCCCGTATCCCTCGGGTCGCCAGCCAGGTAAAAGGAAGACGCGGAGAGCTGCATGAAGAATTTACCCTCGATGAATCCATCGGAAAAAAGGCGCACGTGTACATTTTCTTCTGCAACGAAACCGGCACCAGGTTCTCCGCCTGCCGATATTTCCACGTGAAAATAAATTCATGATAAAACATGAACAAAAACCCGGTCCATGAAATTCCTGTTCCCGATTTTCAATTCTCGATTATTATATTTTACTTTGTACCGGGTTTTTCATTACCGACACGAATGATAAATCAAGCATATAAAAGAGAGTTTGAATGAAATACACGGAATTGGACGACTGCGAAGAATTCTACCACAAAGTAGAATACTACAATAAAACAAAGACCGAACAATTAAGTTACCATTATAAAGAAATACTGAAACTGCTGGGCGAAGACCCCGACAGGGAAGGTTTGGTAAAAACTCCCTACCGCGTGGCAAAAGCCATGCAATTTATGACAAGGGGGTATCACGAGAATCCGGAGGAAATTCTGCGGTCGGCACTTTTTAAAGAAGATTACCGCCAGATGGTTATTGTGAAAAACATCGAGATCTATTCCATGTGTGAACACCATATGTTGCCTTTCATCGGGCAGGCTCACGTGGCGTATATCCCGAACGGATACATCACCGGGCTAAGCAAAATAGCACGGGTAGTGGAAGCTTTTTCCAGAAGACTGCAAGTACAGGAAAGATTGACAAACGACATAAAGAACTGCATCCAGAACACCCTCAACCCCCTGGGCGTTGCCGTGGTGATCGAAGCACAGCACATGTGTATGATGATGCGGGGCGTTCAAAAACAAAACTCGGTAACAACGACTTCCGACTTCAGCGGCGCATTCGAGAAACTCGCCACGCGGGAGGAATTCATCCGGCTGATCAGTAATAAGTTTCATTAAGAAATAAACAAAACGAGTATGAAAAAAGCATTTGTTTTCCCGGGACAGGGAGCTCAATTCGTAGGAATGGGCAAGGATTTGTATGAAAACTCACCCGAAGCAAAAGAATTATTTGAAAAAGCGAACGAAATATTGGGATTCCGCATTACGGATCTGATGTTCAACGGCACCGACGAAGACCTGAAACAAACCAAAGTAACCCAACCGGCGATATTCCTTCACTCGGTGATTCTTGCAAAATCGTTAAACGAGAAACCGGACATGGTAGCGGGTCACTCGCTGGGAGAATTCTCCGCACTTGTCGCCAATGGGACACTTTCTTTCGAAGATGGCTTGCGTCTTGTTCACGCCAGAGCGCTTGCCATGCAAAAAGCATGCGAGGCGAATCCATCCAC
>ENA-ORSR01000991-ORSR01000991.1-human-gut-metagenome-genome-assembly--contig:-NODE-991-length-21805-cov-11.357609_pt1 | contig 21805 bp, 23 predicted proteins | sample MGYA00241901_ERZ509166 | MGnify/ENA primary metagenome ERZ509166 (study PRJEB26280, sample SAMEA2338860) | human gut metagenome | biome: human gut; feature: human-associated habitat; material: faeces... | reverse complement strand
TTGAATATATTATTGCACTTCTAAATTTACAACAATGTCATCTGTTACGATGCTATAATCACTTTTCCTATATGACGTAACACCTCTACCTTTTTGAAATTCATTTAACAAATCCGAAAGTTTTTGGGCATAATCATTGAATTTTTCGCTGATCGGCATCACAACTACCTGATCCGGCGCTAACCACAAGGGGAATTTTCCTCCGGTATGCTCGATCAATACAGCCACAAAGCGCTCCATACTTCCGAAAGGTGCCCGATGGATCATCACCGGCCGGTGTTTCAGGTTATCAGCTCCGGTATATTCCAGATCAAAACGTTCCGGCAGATTATAATCGACCTGAATGGTACCCAATTGCCATTTCCGTCCAATCGCATCTTTCACCATAAAGTCGAGCTTCGGTCCGTAGAAAGCAGCTTCGCCCAATTCGACAGTCGTCTTCAGGCCTTTTTCTTCAGCCGCTTCGATGATGGCACGTTCCGCTTTTTCCCAGTTCTCATCCGTACCGATATACTTCTCTGTATTCTTCGGATCACGTAAAGATACCTGAGCAGTAAAATCTTTGAAATCCAGCGCCTTAAAGATAGTAAAAATAATATCGATTACTTTTTTAAACTCTTCTTTCAACTGATCGGGCGTACAGAATAAGTGAGCATCGTCCTGCGTAAATCCACGTACCCGGGTCAAACCATGCAACTCTCCGCTCTGCTCGTAACGATACACCGTACCGAATTCAGCAAAACGCAGTGGCAGATCTTTATAAGAACGGGGCTTGAATTTATAAATCTCGCAATGGTGAGGACAGTTCATCGGTTTCAACATAAACTCTTCACCTTCCTGAGGAGTCGTAATCACCTGAAAACTATCTTTTCCGTATTTCTGGTAATGTCCGGAAGTCTTATACAGATTCACATTCCCGATATGTGGGGTAATGACTTGCTGGTAACCGTATTTCTTCTGTACTTTCCGCAAAAATCCCTCCAAACGGTCGCGCAACATAGCTCCTTTCGGCAACCACATCGGTAAACCGGCACCCACAGCTTGGGAAAAAGTAAACAATTCCATTTCTTTACCGATCTTCCGGTGATCCCGTTGCTTTGCCTCTTCCATCAATACCAGCCATTCGTCCAGCATTTTCTGTTTCGGGAAAGTGATACCGTAGATACGGGTCAACATTTTATTATGCTCGTTCCCTCTCCAGTAAGCACCGGCTAAACCGGTCAGTTTTATAGCCTTAATATAAGAAGTATCCGGTAAGTGCGGACCACGGCAAAGATCGGTAAAGGAGCCCTGACGATAATAAGTAATCTTACCGTCTTCCAAATCGTTGATTAACTCCACTTTATAAGTTTCGTTGATACTGTTGAAATGCTCCAGTGCTTCTTGCTTGCTCACATTGATACGGCAATACTCTTCTTTCTGGCGCGCCAATTCAAGCATTTTCTTCTCGATGGTTTCCAGATCTTTGTCGGTCAAAACGACCCCTTCTCCCGGATCGATATCATAGTAAAATCCGTTTTCGATAGCCGGTCCGATACCGAATTTGGTATTCGGGTATAATTGTTGCAGGGCTTCTGCCATCAAGTGGGCCGAAGAATGCCAGAAAGCATGTTTTCCTTCCTGATCATCCCAGGTAAATAATTTAATTTCAGCATCTGCTGTAATAGGACGTGTCAAATCCCAAATTTCCCCATTCACAGATATGGACAACACTTCCTTAGCCAGTTTGGAACTAATTCCCCGGGCAATATCCAAGCCGGTCACACCTGACTCAAATTCTTTTACATTTCCATCCGGAAATTTAATTTTTATCATAGTCGTTTATTTTATTACTACGCTACGTACGCAGCTTATTTTTAATAAGGTGCAAAGATAAGAAAAAAAGTAAAAGGTAAAAAGGTAAAAGTAAAAAGTTAAAGGTTAAAAAAAAGCAGAAAGAAGAAAAGCGCATCATTCGGGTTTTATTATTAATTTTGCGGCCTATATTCAAAGTATCGTTATGGCATTCTTATATAATATTGGAATTCAGGCATATCATCTGGCTATACAATTGGCAGCTCCTTTCAATGAAAAAGCAGCCCTTTTACGTAAAGGCAGAAAAGAAGTCTGGAAAAAAGCAGCCGGTATACAACGGGGAGAAGGTCGTTTGGTGTGGTTTCATGCCGCTTCTTTGGGCGAATTCGAACAAGGCCGCCCGGTAATCGAAGCCTTGAAGGCCGCAGAACCGGCAACCCAAATCCTGCTTACCTTTTTTTCGCCCTCAGGTTATGAAATCCGCAAAAATTATACCGGTGCAGATTACATCCTTTATCTGCCGGGAGATACGCGACGCAATGCGGTCCGCCTGATTGAAAAATTCCGTCCGGATGCAGCGGTCTTTATCAAATATGAATTCTGGTTCCACTACCTGAACGAACTGAACAAACGAAACATCCCGGTATATCTCATCTCAGCCATTTTCCGTCCCAACCAGCCTTTTTTTAAAAGTTGGGGAAAACTCCACCGGCGGATGCTGGGATGCTTCAAAGAATTGTTCGTGCAGGACGGGCAATCGGTGGAATTACTGAAATCCATCGGCATAAAAAATGTCAGACTGACAGGAGATACCCGTTTCGACCGGGTAAAACAGATCGCGGAAAATGCAAAACAAATCGTCAAAGTAGAGCAATTCTGTGACGGCCGCCCCGCCATCGTCTGCGGCAGCACCTGGCCACCCGATGAAGAAATTCTCCTGGAATATATCAACTGCCATCCGGACGGTTATAAATGGATTATCGTCCCTCACGAAATCGGGGAAAATCACATCAAAGCGATTTTGGACAAATGCCGGAAGAAGGTAGCCCGCTACACCTCGGAAAATACCGATTTGGCCGATAAGGAGGTATTGATTATCGATTGTATCGGTCTGCTTTCATCGATTTACCGGTATGGGAAGATCGCTTATATCGGCGGAGGTTTCGGAGTCGGTATCCACAATACCCTTGAAGCTGCCGTGTATGGAATACCGGTAATTTTCGGACCCAAATATCAAAAATTCAACGAAGCGGTCAGCCTGATCCGGGAAGGCGGAGCTTTCAGCATTTCCAACGGGGCAGAACTTTCGGAGATCCTGGACAGCCTGATTCAGCATCCGGCAATTGCAGAAACCGCCGGACAAAAGGCATTGGAATATGTGAACAGCCAACTGGGTGCGACAGCAGTAATCAGTGAAGCACTAAGCACTACAATTTAGAGAGAACACGATCAAAAGGAGGATATAAAATCCCTTTTTCGGTAATGATTGCCGTAATCAATTCATGACGGGTCACATCGAAAGCAGGATTATACACCTTTATTTCCGGAGGTGCCATCCGTCGGGTATACCATTTTTCTGTGATTTCACCGGCTTGCCGTTCTTCAATGGGAATATGTGCCCCATCCGGACATTTTAGATCAACTGTAGAAGTCGGTCCAAGTACGTAAAAAGGAATTCCATAATATTTAGCTAAAACAGCAACTCCGGAAGTACCTATTTTATTAGCAACATCTCCATTAGCCGCTATCCGGTCGCATCCCACCAAAACAGCCTGCACCTTTCCCTGTCCCATCACACAGGAAGCCATATTATCACAGATCAAAGTGACATCGGCTCCTGCTTTCTGAAGTTCAAAGGCAGTCAAACGTGCCCCCTGTAACAATGGACGGGTTTCATCTGCATACACTTTAAAATGATAACCACGCTCCTGCCCCAAATAAACAGGAGCCAAAGCCGTACCATATGCAGAAACTGCGAGATGTCCGGCATTACAATGAGTCAGCAGCCCCATTCCCGGTTGTAAAACACTTAATCCCCATTCCCCGATACTCCGGCAAGCAGCCGCATCCTCTGCCCGGATAGCTTCCGCCTCCTGCTGCAATTTTATTTTTATTGTATCAACCTGCTGATCCTGCAACGACAAAACACATTTTTCCATCCGGTCCAAAGCCATAAATAAATTTACAGCAGTAGGACGTGAAGAAGCCAGGTATTTTTTTACCTCCGTAAATTTTTGAAAAAAAACGGAAAAAGACTGTTCCCCGAATTGTTGTGCACAAACCGCCATGCCATAGGCAGCAGCAACTCCGATCGCCGGGGCCCCCCTCACCTTCAGGTGATAAATGGCTTCCCAAATCTCCTCCGGAGTATATAAGCGGAGATATGCTTCCCGATTGGGCAATTGCGTCTGGTCGAGAATAATTACAGCCGGCTCTTCCCAATCGACACTTACCGTCGTCAGGCCGGCCAAACCTTCACTTTTCATTTTTCTTGCATCCATTCGTTCAGCGTATCGAGCAAATCTTCTTTCGACACCGGATCGAAATCTTTAATCCGGCAAGCATGGCTCATATCCCCTCTTACGTATTTACGGCATTTTCCGTTTTTCTTCAAATCGACGCCGGTAGCATACCAGGGATCACTTCCGCCGTATACAAACAAAATCCGCTCGGCATCCGTCTGCAACCATTCGTTGATCGCCTTCATCTGTTTGTCATTAAAAGGCTTTTTTTCAACACCTTCAGGCATAGTGAATGAAAAGTCGATATCTTTATCGTCTTCGGGTAAGAATTTCTTGAACGGTTTTATTTTATAATCATACATCCCGATCTCGGTCAAAGCAGCATAAAAAAACGGTTGCATGCGGACGATGTACTTATCTTCAAAAAAATCAGGGGAAGACACTTTCACCAGGTATTCGAAGATCTCCTCCCAATCGGCACTTTCCTGATCGGGAATATCGGCACAATTATTCCCCCACTGCCAAAACGCAAAAGGATATTCCAGAATCATCAGCTGCAAGGCCCGTTTGGTCCCTCCCACCATCCGGTAGGTATATTTCTTTTCGGCAGCCAGTTCCTCGAGCATAGGAAGCAGCGTATCGAGATGTTCGAAACACATGGTCTGAAAATCACGGATCGTATAATGACAGGTATTCAGATCCTCCCAGTTAAAAAGCGCTTTCACCCCACTCTTCGCCGTCCCTAACCGGTTCAGGAATTTATCCAAACGGGGATCTACATACTCCAGATTCAGGGGAGCCACATACGGTACACTGATATCCACATCGGCCGGGTAAAAATAACGGTGAAATATCGTCGTCTGTCCTCCTTTGCTGATTCCGGTACTGATCCATTTCGATGCCGGATAAATTTTCTGCCTGATAGCCTGTATAATCTCGTGCTGGTCATCGGCAGCCTGCTTGATGGTCAGGTTTTCCCAGGGAATCCCTCCTTCCGGCACACTTTGATCGAAAAAACGGTGCTCTATCGTCAGCTGATTCCCTTTCAGGATATTAGCCAATTCACCTTCTTCCGACGACCAGATATTATAGCCTTCCAACTCGACGATTACCGGAGCATCCGATTGTTTATGCCCCAGCAACACCCGTTGCCGGAAAGTCCCTTTCGCGGGATCGGAATGATCGACCGGCTGCTCGAACCAGAATTGATAATACTCCTGAAAAGGCTTTACATCCAGTTTCTGAATCTCACTAATCTGTGGTATCTGTTGCAACTTTTCATAAATCCCATCTCCGGCCCATACCGCCAGGGTAAACCATACACAAACAAAAGTAGTTAAGAGTTTTCTCATAATTCAAATAATTTAAAACATCATCCAATCTCCACCCTTAGTCGGGACTTATCTCAACGGGGACAAGGTACGAAAAAAAGGCAGAAAGTAAAAAAGTAGCATGCAAAAAGTAAAAGACAAATGCTAAAAAGCGATCCGTAAAAGCAAGAAATCCATTTGCCGGCAGGCAAGAAATTGATTAGCTTTGCGACAATTATCAAAACAGTTTATAATCCAAATCCGGAACAGTCTATGAAGATATCCATAAGAACAGCTATGGCTTTGAAAACAAAAGCTTTGGCAGGAGGGTTATCCCTACTGTTTCTTTTAGGCGGATGTCATAAAAAAGTAAATTACTTTAACGGGGAGATCATAACCGTGAAAGATATTCCGGTAAGCGACACGCTGACCGGGGAACGGCTGCTGCTGGACAGTATCATTGCAAATGGAAGAGGTATATCGTTATCCGTTACCATTTTAATTCAGTCTATCGGGTCCCTGAGGCCATCGGACTTTATGAACTTTATAAATGCTAAGCGACATGAGCTATTTCACACCCTATAAAGAACATTACAAAGCCCTCATCCGTCTGGGTATCCCCATTGTCATCGGACAAATCGGTATTGTGGTGGTAGGCCTGGCCGATAATATGATGGTAGGACAATATGCCACTCTCGACCTGGCTGCAGCTTCATTTGTCAACAGTGCCTTCAATATCCCCATTCTTTTCGGTCTGGGTTTTTCTTATGGTCTTACTCCCCTGGTCGGACAATTTTTCGGCCGTCATGACAAATATCATGTCGGTCAACTGCTACGCAACAGTCTGTTGGTAAATCTCTTCATCGGCTTGCTCCTGACCCTGGCGATGACAGTGGTATGGTTCAATATCGACCGGCTAGGACAGCCTGAAGAATTACTCCCGTTGATCCGGCCTTATTTTCTTCTCCAGCTGGCTTCTCTGGTATTCGTCATGTTATTCAATTCTTTCAAGCAATTCGCCGACGGTATTACGGATACCAAAACGCCCATGTACATCACGATCTCCGCCAATCTGGTGAATATTGCCGGGAATTATATACTGATCTACGGAAAATTCGGACTACCGGCCCTGGGTGTCGTAGGAGCAGGCATTTCCACCTTAACGGCCCGTATCCTCATGTTTGCAGCTTTCGCCGTCTTATTTTACCGCAGCTATCTGGTCGGTTACAAACGGGGTAAATACAATTTCACCGATATCCTCTCACTCAATAAAATGGGTTGGATGGTCGGTTTACAGATGGGACTGGAAACTGCCCTGTTCAGTATTACGGGAATTATGATCGGTTGGCTGGGAAGCATTGCCCTGGCCGCCCATCAGGTGGTGGTGGCTATCTCGACTTTAGGTTTTATGATCTATTACGGAGTCGGAGCAGCGGTATCTGTACGGGTGAGTAATTATTTCGGCCGTCAGGACCTGCTCCATGTGCGCCGCACGACGATGGCAGGCTTCCATCTCATTCTTTGTCTCGCTGTCTGTGCCTGTACTGTGTTCTTATTTTCCCGGGAACTGATCGGATATCTATTCACCACCTCCGAAGAAGTCATCCGGGTCGTATCCACCCTGGTCTATATCCTGCTGGCCTACCAATTCGGGGATGCCCTTCAGATTACCTATGCCAATTCCCTCCGCGGTATCGGCGATGTGATCTCCATGGCTGTCATCTCCTTTATCGGTTACTTCCTGATCGCCATGCCCGTATGCTACATCTGCGGCTTTGTACTCGAGTGGGGCATCACAGGAATCTGGATCGGCTATCCGATAGGGCTTACCCTGACCGGAGTCATGCTTTGCGGGAGGTACTACTGGAAACTAAAAACTAAAACTCAGAGCAAAGAATTTTATTGATTTCCCGGTATCCTTTTTCCTTATCGGCAAAATGCACGGTATGGAAACCCAGTTGACGAGCCGCATCGACATTTTCCTTCAGGTCGTCGATAAAGAGCGTATCTTCGGGGTATGCCTGAAAACGGTCGATCAGGATCCGATAAATCTCTTTTTCGGGTTTAATCAGTTTTTCGTGAGCCGAGATGATCTGGCCCTCGAAATACCGAAAGACCTCCCGTTCTTTCAGGTAGTCATAAAATTCCAGGGACATATTGGAAAGGCAGAATAAACGGTAACCTTTACCGGCCAACTCTTTAATCAGACATTGTGTTTGGGGAATATCCCGCAACGAATGTTTGATAAATTCGACAAAATCCCAACATTCGGCATAAGGACGTCCCGAAAAAACACTCATTTCCCGAACGATATTCACCTGATCGATCGTCCCCCGGTCGTAATCGGGCCAAAATTTCCGGAAAAACCCCCTTTCAAACAGACTCACCGGCATTGCACGATCACCGGTATATTCTTCCATCAAACGTTCGGGACTCCAATCGACCACAACTCCACCCAAATCAAAAACCACATTTTTCATATACTTGTCATTTTTCAATCATACCTATTTTCGATATCTAAAGTTACAAAACTTATACCAACTTATCCGCTCACTGAAAAATCTATCCGGCAAGTGGATTAAAAATCTACAATTACCCCGACAGAGGGTAAAACCGTTCCGCCCAATTCATTTTTTATGCTGCGCATCTGATAATAACCTTCCCGGTCAGGATCTTTGCGATAGCTTCCGTCGGGATTTTCGACAGGCACCAGCTCATCGGGACCTAAAGCTTTATAGTTATAGATATTCTGAATGTCCGCATAAAATATCAACGACCACTTTCGAAAGAAAAAACTCTTATCCACCCTGACATCCAGTTGATGGAAAGCCGGTAATCGCTGTGTATTGAAGCGCGAATAATCATAATAAGGCTGATGTTTGGCCTCCCAGGCTTCTATCCGTGCCGAAGTCTCCCGATCATAAGGCGTATAAGGCCCACCCGCCACATATCTCCATTTAAACCCCAAATCCCAACTTTTACCTATCCTACGGGTTGCTGTCAGAGAGAATATATGGCGGTTATCCCAACTACTGGGTATATAACGACGGGTATTCTGCAAATTTTCATCCAACTGTTTAAATTCGGAATAATACCAGGTATAAGCCAACGAAGCAACGACACCATAAAATTCCTGGGTTCTGAGCATCAATTCCAGCCCATAAGCTCTCCCTTCTCCGACGGGTCGAACCGCTTCGTCACCCACCGCCACATAGTCGGTACCTTTATTGGCCAAAGCAACCGAATCGGTCAGGGATACGGGATAATGATCGTAAGTCTTGTAAAAACCTTCCAGTGTAATCCGGGTAGTCGTTCCCGGACGATACTCAACTCCCAGTACATAATGATCGGCTCCGATATATCCGGTCTTATTCCGTTTATTCACCAGAACTCCCCCGGCGTCTGCAAAACCCAGCGTCGTATAGGCAGGCAACTGATAATACCGGCCGATATTGCCATTTAGCGACCAGCGTTCGTCGAATGCATAAGAAAATGAGAAACGGGGCGATATTTGCCGGTAAAGAGCAGCTGTTTTACCGGTATAATTACATCCGTCCGCCCGGAGTCCCAGGGATAAAGCCAGCCGTTCGGAGAAAAAAGACCGGGACACCTGGCCGAAGACCGCCCATTTCCACATATTCAAAGCCCGGGAATAATACTGATCGATAGCTTCTCCCGCAGCGAACAGCCGCCGGGCCGTAGTATTGTCATAGTGGGCATATTCGATACCTGCCCCAACCTGAAGTTTAAACCCATTCGCTGCATAACGATGATGCTCGAAACGGAATTTATTTTCCGATTCTCCAGAGCGATAGTCGATTGTTTTGGGATTATGACGGTCATTGCCGGTGTATTTCTCGACCTTATTGTACAATCCACTCCGGCTTAGGACGAAAAAGTGATACCAGTTATTGCCGTAATGCTTAAAGGTCGTTCCCAAAGTATAACTCCATTGCCGGCTTTCCGGCAACCAATCGAGCAAATATTTCTGATGATCGTCGGGATTCTTCAGGTCGGTATTCAGACGGTTGATATCGTATCCGCCAATACCGAGCAAAGTCCATTCATTCCGGGCATTCAAACGGGTGACCGTCTTGAATTGCATATCATTATACACCGGAAGAAAAGGCAAACCGATGATACCGAACAACATCTTCAGATAACTTCGCCGGGCCGAAACAATAAAAGTAGTCTTTGGAGCCAACGGACCGTCCAAAGACAGGCCGTAATCGGTAGCACCGAAAGTAACCCGCGTCTTCACCCGGTCGGGATTTCCCTCGATCTGTCGAAATTCGAGCATAGAACTCATCATATTACCATAAGAAGCCGGGAAGGCACCGGAAAAGAAATTTACCTCTTTGACAAAATCGATATTCACAATACTGACTACCCCACCGGAAGCCCCCTGAGTAGCGAAATGATTTAAGATGGGCAATTCAACTCCGTCCAGATAAAACCGGTTTTCAGCAGGCCCACCACCCCGGACTACAAAATCATTCCGGAATGCAGGCGAAGACAATACCCCCGGCATGGATTGTACTACTTTGGAAATATCCCGGTTGCCTCCGGGATTTTTTTCAATCTCCGCAATTCCTATCCGCTGAATGGAAACCGGAGTTTCTACTGTTTTACGGTAAGGACTGGCTTTGACTACGACCTGTTCCAAAGTAGTCGATGCAGGTTCCAAACCGATATTTTCCGTTCTCTCTCCGGCAGTACCCAACAGAAACCCTACTGTCACCAAAGTCTGATAACCGATACTACTCACCTCCAAGCGGACAAGTCCCGGAGGAACATTTTCCAACCGGAATCTTCCCTCCTCATCCGTCGCTCCCCCCAGAGTCGTCCCATAAACTACGACATTTGCAAATGGGATCGCCTCATTGCTCGCCAAATCGAAGACTCGTCCTTTAACGACACCTTTATTTTGTGCCTGGACAGCTGGTCCGATACCCAGACAAAATAAAAATAATACGATCCAATATCTCATCTCTAAAATATCTTACTATTTATAAACTCTTCTCCCGACGGGTCGGCAAATGTACACAAACGAATCGTCATCTGACAAAAAATCCCCCATCGATTACCGGTCAATGAGGAATTTTTCAAGAAAATATGAGTATTGAACATTAAGAATATATCCTTTATACGAGCAACTTAGCAAAAAGATTCAAAAAAAATTCTACTTTTCTTTGGAGGTTATATGAAAATATCTACCTTTGCACCCGAGTTCTTTGCCCAGGTGGCGGAATTGGTAGACGCGCTGGACTCAAAATCCAGTGTCCTCAACAGACGTGCGGGTTCGATTCCCGCCCTGGGTACAAATTGAAAATCAAGGAGTTAGATGAAAATCTAACTCTTTTTTTGTAACCCATGGGACCGGGGCATGGGGTTTCTTGAGGACTGGTACTATCTTAGAAAAAGTTTACTGATCACCTATCTTACAATTTATTCCTGGAAGATTTCAGCCCTCACGCGGCTGAGGGTTTCGGGAGTCATCAACAGATAAGAAGCGATATGGCTGATAGGGGCTCTTTTGGCTGCTTCGGGAAAATCTTTTAGAAAACGTTTATAGCGTTCCTTGGCAGTTTCGAATCGCCAGGAGTCGGCTTTGTTCTGGGATACCATAAGGCCCCATTCTAAAATTTTCTTGTATAATTGGGCAATAGAGGAATAAGAAACAAACAATTCTTGCAGACTGGTATAGGGGATGTCGTACACCACGGTCGGTTCGATGGCTTCGATCATCAAGCGTGTGGGTTCTTGTCTGAACAGGCTGATGATGCAAAATACCAAATCATCTTCACACGAAAAATGTTCGGTGATATCATGCCCGTTTTTGTAGTAATACTGACGTAACATTCCGATTCGACATAATGGAAATGGCGGGCTATCCGGCCTTCTTCGAGGAGAAGTTCTCCTTTATCGACCCGGCGACACTCCATTATAGAAGCAAGTGCTTCCTGTTCCTCCGGATGCAGAGGATAATAACGTCTGGACAGAGTTCGTGTTATAGCTAAAGCAGTTTTCATATTTACCGGGAAAAAAGTATACAAAGAAAAGAAAAAGGGTTGAAAAAAAAGAGAATCGGAGCTTATAAAGTTCATCATAAAACGTAGGTATAATTTTTTCTTTCTATTCCGGTTTTTATACCGTCAGACCGGTTCGCCTGGACCGGTCCGTTAAGGCTTTCCTTCACTGACCGGCGGAACTCGCTTCGCTCAGACACCACTGGTCAGTGAAAGAAAAAGCTAGATGACCGACAGAAGCGACCGCGTCCCCGAACACGAATACCGAAGACGAACAAGGACCGGAATAATTCTACCTTTTAAGTAGGTACCAAGATTTCAATAGGTACAAGAAATACATTACATCGGTCAAAGTAGATTCGCTTTGGCCAGTTCCCAAATATTTCTCACGCTATCCCGGTCATACTTCCGGTAGGGTTCTCCGAACCGTTCCTCCACTTTCTTCAATTCTTCCCAATCCACCAAACAAGCATGCTTCTTATGTTTTTCGTCCTTATTCACTGAAACAAAGTCGGGAATATCGCTCAAATGCCAGACATCCCACTCGTGAACAAACAAGGTGGCATTCCAATGCAGGTGTTCTCCTTTGGCCAAATTTTCAAACCGCTCGTTTCCCAAAGCCTTTACATATTCCTCTTCAGTAGACCATTGTGCAAAATCCTGAGGCGTAAGCCCGGCTAATTGCAACTTGGTATAAATATGGGAGGCAGCCGAAATATTGGTCATCTTTTTAATCGGCGACAACGCTTGCCAAGGCACCTGTTTCTCCACAGCTTTCTGTGCATTGTAATAGGCATGGATCTTCCGGGCAGTCATCTCCCGACTCTCATTGATGATAATATCTTCAGTGTAAATATTGTCGTTACTGCCATATAAACAAATTTCTTTAAAACATTCCTTCGCTTGCTGAATATAACTGTAATCTCTTGTATTATAGACATCTGTCAAAATTTTAATCTGATCGTTATCGGTTTCCCTTGAAATGAAATGCGACAATTCGACCGCAGTCTTTATATTCAATTCATCTTCTCCCAAAGCGACCAGAATGTATTTCAACCCGGCCAACTTATCTTTCAACAAATTGAAAAACTCACTACTATTCACTTCCGCCTCGTGATATTCGAGCTGATAATTCTTTAAGCCCGGATAATAATGTTCGAAAAGACCCGCCTTGCATTTCATCTCTTTATCGATAATCGTAGCCCGGAAAGTCGATCCGACAAACTGCCCCTGTTCTATCATTGCTTTCAATGCCTCACTCCCCATATTCCCAAATCCGATAATCAGCATACTGAAATCAGACAAGGCGACAGCTTTAGAAGTTTCCAGTTTCAGGGCATTCACAGGAGGATAATTCGTGATCAATTCCTGAGCCGCCAACTTAGACCGGTTAAAAATATGTACTTCGACATTCAAAGGACCGATTTTTTCTGCAAAAAGATCGATCAGTTCTTCCGAATCGGCATTCACATAAAGCCTTAATTCCTTGGGTAATAACTGCAATCGCCGGATTTCCCCGATCACTTTCAGGGACATGTGAATATTATAATCTTCATTCTCGGACAAGAAAAACATCCGGCAAACCGATTTATCGACCAATTTGGAAATCTTTAATTCGTCGAAAGCAACCTCTTCAGAAAAATCTTTTTTCAGGAACACCGCCTCTGTTTTACTGATTTTTTCAAATAAAGATTCTTTATCCCGGAGACGGGGTAAGGACAAATTTATTTTTGGGAAAGCCACCAATTTGTGTTTTACATTCTTATCGATAAAAAGAATAAAACGCTTCCTGTCTTTTTTCAGTAAATCTTCCGCCAAAGCTACAGCTCCTTCGTTCAAATCGAAAAAGATATAACTGTCTTTCGGGGTAGAGAGTTTTAATTTCAGCCAGGACAGGAATTGTTTGCCGAACAATTGCAAAACGACCAGAAAGCTGACCAGAAATGCCGCAAAGTGAATAATAGAAAAAGCGAACATATAAGTCGCGTTTGTATGCATATGATGCCTGACTTCGAGTAAATCCGAATGCAGGAAAAACATGTGAAACGTGGACAAAAAAGAACGGACCACCAAGGTTATCAGCGATTCTTTCGTCCCAGCTTCCCAATAACCGATGCAATAAATTACAAATCCTGCCAGGGCAGTCAGTGGAATCAAGCCCCAATCCCTGAACTTGTAAAACGATCGTTTATCCTTCACCAACCACAGACAACACAAAAACAACACAACGATAAATCCTGCCATTTTCAGGATTTCAAAAATCAAATTCTCCATCATATCAACCATTTAATTATTCCTCTTTCAACATCAGTTCACTTTATTGGCTTGTTCCACAAATACTACAATAAATCAGAGCGCCCGAAAGCGCTCTGTACACTTTTTTACCCCACTGTAAGAGCTTTCCTAAAACTACAGTTTAGCTCCGCATCCGCTACAAAAAAGAGCTTCAGCAGGTATCGATTTACCACATTGGGTACAAAATTTTCCTCCTGCCGGAGCAGCGGTGTTATTGTTCGTATTCCGGTAAGCTTCGCGGGCAATGGTATCGGCAGCAATCATCATCACTTTATCGTCCATTTTTGCCTGGGCAATCATCCCGGAAATCTGGGTAATCAATACCGGCCAGAACAAAAACATAGAAATCAAAGTCGGAACCGCCTGTTGTCCGAAAATCCCGACTCCGGCATCGACCCGAATCTGTTCGTTTGCCGGATAAATATGGACTTTCAATGCAGTTTTCATTCCCAATACAGCTTTAAACATATTCCCTTTCGTAATCGAAATATCATACCCACCGCTAATCAGATCCTGAGCCTGTACCTGGTAACCCTCATTAGTAAAAGTCCCGGTTATATCTTTAACTATAGCCGGAATAATCTCCGGTGAAGCAAAAAATGTCTTTGTTGATTTAAACGTTCCCATAGCCTAGCTTTTAAAGTTTTAAATCCTGAATTTCCTTGTACTGATGGATAGCATACAATACACTCATTTCTGCCAAAAGATTCTCTACCTCACTCAATTGACCGGGCGAAAGAGTCTGTTCCAATTTTTTTAATAAATTAACCACCAGATTAGCCTGATTTGTCAGCTTACCTACAAGCCTTCTATTTCTTTCTATTATACTATAGCACAGACCCTTTTTCAACGGTTTTATAGAACATATGTTCTATTCTTTTATTTCCGTTGTATTATAATCATTATCATCTATATCTATAACATCGTCGTCACTTTCACCTTTGACAGAAAAGTCTCCTGTCATAAACCATTTGTATGCGCGATCTGCGATAACCTTCGTTTCCACTAAGTCCAGTCCGCCACCCACAATAGCACCTACTCCTGGTAGCATCTTTCCAAGATTTACAATGCCTTTTGAACCAAATTTCGTAATAAATCTGAAACCAACCTTCTGATTAATCTTCGTCAAGACCTTTCCCGGTATCTTTTTTATAACACCATTTGCAAATTTTACGCCAAATTTGATTCCTGCCTGTTTTAACAAACTATTCACTGCAACTCCTGCAAGACAAGCATACACAAAGGTTTGTGTCTGATCACTATTCAAATCATAATCCGCCATATATGCTGTACAAGCTATCATCCGCATTTGTACATAAATTACACTTCCTATATTCGCCGGTATCGCAACTGGCATTGTTATAAAGCCACCCAGTCCTGTTACAACTCCTGATGTTGTACATTTGGCAATTTGATTTTTCAGCATATCCCTACAAGCTTTTTCCTTTGTCTCGTGCTTTGACAAATAATCATTTGCCATATCTTCAATACCGGGACTGACCATTGGTATTCCATTTAAACATTTTTCATAGCAAGAGTCTAATAATTTCATAATGTCTTCTTGCGTCATTTTTTTCTTTTCCATTTTCCTCATAATTCCAATCTTCACATTCTTTATAAGCTCAAGAATCATATCGAACGCAGACATAGTTCTATTCAAATTTTATCATAATTGAAAGAATTGCTCCATCCTATTTTCACAAACATGCTCCACCTACAGTTAAAAAAGGTGGCAATTATAACCACCTTTTCCATTTATCTATATACTATTTTATTCAATGTAATCTCTTCCACACAAGTCCTGATATTATTCATTCTCCCAACCCATACCATCTGATCCTGCATCTTCAGTTCTTCCGACATGCCTTGCCTTTCTTTCATCTGCTCCACCAGCCTATCCATCACCTGATGGCATTCCTCGTCAATCTGGTGCAAATGCTCATTTAATTTTCCAGCAATCACCAATTCCAAATACAGCCCTTTTCGATGCTCCTTTAAATACGTCTTTCGTAACATTCCATACTTTCCAATCGGATACTCTGTCTCTTCCGGGAGGTACAAGTCTAAATAATACAGACTGTCCTCTCCTAAAGTATAACTGATTCCATTTTCTCCCATAATACTGGGAGTATGGAGCCAGAAAAACCGGCGATTTTCTGCTGGTAAATTCTACACATTTAGAGCGGCACTATGGCGGGGATAGGATAAAACACTCACATACCCCGCCGACTATGCGGGAAAAACCTTGAAATATAGGGCTTTTTAAGGCCCTAAATGCGTAGGTTGGTGCTTTGTTGCGATATGCTCCACGGTTACGGTGTATTGTTCATATTCTGTTTTCGGGAATCTTTATGAAATCTTCAAAATTGCCCGGTATGCTATCCGTAAAATCAAAGAAAGGACTTGATTATATGGATATGATTTTGAAAACGACTGACCTCTGCAAAAATTTCAAGGGGCAAATGGCGGTAAACAATGTGTCACTGAACATCCGGCGCAACTCGGTTTATGGTCTGCTGGGGCCGAATGGGGCTGGCAAATCCACGATCTTAAAAATGCTCACCGGCATTTTGCGCCCCACATCGGGAAGCATCGAGTTTGACGGCCACCCGTGGAAGCGGAATGATCTGGAGCATATCGGTGCTTTGATTGAGATGCCCCCGCTTTACGAAAATCTGACTGCATACGAAAATCTCAAAGTCAGAACTACATTGCTCGGCCTGGACGATGCACGAATTAACGAGGTATTGCAAATTGTCCAGCTCACGAATACCGGCAAGAAACGGGCCGGGCAGTTTTCTCTTGGTATGAAGCAGCGGCTTGGTATTGCTATTGCATTGCTGAACAGTCCCCAGCTTTTGATTCTGGATGAACCGACTAACGGCCTTGACCCTTTAGGGATTGAGGAACTTCGAGAGTTAATTCGCTCTTTTCCCTGCAAAGGGATTACAGTTATTTTGTCCAGCCATATTCTGTCAGAAGTCCAGCAGATTGCAGATCATGTGGGTATCATTGCTGGCGGCGTCCTTGGATATGAGGGAGAGCTTCGCGCTGGTGAAGATTTGGAACAACTCTTTATGGATGTTATTCGCAGAAATGGTAAGGAGGGATATTAAATGGAGATGGCATATATTCAGGCAGAGAACCTAAAGCATAAGAGAACTTTCACAAAAACGCTGATCGTTCTGGCCCCGTTTGTAACTGCGCTTATGAACTTTTTTGCCCCTCTTTGGTTCCAGCTCAATTCTTATAATTGGTGGTATAACCTGCTTTATCCTGGATTCCTTACGCTCACCTGTGCCTTGATTGAACAGCGGGATAATGGCAAACTAAAATATCGTGCCGTTGCTTCATTGCCTGTTTCGCAGAACAAAGTCTGGAAAGCCAAAATTGGAGTGGCCGGTATTTACTCCTGTGTGGGGAATTTCATTTTCCTGGCGCTAAATCTGTTGGGCGGTTTTGCAATATTAGTTATCAACGAAATTCCCCTGACAATCGGAATTTGGCAGGCTGCGGCCGGAACAGCTTGTATTGTCATTGCAAGCCTATGGGAAGTTCCGCTGTGCTTATGGTTATCAAAAAAAGTTGGTATCTTTGTCACGGTTATTCTTAATGCCGGACTTGGAAGCGTTTTAGGGATTTTCACGGCTACAACCTCTTTGTGGATGATCTGCCCGTATAGCTGGGTGCCGCATCTTATGATTTCCGTGTTAGGTATTTTACCTAATGGTGAGCCGGTTGCAGATCAGAGTACGGCAATGGCATTTTGGATGATTATACTTGTATTGGTCATTTCGCTGGCCTGGTTTGCGGCGCTGTCATTTTTAACTGCAAGATGGTTTGAGAAAAAGGAGGTGGGGTAACTATGGTATCTGTGGTTCGCTGCTGGAAAGCAGAATATCAGAAGTGTAAACATAGCATTTTGCTCTATATGCACAGCATGATTCCGATTATATGTGCGGCGATTTTTGCGGGTTACTATCATATATCCAGATGGGAACTGGCAACCAAAATCAGTGCCTATCTGGAAGTGCTGGCCGTTGCGTTCCCGTTTCTGATCGGCATTATTGTGGGCCTGGTTGTTCAGATCGAAAATCAGGCCGGGCATTATCAGCTTTTGTTGGGAACAATCCCATCTCGCATGGCAACGTATATTGGTAAACTTGGTTTTCTGATGATCTGTGCTTTTGGCGCAACATTTTTAGCGTTAGGAACATTCGCTGCACTATATAGGGATGCTCCGGCAAGCCTTTACCTGAAAGCAGGGATTCTATTGTTGATTACCATGCTTCCCATTTACCTGATTCATTTGTTTGTGGGAATGAGCTTCGGAAAAGGTGCATCTATGGGATTGGGAATTGCAGGGAGTTTAATAGCTGCCCTTATGATAACAGGGCTTGGTGACGCTACATGGAAATATATTCCCTGGGCCTGGGGCGTTCGTGCTATGGATTACACTGTGCTTGCATGGGATAGCCCCCAACTGTATGCACAGGTAAAAACCGATTTTTTCAGCGGTATGATTATTTCTGTATGCTGCACTGTTTGTCTGCTGATTGCCAGTTTGGTTTGGTTTCATGGTTGGGAGGGAGGTAAAAACAGTGAATAAAAAGTGCCTGTTTGCTGTGGTAATTGTGCTTGTAAGTCTTATATGCTTATCGGCCTGCGGTGCGCTCCGCGATACCGCCGATAAAAATAAGGCGTTAAATGAATCTCTGCCGTATTATGAGCTGAACGCCGCAAACTATGATGAAATTTCATATAACGGCCTGACATATACCATAACGGATGAATGTCTTGAAATGTCAGAACTGCAAGAAGAAATCGGGCAGGTATCGAAACGCTTCAAAAATGTGGCGGGGGAAGATTTCAGTTTCGGCTACGTTTACAGTATTGTGGATGTGGATATAAGCAATGCCGTAGCTGTAAATATCAACAATGAATATCGGAAAGCTGACATTAAAAATAATGATGAGTAACCTCAACAATGTGGTATAATGGGGCGGGAGGTGATTTTTTGACCCACTTACTTGTAGTTGACGATGAAGTTTCTATCTTGGAATTGATTAAGAACAGTTTGGGGAAAGATGGATATTTGATAACAGTCTGTCAAAATGCGGATGATGTAGACATCAAAAAGCTGCATTTCTATGACCTCATTCTTTTGGATGTGATGATGCCTGGCACAGACGGGTTTGAGTTTTGCAAACAAATCAGGAATATGGTAGACTGCCCGATTCTCTTTCTGACCGCAAAGACATTAGAGGAAGATATATTGTTTGGATTGGGCATCGGTGCGGATGATTATATTACGAAACCTTTTCGTATTCAGGAGCTTCGCGCCCGTGTCGCGTCACATTTACGCAGAGAAAAAAGGGAGCATCACAGCACACTTTCATTTGAGCCTGATATAAGATTTGACCTTTCCGCAAAGGTACTGTATGTTTCAGAACAGCCGGTTCCCCTTACCAAAAGCGAGTATTCAATCTGTGAATACCTTGCGAAAAACCGGGGACAGGTTTTTACAAAAGAACAAATCTATGAAGCCGTTTTCGGGTTTGATGGAATAGGCGATAACTCTACGATCTCAACGCATATAAAAAATATTCGTGCGAAATTGGAGCATTTCAAAATAAGTCCGATCAGCACCGTATGGGGGATAGGATATAAATGGGAGTGAAAAAGAAACCTACATTGAAAATATTGTTTCGCCAGTTTGCTATCTCCCTCATTGTCATGCTGGTAGCGGCAATTATTGTCCCTGTTGGTTTGGAGGGACTTGCTGTAAATGCTGGATTAGCTACAAGAGCAAATCTAAGTGAATTGCAGGTAAAAGAGATCATTCCAACGCTGACGATTGCCCCGGATATTACAAAGGTTGTGATTCCACAGGGATGCGGCTACTTAATTCTGGACAGGAACTTTAATGAGCTTTACAGCAATATGGACGATGATGAAAAAGAAATTGCCCTGCTGTACGCAAAGGGAGAATATATTGAATATGCTACGGGGAGGCAGTTTGCACTTGTTGTCCGGGAAAACGAATTTTGCGTTTTAAGGTATTATATTGGTTCTCAATTTACAGTGTCATGGCTACCGGAATATTTTCCATCTCCTGACACGCTTGCGTTTATTCTGATGGCTGTAAATTCGCTGCTGGTCATTATCATACTGACCGCCAGATTTGCTAAGAACCTGCGTACACAACTGACCCCGCTTTTTGAAGCAACTGCGGAGGTTTCAAAGCAAAACCTTGATTTTGAAGTAGGACACGCCAAAATCAAAGAGTTTGAAGATGTCCTTGCATCTTTTTCAGATATGAAAGATAATCTGAAAATTTCGTTAGAACGGCAATGGAAAACCGAACAGACACAGAAAGAGCAAATCGCCGCGCTTGCCCATGATTTGAAAACGCCTCTGACGGTTATTCAAGGAAATGCTGATTTACTCACAGAAACAAATCTTGATGATGAGCAACGATTATACGCTGGTTACGTCGTGGAAAGCTCCGGCCAGATGCAGTCATATATTCAAACCCTGATTGATATATCACGGGCGGCGGTTGGTTATCAGCTCCATATTGAAAGTATAGACTTGCCAGCGTTCATGCAGCACTTGTTCGGTTATATGGAATCACTATGCCGGACAAAAGAAATCCGGCTGCAAATGAATACTGTTTCACTCCCTCAAATGCTGAAATTTGATAGGGTGCTGATAGAACGTGCTATTATGAATGTTATCAGTAATGGGCTGGACTACTCCCCGCAAGGCGGAACGCTTTATGTGGATGTTCAGAGTAACAACGGTTTCGTGGAAATTTCAGTCACAGACGAGGGAACGGGGTTTTCTAAAGAGGCATTATGCCACGCACAGGAACGGTTCTATATGGGCGATCAAAGCCGCAATTCAAAGTTACACTTTGGTATGGGTCTATATATTACAAATTCGATTATGGAACAACATAATGGTCAGCTTATTTTAGAAAATTCAAAAGAAACCGGCGGCGCAAAGGTTACTATGAAACTTCCTTGCTGATTTTCCGATAGTGTAATGGACGTCTTTTATGTCCGTCCATTTTTCAAATCTTTATGGAATCTTCAAAAATTCCTCTTATCATGTATCTAAAGAAAAAACATCTGCCCAGCGGCAGAAAAGAAAAAAACCGCTGCTGGGCAGACCCATTTTCACGCTTAATTTATATTCACTGGTGGCGGTTTTGAGAAATCAAGGCCGCTGCTTTCTTTCTGTCATTCCCAGCAGTTAAAGGCATGGCGGCCCACGGGAGGACGCCGCCATGCTGTTTTACTATCATTATAATCTAATCCACTTCTACCGCTTAAAAAAAGCCTTGCCCCGCCACGGGAATATTCCGGCTATGAGTATGAACTATACCATGTAAGAAAACAACAAAACGCTTCAAATCGTCGCCCGGTAGGTTTACGACCTGCCGGGCGATTTTTGTCGATTTTCGCGGATTGTCATTTCCGGCAAAAAATCAGATGGAAAAGGAGGCGGTCAGCAGACCAGGGCCAGCATAGGCCCCTGACAACGGACAGGATCATCCTGCTCACTCTCCACGGAAAGGGGGTGAGAAGATGAAAGTTACCCCTGATGATTACGGGAGGCGCTGCCAGTTTGACCATTTTTGCAAGCTGGTACTGTACCATGAAGCCGTTGACTACTTCCGGGAAAGGAAGCGTCAGCGTGGCTGGGAAACATCCTTTGAAACGCTGCCGCTTTCGGAACTGGACACGCTATGCACGATAGATCAGTACCCCAGCGACAGTTTTATATTTCCGGCCTATCCATATACATTTTTTCCTGCACTATACTCATATCGCTTTATCCTCCTTCAAATATTGCTCAACATGTTCCAGACCATAGATCTTGTCCTCTACATAGCGGGTTGGCACCC
>ENA-ORSR01000982-ORSR01000982.1-human-gut-metagenome-genome-assembly--contig:-NODE-982-length-22004-cov-7.679211_pt1 | contig 22004 bp, 19 predicted proteins | sample MGYA00241901_ERZ509166 | MGnify/ENA primary metagenome ERZ509166 (study PRJEB26280, sample SAMEA2338860) | human gut metagenome | biome: human gut; feature: human-associated habitat; material: faeces... | reverse complement strand
TGCCTGCGGCAACAGGGTCCCACCCCAGCGGACGGTCCTCAGAGAAACTCCCGACCCGCCGACATACCGGCAATTGCTAACCTGAAAGAAAAAGGATAATCGACCAATGCAAATCGTTTCATCTCTGTCGCCGCTGGCGCTGGAACATGAGGGCGGCACTGCTGTTGCCATGGGCTACTTCGACGGTATCCACATCGGCCACCGTGCCGTCATTGAGGGAGCAGTGGAGTGGGCAAAGGCCCACGGCGCTGCCCCGGCGGTGTTCACCTTCAAGCTGCCTGCTGACAGCAAAATGAAGGGCCGCCGCCTGCTCTCCACCGAGGATAAGCATGCCCTCATCGCAAGCCTGGGAGTGGAGTACTACCTCTGCCCCGAGTTTGAGGAGATCCGTGCCATGACCCCGGAGCAGTTCGTGTACGGCATCGTGCAGGACTGCCACGCCAGGGCGTTGTTCTGCGGCGAAAACTTTACCTTTGGTGCCAAAGCCGCCGGAACCCCCGAGCTGCTGAAGGAGCTCTGCGCCCCGCTGGGGGTGGAAGTCGTGGTGGTGCCCATGGCACAGTTTGAGGAAAAGCCGGTGTCCTCCACCCGCATCCGCACGGCACTGGAGGGCGGCGATGTGCCTGCCGCCAACGCCATGCTGGGGATGCCCTATGCCATCCGCTTCGCGGTGCAGCACGGGGCGGGTCTGGGCCGCACGCTGGGTGTGCCCACCATCAACCAGATCTACCCGGCGGGCTTCCAGATGCCCCGCTACGGCATCTATATCACCCGCACCCGGATCGGTGATACCTGGTACCCCTCGGCCACCGGCCTGGGGACCCGGCCCACCGTCAATTCGGACGAGACCAAGGTGACCTGCGAGACCTTTATCCCGGATTTTTCCGGCGACCTCTACGGCACCGACCCGGTGGTGGAATTCTACGCCTACCTGAGCCCCAGCAAAAAGTTTGATACCCTGGACGAGCTGAAGGCCTGCATCGACCATGCAGCCCGGCGCGCCAAGGCCTATTTTGCAAAAGCATAGTAAAATTTTTCTTGCTTTTTGCACGGATTTCTGTTATACTAGCCATGTTACCGCGGCACGGGGCTGGGAGTATGCCCATTTGGGAGTACCGTTTTCCCGCATTCTGTGCCGATGGCAAATAAAATTTTATAAAGAGGTACTGTTACTATGAACAAGCAGGAAGTTATGGCCAAAGTCGCTCTGACCGAGAAGGACACTGGCTCCCCCGAGGTTCAGGTCGCTCTGCTGACCGCTCACATCAACGAGCTGAACGAGCACCTGAAGAAGAACCCTAACGATCACCACAGCCGCCGTGGTCTGATGAAGATGGTTGGCCGCCGCCGCAATCTGCTGGCCTACCTCCAGAAGAAGGACATCGAGCGTTACCGTGCTCTGATCGCAACCCTGGGTCTGCGTAAGTAATAGAAAACAGAGGGCAGGTACCGCATTGTGGTGCCTGCCCTTTGCTCTTTTTGAGGAACAACAGGCCGCTGCTGCGCGTTGCAGCAGTAAATCGAGCGCCTGTGCTGTAAAAGGCACGGGCGTTGGCTTTATTGCTATGATGCGCTGGCCGCTGCCTTTTGAAAGATAAGAAGATAAACCGCAAAAGGACAAAGGAGGCAAAACCAAATGGCAATTGAATTTGGTTCCCGCAAAGAGACCTTTGAAAATTTCAAGGTCTACGAGACCACGCTGGCTGGCCGTCCGTTCAAGGTCGAGATGGGCAAGATGTGCGGCCTGTCCAACGCAAGCGCCCTGATCCGCTACGGCGAGACCTGCGTGATGTGCAACGTTGTGATGAGCCCCAAGCCCCGCGAAGGTGTGGATTTCTTCCCCCTGAACGTGGAGTATGAGGAAAAGCTCTACGCCGCAGGCCGCATCCCCGGCAGCTTTATGCGCCGTGAAGGCCGCCCCGGTGAGCGCGCCATCCTGACCAGCCGCGTGGTGGACCGCCCCATGCGCCCGCTGTTCCCCAAGGAGATGCGCAACGATGTCTGCATCACCATGACCGTGATGAGCCTGGATCCCGATTGCAGCCCTGAGATCGCCGGTATGATCGGTGCGTCTCTGGTCACCGCTGTGTCTGAGATCCCCTGGAACGGCCCCATCGGCGGTGTTCAGGTGGGCCTGGTGGACGGCGAGATCGTCCTGAACCCCACCCAGGAGCAGCGCAAGGTGAGTGACCTGGCCCTGACCGTTGCCGCCACCATGGACAAGATCGTGATGATCGAGGCCGGTGCCAACGAGGTGGACGAGGACACCATGCTCAATGCCATCAAGGCCGCCCACGTTGAGATCAAGAAGATCATCACCTTCATCAACGGCATCGTTGCAGAGCGCGGCAAGCCGAAGATCGATTTCCAGGTGGTGGGTCTGGATATGGACGTGTTCCACGCCATCCAGAACAAGTATCTGGACGACTTCAAGGCCGCCATGGATACCGATGACAAGAATGTGCGGGATGCTGCTCTGCTGCCCATCATGGACAAGATCGCTGAGGAGTACCCCGACCTGTCTGACGCAGACCTCGACCTCGTCAGCTACAAGATGCAGAAGTACGTTGTCCGCCGCTGGCTGCTGGATGAGGGCAAGCGCGTGGATGGCCGCGGCATCAACGAGATCCGCCCGCTGGCTGCCGAAGTGGGCATCCTGCCCCGGGTCCACGGCTCCGGCATGTTCACCCGCGGCCAGACCCAGGTGCTGACCACCTGCACCCTGGGCGGCACCAAGGACAACCAGCTGATGGACGATCTGACCGACGAGCAGACCAAGCGTTACATCCATCACTATAACTTCCCGCCGTATTCTGTCGGCGAGGCCCGCGCACCCCGCAGCCCCGGCCGCCGCGAGATCGGCCACGGCGCACTGGCAGAGCGTGCTCTGGTTCCCGTGCTGCCCTCTCTGGAGGAGTTCCCCTACACCATCCGCTGTGTCTCTGAGGTCCTGAGCTCCAACGGCTCCACCTCTCAGGCTTCCATCTGCGGTTCCACCCTGGCTCTGATGGATGCCGGTGTGCCCATCAAGGCACCCGTTGCCGGTATCTCCTGCGGCCTGATCACCGAGGGCGACCGCTGGATGACCATGCTGGACATTCAGGGCGTGGAGGATTTCCACGGCGATATGGACTTCAAGGTGGGCGGCACCCGCAAGGGCATTACTGCCATCCAGATGGACATCAAGATCGACGGTCTGACTTACGATATCATTGCCGAGGCCTTTGAGAAGTGCCGCAAGGGCCGCCTGTACATCCTGGACGAGATCATCAAGCCCGTGATCGCACAGCCCCGTGAGGAGCTGAGCCGCTGGGCTCCCAAGATGTTCAGCATGATGATCCCCACCGATAAGATCAAGGACGTGATCGGTAAGGGCGGCAAGGTCATCCAGGACATCTGCGCCACCTGCAACTGCAAGATCGATGTGCAGGAGGACGGCCATGTGTTCGTCTCCGCTGTGGATCAGGAGGACGCAAAGCGCGCCATCTTTACCATCAAGACCATTGTGGAGGACCCCGAGATCGGTGCCATCTACAAGGGCAAGGTCACCCGCCTGATGAACTTTGGTGCCTTTGTGGAGATCGCACCGGGCAAGGAAGGTCTGGTGCACATCTCCAAGCTGGACACCAAGCGTGTGGAGCGCGTGGAGGATGTGGTCGCCGTGGGCGATGCCATCGTGGTCAAGGTCACGGACATCGACCAGCAGGGCCGCATCAACCTGAGCCGCCGCGATGCCATTCTGGCGCTGGAAGCCAAGCGCGCCGCGCAGGAGCAGCAGTAATCCATAAATCAGAGGGACCCCACAGCCGGTTGGCTGCGGGGTCCCTTTTTGCTGTCCGAAAAAATTTTTGGGTTTCCTCTTGACAGAAATACAAAAATGTGTATTATTGTATTAGCTACTTAATACAGCAACACATAAGGAGGGCAAAGCAGAATGAGTGAACAGTTTGATGCCAGCCGCCCGATCTATGCCCAGCTGGTGGAACGGCTCAAAGCCAGAATTCTGGCGGGCACCTACCCGCCGGGGGGCCATCTGGATTCGGTGCGGGATCTGGCCGCAGCTGCCGGGGTCAACCCCAACACTATGCAGAGGGCTCTGGCCCAGCTGGAAAGTGAGGGCCTTGTGCGCACCGAGCGCACCAGCGGACGCTACGTCACGGAGGATACGAATTTGATCGAACAACTGCGGGCTGCCGCCGCCCATGACATCGCGGCAGATTTTTTGGAGAAGATGCGCAGCATCGGCTACACGCCGGAAAAGGCGGCAGCCCTGTTGGAGCACTGGGATACAGAGGAGGTAGAACCCCATGAGTAAGGTGCTGACCTGTGAAAAATTAACAAAAGTATACGGAAAGGAAAAGACCGCGCTGGACGGCATCGATCTGGAGCTGGATTTTGGCCGCATCGTAGGGCTGCTGGGCCCCAACGGCAGCGGCAAGACCACCCTGCTCAAGCTGGCCAATGGTCTGCTGCAGCCCACGGAAGGCCGCATCCGGATCGCGGGCATGGCCCCCGGCCCGGAGACCAAGGAGCTGGTCTCCTACCTGCCGGATGCCGAGTGGCTGCCTGACTGGATGCAGGTGGGGGAGCTGGTGCAGATGTTCCAAGACTTCTACCCCGATTTTGACCCCGCCAAGGCCCACGAGATGCTGGACCGGCTGGGCATTGCCCCCAAAGCCCGGCTCAAGACCCTTTCCAAGGGCAACAAGGAGAAGGTTCAGCTGGTGCTGGCCATGAGCCGCAACGCCCGTCTCTACCTGCTGGATGAGCCCATCGGCGGCGTGGACCCTGCGGCCCGGGACTACATCCTGAACACCATCATTTCCAACTACAGCAAGGACGCGACCGTTGTCATTTCTACCCACCTCATCGAGGACATTGAGCCGGTGCTGGACGAGGCCGTGTTCCTGAAGGACGGCCGAATCTTTGCTCACCGCGCCGTGGATGATATCCGCGAGACCGAGGGCAGCGTGGATGCATATTTCCGGGAGGTATTCAAATGCTGAAACAATTGCTGAAATATGAGTTCAAGGCCACGAAACGCCTGTATTTCGGGCTGTATCTGGCGCTGGCGCTGTTGAGCGTGGTGCTGGGCGTGACCTTCCGGCAGGAACACGCGCTGGCCCACAGCACAAGCTTCCAGAATCTCGAAGTGATTCTGATGATCGTGTATGTCTCGGTCATCCTTGCCATTGCGGTGCTCTGCTTCGTGAACACCATCCAGCGCTTTTATCAGAACCTGCTGGGCCGGGAGGGTTACCTGATGCACACGCTGCCGGTCAATGAGAACCAGCTCATCCTCTCCAAGCTCCTCACCAGCATGGTCTGGGTGCTGTGCAGCGGCCTTGTGGGCATCGTCTGCATCACGGTGATGGTCAGCATCGGTGTGCTGGACGCGGAAGTCCTCGGCACATTGAATTGGGACAGATGGAAGCAGCTGTGGCAGATGCTGTACGAGGAGATGGGCCCGGAGCTCTGGGTGGTGATGCTCTGGACCATCCTCATCAATCTGGCCCGGCTGGCAAGCCTCATCCTCTGCGTCTACGCCGCCTGTATGATCGCCCATCAATTCCCCAAGCATGTGATGGTGGCCGGGATCCTCGCGTTTATCGGCCTGAACATCGTGGAGACCCAGCTCGATAAGCTGCTGGGCACGAACCACGTGAACCTGTTCATGGACATTACCTATCGGGTGGCCGATGTGAACGTGACCGGTGTGACCTATGGAATGACCCCGATGCAGACCATGACCACAGCGTTCGGGGCCGGCTCCGGCTACCTGTTCTGCTTTGTTGTGACCTCGGCCTTCGCGGCGGCATACTTCTTCCTGACCCGGTGGCTGATGAAAAATAAACTGAATCTGGAGTAAACAGAAAGGCGGTGTGCCCGGAGCGGACACACCGTCTTTTGCTGTCTGGAAAAAGGATCACACGCCGGAAGCGCCGTAGTTTGCCAGCACACGGGCAGAAGGATCGTTGACGTTGCAGCCGGGCCATGCCTTGTTCGGCATCCAGAAGCCCACGATGGTGCGGCTCTGGTCGTGGTAGTATTTCTCGAAGATCTCGCGGTAGAACAGGCTCTCCTTGGTAAAGGGCATACAGTGGGCCGAGTAGTTTGCCCGGCGGAGCTGGAACTCCTCATCGGTGTACAGGCTCTCGGCGTACTCCTTGATGTCGTCCACCATGCTGTGGCCCACGGCATCGGAGAAGGCGGCCTTTTCGCGCCAGAGGATCTCCGGGGGCAGCCAGTCGCCCTCGAAGGCCTTGCGCAGCAGGTACTTGCCCTTGCCGTAGCTGTTCAGCTTCTTTTCCGGGTCAATGGCCATGACGTAGCGCACAAAGTCCAGATCGCCAAAGGGCACGCGGGCCTCGATGCTGTTGGCAGAGATGCAGCGGTCGGCGCGGAGGACATCGTACATGTACAGCTCCCGGATGCGCTTCTGGCTCTCCTGCTGGAAAGCATCGGCGGTGGGGGCGTAGTCGGTGTACTTGTAGCCGAACAGCTCATCGGAGATCTCGCCGGTCAGCAGCACGCGCACATCGGTCTGTTCGTGGATGGCCTTGCAGAGCAGGTACATGCCCATGCTGGCGCGGATGGTGGTGATATCCCAGGTGCCCAGCAGCCGGATGACCTCCTCCAGGCTCTGGATGACCATGTCCCGGTTGATGATGATCTCATGGTGTTCGCTGCCCAGATAATCGGCGGTCTGGCGGGCATACTTCAGGTCGATGGCATCGGTGTCCATGCCGATGGCGAAGGTGCGGATGGGCTTGCCCAGCTTCTTGGCTGCAATGGAGCAGACCAGCGAGGAATCCAGACCGCCCGAGAGCAGGAAGCCCACGGGGGCATCGGCATCCAGACGCTTTTCCACGCCTGCGATCAGCTTTTCGCGGATGTTCCGCAGGGTGGTCTCCATGTCATCTTCCATGGGGGCGGGCACGTCGGCAATGTCCTCATAGCGGACAAAGCGGCCATCGCAGTAGTAGCTGCCGATGGGGAAGGGGCGGATGTCATCACACCAGCCGATCAGGTTCTGCATCTCGGAGGCGAAGGCAATCTGGTGGCTGGACTTGGAATAGCCGTAGAACAGCGGACGGATGCCGATGGGGTCGCGGGCTGCGATCAGCCGGTCCTTGCGGGAATCATACAGGATAAGCGCAAACTCGGAGTCCATGTGGCGGAACATATCCAGACCGTACTCGTAATACAGCGGCAGCAGGATCTCGCAGTCGCAGTCGGAGGCAAACTTGTAGCCCCGGCGCTTCAGGATCTCCTTCTCAAAGCGGAAGCCGTAGAGCTCACCGTTGCAGACCACGCAGTCGGCACCGCGGTAGAAGGGCTGCATTCCCTCCGGGGTCAGGCCCATGATGGCAAGGCGGCCAAAGCCCATCAGACCAAAAGGCCCTTCCACCACACGCTGGTCGTCCGGCCCGCGCATCACGGTGCGCAGCAGATATTCCTTGAATTTGGCGGCACTCAGGTCGTGCCCCGTGTAACCCATAACACAACACATATTTCTTACCCCTCTCTCTCTAAACCTCTCCGTCAATGCTTCGCATTGCCACCTCTCCTGATAGGAGAGGCGAGTTTCCCGGTGACTGAGAGGTTTTTGCAAATAAAAAATACGGCAGCCTTCATCCCATTGCTAGGACGAATGCTGCCGTATCCGTGGTGCCACCTAAATTACCGGTGCGCGAACACACCAGTCACTTTTGTGTACTCTCCCCGTTGAAAGCACTGCCGCGATAACGAGCGGCTGCCGTCGGCCCCTACTAACTGCCCGAAGCAGGTTCAGGGGGAAGCTCACGGGGGTTCGTTCGGGGCTCGTTCTCTGTGCGGCTTCCACCGGCCCGCACTCGCTGCAAAAGAACCTTGAGCACTTACTTTTCCCGATCAACGCTTTTCCTGCCTGCATTGTATCACGGCTCTTTGTCCGTGTCAACACAGTGTTCGCATTTTTGTGCGGTCTGCCCCGGTTGAGGGGGCTTTTGTGCGCAGCTGCGGCACAATCCGTACAAAACGCTGCCCTCGCACTGCAAAGTGAAGCCGTGCTCCGCCATCAGATGGGCACGCACCTCATCCATAAAGTGGCAGTCCAGGTGATAGATGCGCCCGCACTGCACGCACTTCAGGTGCAGGTGCTCGCGGCAGTGGCGGCCCTCGTCCACATACTGGAACACGGCCTTTTCGCCCTTATCGGCCACATATTTCATAATGCGCTGCTCGCCTGCCAGTTTGTCCAGATACCGGTACACCGTGGTGGGATTGGGGCTGGCCCCCTCTGCCTCCAGATGCTCCAGAATGTTGGATGCACTGACCGCGTGCTGGCGGTTGTTGATGAGATAATCCAGGATCAATTGCCGGGTTTTGGTGTTGTACCCCCCGCGACCTGCCATGGTATCAGCCTTCCTTTCTGGGTCAAGTGTACCACAATTTATCCTTCGATGCAAAACAAGAGCAAAACACTGGCGACAAGCACAAAAAAACTGTTCAATTTATGGCAAAATAATGCATGATATCTGTTCAAAACGGAAAAGCTCCCAAAGTTTTCAAAAAAGTCTTGTAAACATTGTCCAGATATGTGATAATAATATCAATGATTATTTGGATTATTTAAGGGATACAAGCTGTCCGGCGGGCGACTGATTGCTGCCCGAATGGTCCTGCTTGCGAACTAGGAGATAGAACAATGAAAGAGATGGATTCCCAGGCAAAGCCCAGCCTGAAGCTGCAGGCTTACCAGTACCTGAAAACCAAGATTCTGAACTGTGAGTACCGCCCCAACGAATTTCTGAACGAGCAGAAGCTCTGTGCCGAGATGGGCAACATCAGCCGCACCCCCATGCGTGACGCGCTGGGCCGCCTGGAGCAGGAGGGGCTGATCACCATCCTGCCCAAAAAGGGGCTGATGGTCTCCGGCATTACCGAAGAGGACGTGCACAGCATGTTTGAGATGCGCCTGCTGGTGGAGCCTTACGCCCTGCGTACCTACGGCAACCTGATCTCCCGGGAGCAGCTGGAGGCCTACACCGAGCTGATGCACCACCCCGAGCGGATCAACGACTTCTGCAAATCCGATGATGATTTCCATGAGCTGCTGATGAGCAGTCTGCCCAACAAATACCTGCGCTCTGGCTATGACCGCATCACCGGCCTGAACACCCGTTTCCGTATTATGACCGGCAAGGTGAGCATGATCAATCAGGATCAGACCTGTGAGGAGCATCTGGAAATCCTGAATGCCGCCCTGAGCGACAACTGGAACACCGCCGCCGATGCGCTGCAGCATCACCTTGAGCTGGCCCGCGATAAGGCCGAGGGAGTCATCAAGGTCATCCGGCTGTGGTAAATGAAACGATAAAAACGCTGTATCACTCCTTCCGGCATCGCTGATGCGATGCCACCTCCCTCTCAGAGGGAGGCTTTTGCGTTGGCCGCCGCGTTAAGGCTCCCTCCTAGAGGGAGCTGTCGAGCGGATGCGAGACTGAGGGAGTAGTACAGCGTTTTCTTTTGCTGGAAAGTGTAAAAAATTCATAGAAATCAAAAGAAAAGTACATTGAATATTGTTTAACAATGTGGTATCCTTAACAACAGAGAGAGCCCGCTGGCAGGCGGGCAGAATGATTTGGAGGGAAAAAATTATGGCTGATCGCATTGTCCTGAACACCATTTCCTATCATGGTCACGGTGCCATTGAGAACATCGTTCCCGAACTGACCGCCCGCGGCTACAAGAAGGCTTTTGTCTGCTCTGACCCCGATCTGATCAAGTTCGGCGTGACCAAAAAAGTCACCGACCTGCTGGATGCTGCAAACTTCGCCTACGCTGTTTACAGCGAGATCAAGCCCAACCCCACCATCGCCAATGTGCAGGACGGCGTGGCAGCCTTCAAGGCTGCTGAGGCAGACTGCATCGTGACCATCGGCGGCGGCTCCTCCATGGATACCGCAAAGGCCATCGGCATCATCATCAACAACCCCGAGTTCGCGGATGTGCGCTCTCTGGAAGGTGTGGCTCCCACCAAGAAGCACGCTGTGTTCACCATTGCCGTGCCCACCACCGCCGGTACTGCGGCTGAGGTCACCATCAACTACGTCATCACCGATGTGGAGAAGAAGCGCAAGTTCGTCTGCGTGGACACCAACGATATCCCCGAAATCGCTGTGGTCGATCCCGATATGATGTCCTCCATGCCCAAGGGCTTGACCGCCGCCACCGGTATGGACGCTCTGACCCACGCCATCGAGGGCTATATCACCAAGGGTCACTGCACCATCTCCGATATGTTCCATCTGGAGGCCATCAAGCTCATCAGCGAGAACCTGCGCGGTGCCGTGCAGAACACCCCGGAGGGCCGCGAGGGCATGGCTCTGGGCCAGTACATTGCCGGTATGGGCTTCTCCAATGTGGGTCTGGGCATCGTCCACTCCATGGCACACGGCCTGTCCGCTCTGTATGATACCCCCCACGGCGTGGCCTGCGCCATCCTGCTGCCGGTGGGTCTGGAGTACAACAAGACCGTTGCCGGGGAGCGCTACCGCGCGGTCGGCAAGGCCATGGGCGTGAAGGGCATCGACGAGATGAACGATGCCGAGGCCGCCGATGCCACCATCGCCGCTGTCAAACAGCTGAGCGCAGATGTGGGCATCCCCGCAAACCTGCAGGGCATCCTGAAGGAAGAGGACATCCACTTCCTGGCTGAGTCTGCTTTTGCAGATGCCTGCCGCCCCGGCAACCCCCGCGATACCAGTGTGGAGGAGATCGAGGCACTGTATAAGAGCCAGCTGTAATTCGTAAACTGAACAAAGAGGGTCGGGAACGCCGCTTCCCGGCCTCTTTTTGTTCCGGGAAAGGAGCGCTATGAACCTGAATCTCTATACTCTTTGTGTAATTTATCTGGTATATTCCTTTTTAGGCTGGGTAGGCGAGACCGTTGTTGCAACCGCAAAGGGCCGCCGGTTCACCAACCGCGGCGTGGCCTCCGGCCCCTTCTGCTTTGTGTACGGCACGGCAGGGGTGCTCATCACCATCGGCCTGAACGACCAGCGCACCAGCCTGGCGGCACTGTTCTTCGGCAGCATGATCTATGCCACGGTGGTGGAGTGGCTGACCGCCAAGCTGCTGGAACGGATCCCCCACCGCCGCTGGTGGGACTACTCCGATAAAAAGTTCAATCTGGACGGCTATGTCTGCCTGCAATACTCCCTGCTGTGGGGTCTGCTGGGCATGGCGGCAGTCCGCTGGGGCAATGGCCTGCTGTTCCGGCTCTGCGCCCACCTGCCGCCGCTGCTGTTCCACGCTGTGGTATGGGTCGGCATGGCGCTGGCCGTCCTTGACCAGATCTCTGCCATGGTGGTGGTCAGCCGGTATGCGAACCGCCACCCACGGCTCGAGCAGCTGAATCGGGAGCTGGGCAGGGGCTCGGAGAGGCTGCGGCAGAAAATTACCGCCAGCGTGGAAAAGCGGATCCAGCGGGCGTACCCTGCTGCGGCTCGTCCGGAGCCCACCACCAGTGCCGAAAAGCAGCTCTCCCTTGCCGACCTGCTCTGGCTCTTTGTCATCGGGGCTTTCCTCGGAGATGTGGTGGAGACCATCTTCTGCCGCATCACCGCCGGGGTCTGGATGAGCCGTTCCAGCCTGGTCTGGGGCCCGTTCAGCGTGGTGTGGGGGCTGGCGCTTGTGCTGGCCGCCATCCTGCTGCGGGGCGGCGAACAGAAGAGCGAGAGCCGCATCTTCTGGTTCGGTGTGATCCTGGGCGGTGCGTACGAGTATGTGTGCAGCGCCGTGACAGAGCTGCTGTTCGGCACCGTGTTCTGGGATTACAGCGGCTTCAAGTTCAATCTGGGCGGGCGCATCAACCTGCTGTACTGCTTCTTCTGGGGCATTGCGGCCGTGACCTGGATCCGCTATGGCTACCCACTGGTGGCAAAGGGGATGAAGGCAGTCAAGCGCAGGATCCGCCCCTGGATGACCGCTCTGCTGGCCGTGTTCATGGCCGTGAACCTTGTGACCAGTGCGTTGGCGCTGGCCCGCTACGATGCCCGCACCAGCGGCGCGGCTCCGGCCAATGCGGTGGATGTGCTGCTGGATGAGCATTTTGACAATGCCCGGATGGAGCGCATCTACCCCAACGCCAAAAAGGTGGAGAAGGCTGGGTAAAAATGCACGATTTTGCTTGCGTTTTGCAGGGGAAACAGGTATAATACTTTTTGGATTAAAAAGGAGAGATTTTATATGCTGATCCCTGTATTATTGTTTATCGTGGGCCTGCTCTGCCTCATCAAGGGCGGCGACTGGTTCGTGGACGGTGCAACCGGCATCGCCCGCTGCTTCAAGGTGCCGGAGCTGCTCATCGGTGCCACGGTGGTGTCCATCGGCACCACCCTGCCTGAGGTCATGGTCTCCACCACCTCGGCCATGACCGGCCACGGCGAGATCGCCTATGGCAACGCCATTGGCTCGGTCATCTGCAACGCGGCCCTGATCGCGGCCATCACCATTGCGGTCCGCCCGGGCAAGGTGGACCCCAAGAGCCTGCGGGTGCCGGTGCTGTTCTTCTTTGTGGCGGCGGCCCTGTATGCGGGTGTGGCCTACACCACCGGCTACTTCAGCCGTCCCATCGGCATTGTGCTGCTGGCAATGTTCGTGGCCTACATGGTCTGCAATGTGCTGGCTATGAAAAACGCCCCCGCCCCGGAAGGCGATGAGGACGAGCCGGAAAAGGAAATGTCCTTTGCCAAGGAGATCGGCCTGCTCATCCTCGGCGCGGCCCTGATCGCTGTGGGCGCAAACCTGCTGGTGGACAACGGCACCCTGATCGCGCAGGCGCTGGGCGTGCCGGAATCCGTCATTGCCCTGACCTTTGTGGCGCTGGGCACCTCTCTGCCCGAGCTGGTCACGGCGATCACCTCGCTGGCAAAGGGCCACGGCTCCCTCTCGCTGGGCAATGTCATCGGTGCCAACGTGTTCAATCTGGTGCTGGTCAGCGGCATGTCCATCACGGTGTCGCCTTTCAGCATCCCGCAGAACTCCACCATCATGGGCATCAATTCCTCTCTGGTCATGGATCTGCCCGTGATGTTCGCGGTCATGCTCCTCCTGACCGTGCCCGCTCTGCTCAAGGGCAGGCTCTCCCGCTGGCAGGGCGTGCTGCTGCTCTGCATCTATGCAGCCTTCTGCGCCGTCCAGTTTACAATGTAAGACTCTGCGCCGGAGACCTGGCCCGGCTCCACGCCGGAGCGGGCGCTTTGGGGCAGAAAACCGTTTTGAGAAAGGCATCCTCGTCTGTGAAGTGCGGGGATGCCTTTTTTCTGTCCCCGCAGCAGGGTCTGACCGGAAGCGGCGCTTTCTTAAGAAATCCTTAGAAAAATTTCATGGAAAATGCAGGAAACTGCTGTTATACTAGAACCGAGAATGACAAAAAGGGGAGAAGACCATGGCAGAGCAGACCATTCTGATCGCGGAGGACGATCCGGATATCCGGGACGGCGTGCTGGATGATGTGACCAACCTCATCAGCACCGCAGCCAGCCTGGCAAGCTATCTGCTCAAGATCGGTGCCAACAGCACCACGGGCGTGGTCAGCTCGGTGCTGGATTACCTGAGCAGCGGCGCGAACTATGTCTGCTACGTCAACGGTGAGCAGACCACCTATAAGACCAGCGTGAAGTATCCCGTGCTGGCGGGCGGTATCTCGGTGCGCAAGACTGCTTCCGGCAGTGTGGGCACCATGGCCCAGCTGCTCCCGGTCACGGTGGATCAGCTGGGGGCTGCCTCCGTGCGGAGCGGCTCCACCCGCTATGAGACTGCCGACGACATGCAGGTGTATCTGTGGTACAAGGGCAAGTATTACGCCACCACCCTTTCCCAGATCAACGCCGAGGATTACAGCCTCATCGGCTGGTACGATGCCCACGGCAGCGCGGCGGGTGGAAAGATCCGCGTTCTTGTGGCCGTGAAAAAAGACTGACCGCGTCTCCGGCAGGCTGTGAAATGGGACGAAATCCGGTCATAAAAAGGCAGTTAGGCGACATTTTTCACGATTTATCCATTGAAATTCTCCCCCGGGGATGATATGATAGACCTGTTCCTGCGCGGCAAAAGGCCGGGAACGAAATCTGAAGTGGGAGAATTTTGTACCAGATGCAGAAAAAGAAGCTTTATCAGCTGGCTGCGGCCATCGTTCTTGTGGTGGCCGTGGCAGCTGCTTTGATCCTGACAGGGATGCGGAAAAGCACCCCTGTGTCCGAGGCGCAGGCTAGCTCTGTGCCGTCCTCCGCTCTGCCCGGCGGGGAAGCTGAGGGCCCCTCCAGCGCCGCCGCCTCCAGCGAGAGCGCCGTCAGCAGTGAGGTGACGGAAGAATCCCCGGTTTCGTCCTTTTTGGAACAGCTGGAAGAGGAACTTGGCATTTCCTCTTCGGAGACAGCTTCGTCCAGTGAGGTCTCCTCTGCCGCCAGCGCAAGCAAGGCGGACAGCGTGAGCTCCGCAGTGTCCGGTTCCAGTGCCGCACACTCGGTGCCCGCGTCCTCTGCGGCTTCCGGCAGCCATGCGGCCAGCAGTCAGGCCCCCGGCAGCAGCCACGCCTCCAGCAGCTCCGCTGCTTCGGAGAATGAGGTGGATGCCAAGATCGACAGTTACATCCGCCAGCTGCAGAACCTGAAGAAGCAGACGGAATCCAAGCTCTACGGCGTGATCTACGAGGCCTACAATGAGTACATCTCCCACCCGGTGGAGGAGCGCAATCTGGGGATGAAGGTCTCCATCGTGGTGTCCAAGACCGCCAAGCTGACCAGTGTTCAGGGCGAGTGTGACAAGGAGTTCAACGCCATCCTGAAAGAGCTGCGCCAGTACCTGCGGGACAATGGTCGTGACCAGAGCGTTGCGGATCAGGCAGAGCAGGAGTACAAGAAGATGAAGTCCGACCTGACCAGCGAGCTGACCAGCATTGTCTATAACAGTGCGGTGGGCAGCGGCGATGGCGGCAAATGGATCCAGGAACACATTGAGCATAAGCGCTGAAATAGATAAGAGCCGTGCAGTTCAAACGCTGCACGGCTCTGCTTTTTTGTTACTGCACACGCTTTAACGCTGTGTTGATGAGATCGGCAAACTGCTCCAGACGTTCCCGGAGCTGGACGATGGAATCGATGTCGCTGTCGGAAATGACACTGACGGGAGCCGAAAGGCTGTTGACACCGGCTTCCAGTGTGCCGCTCAGGGCTGCGTTGACACCGTGGGCGTGGATCTCCACATGGACATCCACGGGGATGGTGTCATCGAAGAGCAGGGACTTCAGCGGCAGGCCCACCACAAGGACAGCCGCGTCCTCCCCCTCAGAGGGGAACTGATAGTAGGTGTAGCCCTTCTTGGCATAATCGGGGTGGACGATGCACTGGCGGCTGAGGGTCATGGTGTAGCCGGACATCTCCTGCATGGCTACCTGCGTGTTGGGCACGCCGAGGATCTTTGCCAGCTGGGCCTGCGTGATGTAGTTGGGCAGAGACCACTCCGGCAGGAACGCACCCACCAGCGGCGCGCTGTCCGCGATGGAATCCCGCAGGGTGCGGTAGAGCTGCCCGGCATCGAAGTAGGTATCGTTGGCATCGATATAGAGGTCGGTGAAAAAGTCGGTGCCGCCGGTTTCGGCGCGGGCAAGCCCGCCGGAGGGGTACAGGTACAATTGCAGCTGACCCGGCGAATACAGCCCGGCCGCATCACCGGAGGTTGCCCCCACCTGTTTCAGAATATTATACAGGGCCGGGGTACTGGCACTGTCCTGTGCGGTGATGCTGTAACTGAGCTCAAAGGTTGCACCCTTTTGTAAGGCACGGACTTTGCTGTTGACCAGACTGAAAAGGACCAGCGCAGCCACCAGACACACCGCCAGAATGCAGGCCGCCACCGTGACCACGGCGCGGGAACGCTTTTTGGAAGATTTCATGGCAGAACCTCCTGTTCTCTTTATAAGGAATACGATCCAGAGCTTAAAAATCGTTCAAGATGGCTCTGATTCTTTCATAATTTATTTGCAGGCCGCCACAAAGGCATCAAAGATCCCCTGCATGGCGGGGTCGGCAGCGCTGAGCCACTCGGGGTGCCACTGCACGCCCAAGCAGAACTTCGCGTCCGGCTTCTCAATGCCCTCCACGATGCCGTCCTCGCTCAGGGCCGACAGCACCAGGCCGGGGGCGACCTTGTTCACCGCCTGATGGTGCTGGCTATTGACCAAAACGGTGTCCTGCCCCAGAATGCGGGAGAGCAGGGTATCCCGCCGCACGGTGACGGTGTGAATCTTGCCCCAATGGTCATTGTGGGGGACGTGCTCAAAGGGCTTGATGTCCTGATACAGATCGCCGCCCAGCGCAACATTCATCAGCTGGATGCCCCGGCAGATGGCCAGCACCGGCTTGTCGGCGGCAAGGAAGGCGCGCAGCAGCAGCGGCTCGGCGGTATCCCGCAGGACGTTGGGCTCACCGCAGGCGGGGATGCGCTCCTGCCCGTAGAATTTCGGGTCGATGTCGCCGCCGCCCGGCAGCAGCAGGCCGTCACAGGCCAGTGCGTCCTGCACGGCCTTTTCGGGGTCGTCCAGCTCGATCCAGCGCATCTCTGCCCCGGCCCGGGCAAGGCTTTCGGGATATTTTGCGTGGGCCTCCGCCAGCAGCTGGTTTGGCACCATGCGCGGCATTGCAATCGTAATAGACATTGACTTTCCCTTTCTCTCTTACAGATCCCTATAGATAAAACCTCTCCGTCATCCCTTCGGGATGCCACCTCTCCTAGTAGGAGAGGCAAGACGGGCACTGTGTAAACTTGGCTCCCTTATCAGAGGAGCTGGCGAGCGAAGCGAGACTGAGAGGTTTGAACAACAGAAAAACCCCGGAACATTCGTTCCGGGGTTTCTGGCGGAAAGATGGGGATTCGAACCCCAGAACGCTTTTGACACGTTACACGATTTCCAGTCGTGCGCCTTAGACCAACTCAGCCATCTTTCCACATCTTCAGTTTTCAGCGTTTCGGGCCGTGGCCCTCAGCGCTCCACTATAATACCTGAAAGGATGACTTTTGTCAAGGATTTTTTTGAAAAATTTTGAAAAATCCAAAAAACGACGGTTCTGCGCCAGACATTTTTTCGTTAGAAAAAGCAGAACCCGCTGATCCCCTTGACGAACCCATAAAAACGGACTATGATGTGGGCAGAGAGCGGTGAAATTTGCAGGTTCCGCTCGAAAAAAGAGAGCCTGAACGGAGGATACGATATGAATTACGCTGATGTCTTGAACAATGCCCGTCAGTGCATCGGGCAGTACTGCAAGGCCTGCCCCGTGTGCAACGGTGTGGCCTGCAAAAATCAGATCCCCGGCCCCGGTGCCAAGGGCGTGGGCGATACGGCCATCCGCAATTATAATAAGTGGGCGGAGATCCGGGTGAACATGGACACTCTGTGCGAGAACGGCACCCCCGACACCGGCGTGGAGCTGTTTGGCAAAACCTTCAAGTATCCCTTCTTTGCAGGCCCTGTGGGTGCGGTGAACCTTCACTATTCCGACACCTACACCGATATGACCTACAATGACGTGCTGGTGTGCGCCTGTGCCGAAAACGGCATTGCCGCCTTTACGGGTGACGGCACCAACCCCGACGTGATGACCATGGCCACCAAGGCCATTGGTGCGGCAGGCGGCTGCGGCGTGCCCACCATCAAGCCCTGGAACATTGACACGGTCAAGGCCAAGATGGAGCAGGCCAAGGCCAGCGGCTGCTTTGCCGTTGCCATGGATGTGGATGCCGCCGGTCTGCCCTTCCTGAAGAATATGACCCCGCCCGCCGGCAGCAAGAGCGTTGCCGAGCTGGCCGAGATCGTCAAGCTGGCCGAGCGCCCCTTCATCGTCAAGGGTGTGATGACCGTCAAGGGTGCCCTCAAGGCCAAGGAGGCCGGTGCTGCTGCTATCGTGGTCTCCAACCACGGCGGCCGTGTGCTGGATCAATGCCCCGCCACTGCCGAGGTCCTGCCGGAGATCGCTGAGGCCCTCAAGGGCAGCGGTGTGAAGATTCTGGTGGATGGCGGCATCCGCTCCGGCGTGGATGTGTTCAAGGCGTTGGCTCTGGGTGCTGACGCTGTGCTCATCTGCCGCCCCTTTGTCACCGCAGTCTACGGCGGCGGCGAGGAAGGCGTGAAGTGCTACATCGACAAGATCGCCGCCGAGCTGGCCGATACCATGCAGATGTGCGGCGCACACTCTCTGGCCGAGATCACCCGGGATATGGTGAGGTTCTGATAAATTAGCATAAGAGAAGCGGCATCTTTCCGTTTGCACGGAGAGGTGCCGCTTTTTGCTGCATATCAAAAAATTACTTCAACGTTCCATCCAGCACCTGCTGGTAATACCAGGGCTTCGGTGCGCGGAAGGTCTTGCCGGAAAGGTCGGCGAAGTCGGGGGAGGTGAAGCGGGGGAGGACCAGCTCCCAGGCGCAGAGGGCCTGATACTTGAGCTTGAGCTCCCGGTTGGCGGTGTTGTTGCCGTATTTGCTGTCGCCGAGGATGGGGCAGCCGATGCTTGCCATGTGGGCACGGATCTGGTGGGTGCGGCCGGTGATGAGCCGGACCTTGAGCAGGGCCAGACGGCCGGAGACGGCAACGGTCTCATACTGGGTCTCCACGTCCTTGGCACCGGGCTGCTTGTCGGGCACGATCTTCACGATGCCCCGGTCTGCATCCTTGAGCAGGTAGCCGCCCAGAGTGCCGTCTGGCGGGGTGGGGCGGCCAAAGGTGACGCAGAGGTAGGTCTTTTTGACCTCGCGGTTCTTGATGACCTCAAGGAACAGCTGCTCGGCCTCGGGGGTCTTGGCAATGATGACCAAGCCGCTGGTGCCGGTGTCCAGCCGGTGGCAGAGGGCCGGGGTGTACAGATCGTTCTCCTTGTACTCGCCCTGCTGGTTGAGGTAGAGCAGAGCACGGTTGAGCAGGGTGTCGTCCTCGGGGCCGTCCACGGCAAGGCCTGCGGGCTTGTTCACCACCAGGATCTGCGGGCAGTCGTAGATGACCTGTGCCGGGCCGCGGGCGTTCTTCCACGCCGGGCCTTCCACCCGCTTGTCGGCATCCAGTACCTCGTCCAGGATGAACAGCTTGATCTCGTCGCCCGCCATCACGCGGGTGGAAAGGGGCTGCTTTTTGCCGTTCAGCTTGATCTTGTTCTCCCGCAGAGCCTTGTTCAGGCGGCCCGGGTTCAGCGCCGGGAACTGCTGCATCAGATAGTTGTCGAGCCGAGTGGGGGCCAGACATTTTACTTTTAAGATTTTCACGGAAATTTTCCTCTCTATCTTGAAATAGAATGTATCTTTGAATCGTTTTTATTGTAGCGGAATAAATCTACCGCGTCAAGAAAGAAGGTATTTTTATGAACCTGAAATATAAGATTCTGGCTGTTCTGGCTGCGGGCATCGCACTGACGGCCTGCGGAAGCTCCGGTGTCCCCGCCAGCACCCCCGCATCCAGTGCAGTGCCGGCCTCCTCCCATGTGGCTGAGGAAGGTGTGACAGAGCCCATCAACATGCTGACGTGGACGCTGGATGACCTCGACAGGGAGGATACGGTCACCTTTATTCCGGCGGAGATCACCTCCGGTGTGCAGGATGGCAGCCTGACTGCAAAGATCTTCAGCTATGACCTCTATAAAAAAGAGGATGTTGAAAACCTTGCTGTTGGCGACAAAATCACCCTCCACGAAGAGGGGGCTGCATGGAACCAGTTTGTGACCGTTGCAGTGAAGAGCATCGAGAAGAATGACCAGTACCATCTTGTGAGCATCAACGGCGGCATGGAGGAGCAGGACGGTCTTGACCTGCTGCTGGACGATGACACCTACCGCACGATGACCTTTGACGACTATCCTGTCTATTATGAGATGGGCGAAAAGACGCTGCCGCTGGCAGAGGACGTGGTGCTGAAGGACAGCTTCGCTGACCCGCAGGCCGAAGCGGTGGAGACCACCGGGGCTTCTGCCGTGGCGGCTGCCATCAATGCGGACCCGGACAATTGGACGGTGTATAATACCACGCTGGTGGTGCAGGGCGGCAAGGTGCAGGAGGTGCGCCGCATCTGGGTGCCGTGACCTCTCGGGTGCTGCCGCTGGCCTGCCTTGTCTATGAGGAAAGGTTTTTGCCGGAAAAGAGTTGACAAACGCAGAGCCCATGCTATAATTTAAGTGTACGCAAGGGGTGAGTATGCGCCTTTGCGGCAAAACGTGAATTATGACAGATGGCAATGATGGGGTCAGAAATGCACACCGCCGCCCAGAGAGAGCGCTCCCAGCTGCAAGGCGCTCCGGCAGGTCTCGTTTCGTGCCGCCCCGGAGCTTCCGGCGAAACAAGTCGGACGCGGCGCAGCGTTACCGCGCCGAAAGCGGCAGGGGACAAGCAGTTTTATCCTTTGCAATTTGGGTGGTACCACGGAGCAGTTTTACACAGCCTCGTCCCTTTTGGGATGGGGCTGTTTTTGTTTTTGCGCCTGCCCGCCCCTCTGCCATAACACCATAAAAACTGACGTGCAAACGCCAAGGACAATTGAGGAGAGAAAACCTATGCAATGGACCGGTTTGAATGAACTGCGTGAAAAGTACCTGAGCTTCTTTGAGAGCAAGGGCCACCTGCGTCTGGACAGCTTCCCGCTGGTGCCGAAGAACGACCCCAGCCTGCTGCTGATCAACAGCGGCATGGCCCCCATGAAAAAGTGGTTCCTGGCGCAGGAAGAGCCTCCCCGCCACCGTGTGACCACCTGCCAGAAGTGCATCCGCACCCCGGATATCGAGCGGGTGGGCATCACTGCCCGCCACGGCACCTTCTTTGAGATGCTGGGCAACTTCTCCTTCCAGGATTACTTCAAGGAGGAGGTCATTCCCTGGGCATGGGAGTTCCTGACCAGCGATGAGTGGATGGCCATCCCCAAGGATAAGCTGCACATCTCCGTCTACGAAGAGGACAACGAGGCCTACGATATCTGGACCAAGAAGGTGGGCATTGCTCCGGACCACATGGTGCGTCTGGGCAAGGAGGACAACTTCTGGGAGCACGGCTCCGGCCCCTGCGGCCCCTGCTCCGAGATCTACTACGACCGGGGCCCCGAGTGGGGCTGCGGCAAGCCGGGCTGCACCGTGGGCTGCGACTGCGACCGCTATATCGAGGTGTGGAACATCGTGTTCTCCCAGTTCGACAACGACGGGGAGGGCCACTACACCGAGCTCAAGCAGAAGAACATCGACACCGGCATGGGCCTGGAGCGTCTGGCCTGCGTGTGCCAGGGCGTGCCCTCCCTGTTCGACGTGGACACCGTCATGAACATCACCAACAAGGTGTCCGAGATCACCCACGCCCACTACGGCGAGACCGCCGCCAAGGACGTGTCTCTGCGGGTGATCACCGACCACATCCGCTCCTCCGTGTTTATGATCTGCGACGGCGTGCTCCCCTCCAACGAAGGCCGGGGCTACGTGCTCCGCCGGCTCCTCCGCCGGGCTGCCCGCCACGGCAAGCTGCTGGGCGTCAACGAGCCCTTCCTCTACGAGGTGTGCGACACCGTTATCCATGAGAACGAGGGCCACTATCCCGAGCTGCGGGAGCGGCAGGACTATATCACCAAGGTCATCCGCACCGAGGAGGAGAACTTCGCCAAGACCATCGACAGCGGCCTGAAGATCTTTGGCGACATGCTCGCCGGGCACAAGGCCAAGGGGGAGAGCACCTTCTCCGGCGCCGACGCCTTTAAGCTGTATGACACCTACGGCTTCCCCATCGACCTGACCCTGGAGATGGTGGAGGAGCAGGGCATGAAGCTGGACGAGGCGGAGTTCCACAAGCAGATGGACGAGCAGCGCCAGCGCGCCCGTAAGGCCCGCGAGGCCCTGGGCGACCTGGGCTGGGCCGGCGTGGAGTTTGGCAAGGATGTGCCCGAGACCCAGTTTGTGGGCTATGACCACACCGCTATCGATGACGCCAAGGTGGTGGCCCTGGTG
>ENA-ORSR01000980-ORSR01000980.1-human-gut-metagenome-genome-assembly--contig:-NODE-980-length-22012-cov-5.543699_pt1 | contig 22012 bp, 20 predicted proteins | sample MGYA00241901_ERZ509166 | MGnify/ENA primary metagenome ERZ509166 (study PRJEB26280, sample SAMEA2338860) | human gut metagenome | biome: human gut; feature: human-associated habitat; material: faeces... | reverse complement strand
AAAATAAACCTGTCCCTTTTTGGTAGGTTTGCTAGAGGAGGCTGGGATGGACAAGGCTGAGTTGCGGCGGGCGGTGATTGCTCGGCGCGATGCTCTTGATTTGGACTTACAGGCGGCGAAGTCTGCTGATATCTGTGCGCGGCTGGTTGAGCTGCTGGGCCGCTCGGATGCCGCGGCGCCGCGCACCGTTGCCGTCTACGCCGCGATGGGTTCCGAGGCAGACCCTGCCGCGTTTGCCGCTGCGGCCGCCGTGCGCGGCCGGCGCGTGCACCTTTATCATACAGGGTTTTGAAGAATTCGGCCAGCGCATGTGTATGCGGGCAGTTGCCGCCGACGATGCGTCCGCGGCTCCGTTTATCGCCCACCCCACGCGGGCCTTCGCGGCCACGGACATCGACAGCGACCGCTTCCCCATCGTGCCTGCCGAAGCTCTCGACATGATCGTCGTGCCGCTCGTGGCCTTCGACCAAACCGGCGCGCGCCTGGGCTACGGCGGCGGTTGTTACGACCGCTACCTGCCTATGCTCTCGCCCGCATGCCAAATCATCGGCATCGCCTTTGACGAGCAGCGTGTCGACCACGTTCCCACCGACGCCCACGACCTGCCGCTACCCCACATCATCAGCGCCTAACGGCTGGTGCACCTCCCGGCGGCCTAGTGCTCCTCGCCGGCGCGGGCCAGGTCGTAAGGCGTGGTCTGGTAGACGTAGTAGTTGAGCCAGTTGGTGTAGAACAGCTGAGCCTGGCTGCGCCAGACGTTGCGCGGCTCGGCGGTGGGGTCGTCACCCGGAAAGTAGTGCGCCGGCACCTGAGGGTTGAGGCCGCGCTTCACGTCGCGCTCGTACTCCAGGCGCAGCGTGTCGGTATCGTACTCGGGGTGACCAAATACAAAGAAGCGACGGCTGTCGGTCGACTTGACGATGTACAGGCCCACCTCGTCGGACACAGCCACGACCTCAAGCTGCGGCTCGGCCTCCACGTCCTCGCGGCGCACGTCGGTGTTGCGCGAATGTACAGCATAGAAGCGGTCGTCAAAGCCGCGGACCAGCGGGCTTTGCGGCTTCACCAGATAATGCTCGAACACGCCGCTTGCCTTTGCCGGCAGGTCATACTTCTGGATACCGTAATGATGGTACAGACCGGCCTGTGCGCCCCAACAAATGTGCAGCGTAGAGTGTACGTGCGTGGTGGACCAATCCATGATCTGGCAGAGCTCGGGCCAGTAGTCGACCTCTTCGAACGGCATCTGCTCCACCGGCGCGCCCGTGATGATCAGGCCGTCGTAGTGGATGTCGCGGATGTCGTCGAACGTGCGGTAAAACGTCTCCAGGTGGCCGGCGCTCACGTGCGTGGCTTCGTGCGTTTTGGTGCGCAGCAGGTCCACCTCCACCTGCAGCGGCGTGTTAGAGAGCTTGCGCATGATCTGCGTCTCGGTGGCGATCTTGGTGGGCATGAGGTTGAGGATGAGCACGCGCAGCGGACGGATGTCCTGGTGCAGCGCGCGGTACTCGGTCATGACAAAGATGTTCTCGCTCTCGAGCTGCGCGGCGGCAGGGAGGGCGTCGGGGATGCGAATGGGCATGGATGCTCCTTACGAGTCAGTTGCAGCTATGGTACAACGACCGGCCCCATCCGCGCGAGCACATCGCCCCGAGACACCGTCAGCGGCCCAAATCACTCCAAAAGTAGAGATTAAGGCATGTCCCAAAAATCTACGGCGCTTTAGCCTAGCAAAGTGGCAGCAGGACGCTACAATGATTCGACGCGAAAAACTCGGCCGAAAGGATACATATATGTACCAGACGCGTAAGATCGGTGTGGTCGGCCAGGGCCACGTAGGAGCACATGTCGCCAACAGCCTGCTCATGCAGGGCATTGCCGATGAGCTGTACCTGTGCGATATCAACGAGGCCAAGGTGACGTCCGAGGTCCAGGACCTGCGCGACTCCCTTTCGTTTGTCCCGTACAACACCAAGATCGTCAACTGCTACGACCACTACGAGGAGCTTGCCTGCTGCGACGTTATCATCAACGCCGCCGGCAAGGTCGCGCTGGCCGCCGGCAACCGCGACGGCGAGCTGTTCTTTACCACCGACGCCGCCCGCACCTTTGCCAAGCGCATCGTCGACGCCGGCTTTGACGGCATCTTCGTGAGCATCTCCAACCCCTGCGACGTCGTGTGCACCGAGCTGTGGCACCTGACCGGCTACGATCCCAAGAAGATCATCGGCTCGGGCTGCGGCCTGGACTCCGCCCGCCTGCGCACCGAGATTTCCAAAAAGGTCGGCGTGAGCCCCAAGTCCATCGACGCCTACATGATCGGCGAGCACGGCTTTAGCCAGCTGGCCGCCTTTAAGGCCGCAACCATCGCCGGCAAGAGCCTCAACGAGCTCCAGGCCGAGAACCCCGACAAGTATGCCTTCGACCACATGGAGATCGAGGAGCTCGCGCGCAAGGGCGGCTACGTAACCTACCAGGGCAAGCAGTGCACCGAGTACGCCGTCGCCAACTCCGCCGCGCGCGTCTGCGCCGCTGTGCTGCACAACGAGCACGCCGTGCTTTCGGCATCCACGCTCATGACCGGCCAGTATGGCGAGGAGGGTATCTTTACCTCCCTGCCGTGCGTGATCGGCGCCGAGGGCGTCGAGGAGGTCTACACGCTCGACCTGTCCGAGCACGAGCTCGAGGGCTTCCACAAGAGCTGCCAGCACATCCGCGACAACATCGCCCAGCTCGACTGGTGGGACGCCGAGGCCTACGACGCCAAGTAAGCGTCGGTTGCCGCGACACCTCGTGAATCTAAGCGCGATACCAAGCGGGCCGCGCCGGAATACTACCGGCGCGGCCCGCTTTTTGACTCACACGGCACGCTTGCGAATCGAAGGTGAATGCTTTTCCCGTTACTTAGTACTGCTCGATGCCCATGTAGCGACGAACCTCGGGGCTGTGATCGAACACCTTGCCGCGTGCGGCGCGCAGCTCGCAGCTCATGTTGTAGAAGAAGATCGGCTCCAGGTACGAACGCACGCTGGCAGGCACCTCGCCCACGCCGTACTCGAGCGCGTCGAGCACCATGATCGTGTCGGTGTGCGTGTTGAGGAACGCAAGAGCGCGCTCCTCCATGGGGCGGCACTCGCCCGATCCGAGCTGCACAAAGTAGAATACGCCGGGCTCGGTGGCTTCGAACGGGCCATGGAAGTACTCGCCGGAGTGGATGTAGCAGCAGTGCTGCCACTGCATCTCCATGAGCGAGCAGATGGCCATAGCGTAGGTCTGGCTAAAGTTGGGGCCGGAGCCCAGGATATAGAAGAACTTGTGCTGCTGGCAGAGCTCGGCAAAGCGGGCGCCCAGCTCGGCGTTGACCTTCTCACGGGCGGCGGGCAGCAGCGCATCCATCTGCTTGAGGCCCTCATACATGTCGGCGAGTGCCTCGTAGCCTTCCTGCTGGTCGAGCAACTCGGCGGCGATCAGAGCGCCGATGCCCTGCGGCACCTCAGCCTGCGACACACCCTCACCCCACGGATAGACCCAGGTAGTCCACTTGCCGTTGTCGATCTTTGAGCCCTCGCAGTCGGTGAGGGCAACGACTTCGGCACCGGCGGCCAGCGCCATCTCGCAGCCGTCAACGACCTCTTGCGTGTTGCCGCTGTGGCTGCAGGCGATGACGAGCGACTTCTCGCCAAGACTCATGGGAGCCATCAGGCAAAACTCGCGTGCCGTGTAGACCGTCGAGGTAAACGTGGTGGCCTCACGCTTGAGCAGCTCGTTGGCCGGCATGAGATCGATCATCGAACCGCCACAGGCGATCCAAAAGACGTTCTCGATCTTGCCCTTGCGCTCGATGATTTCCTGAACCAGATCATGTGCGTTCATGCTGATGCTCCTCCTTGTGGGGCGGCTTTGAACGACGACAGCTCGTACCTGCTGTCGTTCTATGTTGTCCTATTTATAGCACGTGTAACAACGCCCGTGAAGTCATCTCAGCAAATTTGTTCTATGTTGTTCTATCTGTGGACGTTAGATGTCGAAGACGTAGCGCGAGCCCACGATCTTTTGGCGGCCGAGCAGTAGAGGGCGCCCGCCGGCGTCGGTAAAGTAGGCCTCCATATAGAAGAGCGGCTCGCCGACCGGCACCTCCAGCAGCGGGGCCGTCTGAGCATCGGCAAGCGCAATCTCCACGGTGCAGGGGTCGGACTTGAGCGGCGCGCGACCCGAATGCTCGGCAACGAGCGCAAAGATCGAATTGTCGGTAAGGCCATCGTCGGTCAGCGTTTGCAGATACGGATGGTCGGCTAGCACAAAGGCATTGTTCTCGAGCATGACGGGGACGCCGTCGGCCGTACGCACGCGCTCGACCACGATAAGCTCGCAGCCGGGCTCCACGCCGAAAAACACGGCATCCTCGTGCGTCGCCGCAACCACCGTGCGCGACACCAGGCGCGCGCCCGCCACCATATCGTTGGCGGCACAGCCCTCGGTAAAGCTCTGTACATCGCCTTTCTGGACAATCTTGCGCTTGAGCTTGGGAGCGCACACAAAGGTACCCCTCCCCTGTTGGCGGTTGAGGTACCCCGCGCGCGACAGCTCCTCGATGGCGCGGCGCACGGTAATGCGCCCCACGCCGTAGGACTTCGCGAGCTCCATCTCGGATGGAATGCGCGAGCCGGTCGGATACACGCCGCGCGAGATCTCGCCCTTTAGGTCGTCCATAACCTGCTGATACAGCGGCACGGCGGGCACCTCGGCGCGCTCGGAACGCTCGGTTTTGCTCTCGGTTGCCATAGTTTACGCTCCATCCCGTGCGTGCTCGGATTCAAACTCTTCAATCGCCGTCATAAACTGCTCGCCAAAGCTGTCGGCCTTTTTCTCACCAATACCGTTGACCTGGATAAGCTCGTCGCGCGTCTGCGGGCGCAGGCGGCACATGCCGCGCAGGGCCTTGTCGGAGAAGACCATATACGGCGCTATCTCGAGCTCGGTCGAGATCTCCTTGCGGAGTGCCCGCAGACGCTCGAACAGCTCGGCGTCGTCGCCCACGCGCGGACGCTGGTCCAGCTCGGCTTCCTCGCGCAGCAGGTCCACCGCACGACGGGCGCGCGCTGAGGCCTTGCGCTTGGACGCGCGACGCTTAACGGTAAAGACGAACGCCTCGTCCTCGACCTCGCCGGCACGCGGACCCAGTCCCACGACCGGGTACTGCCCCTGCGAGGTGGCCAAATAACCGCGACCGCACAGCTGGCCGATGATGTCCTTGATGCGCCCGACCGATTCGCTCGACAGCTCACCGTAGCCGCGGTCCTCGTCCAGATGCATCTGGCGAATGTGCTCGGTGTTGCCGCCGTGAAGCACGTCGGCGATCAGCGACTTGCCAAAGCGCATGGGTCGCGTGGCCACATAGCGCACGGCGGCGCGGGCCATGTCGGTGACGTCCTCGACCTCGAACTGCGTGAGACAGTTGCTGCAGTTGCCGCAGCCCTCGGCGTCGTCTGCCGTGCCGCCCGCGGCGGCTGCCGCATGCTCGGCCGCGGCCTCGTCGCCAAAGTAGCGCAGCATGTATTCGCGCAGACAGCCGGTGGTATTGCAGTAGCCCTCCATCTGGCTGAGCAGGCGATAACGGTTCTGGAGCGCCCACGCGCGCTGCTCGTCGTCAAGCGCCTCGTCGGCCGCATCGCCGCGGTTGATCAAAAAGCGGCGCATGCGGAAATCGTTGCCGTTCCACAGCAGGTGACAGCTTGCCGGATCGCCATCGCGGCCGGCGCGGCCCGCCTCTTGGTAGTACGCCTCTATGCTCTCGGGCACGTTGTTGTGGATCACGTAGCGCACGTTGGGCTTGTCGATGCCCATGCCAAAGGCGTTGGTGGCAACCATCACCTGGATATCGTCGTCGATAAAGGCGCGCTGGCTTTGGCGGCGGGCGTCGTTGCCCATGCCGGCATGGTAACGGCCCACGCGAATGCCGCTGGGTCCCAGCGCCTCGGCAAGCTCGCCTGCCAGCGCGTCGACCGTCTTGCGGGTGGAGCAATACACGATGCCGCTCTCGCTCGAATGCGCGATCACGTAGTCGCGCACCCACGCGGTCTTGGCCTTGTCGCCCATCTCCTCACAACCAAAGTAGAGGTTCTTACGGTCGAAGCCCGTCACCACCGTTGCGGGATTTTGCAGGCCGAGCATCTGCTGAATGTCCGCACGCACGCGCTCGGTCGCCGTAGCGGTAAAGGCCGCCACGATGGGGCGCTGCGGCAGCGAATCGATAAACTCGCGAATCTGCAGGTAGGCGGGCCGGAAATCCTGACCCCACTGGCTTACGCAGTGAGCCTCGTCAATGGCAACGAGCGGCACGCCAATGCCGCCGGCGGCTGCGGCTTCCTGCGCAAAGGCGAGAAAGCGCGGCTCGAGCAGGCGCTCGGGCGCCACGTACATAAGCTGGTAGCGGCCCTCGCGCGCCCGCTTGAGCACGGTATTCTGCTGGGGCTGAGTAAGGCTGGAGTTGAGATAACTGGGGCGCGCACCCGCCGCGAGCAGCGCGCGGGTCTGGTCCTCCATAAGCGACAGCAGCGGGCTCACCACAAAAGTGATGCCGGGCAGCATAAGTGCGGGCACCTGGTAGCAGATAGACTTACCGGCGCCCGTGGGCATGACGCCGAGTGCATCGCGACCGGCAAGGATCGCATCGACCATGCGGTCCTGGCCCGGGCGAAACGAGGTGTAGCCAAAATAGGCGCCGAGCGTGTCGAGGGCCATCTGCTGCATGCTATCGGTCATGGTTTCCTAACGTCAGAATCATCTGCCGCCGATTATACGCCGCCGCAGGGACAGCAGCACACGGCCGCTGCCCAGACTAGTCGTTGGGCGTTCTTAAACGACTAGTCATACAAGAACGTCCCCAACGACTAGTCATTTAAGAACGTCCCCAATGACTACTTTGGACCGTGGCAACGCCGATGTTCTGGCAACGACAGCGAGCGCCCGTCATTTGAGCCAAGGTGCCGTGAAATGAAAAGGCGCTGACCTTCTGGTCGCGCCTTTGAAATTGAACGGCAGATTGGCCAAATGCCGGGCACGCAGCGTCGGCCGGTCCGTCGTTCGGCAGAACGACGGAACCAAAGGCGCAGCGTCGACCGGTCCGCCGTTCGTTAGAACGGCGGAACCCCAGGGCTACATGACCATGACGTAGCGGCTGCCCACGTAGTACTGCTTGCCGAGCAAAACCGGTTCATCGTTGGGACCGATAAAACCGACACGCAAGTTGAGCAGCGGATCGTGCGGGGCAATGCCCAGCTCGGCCGCCTGCTCGGTGTTGGCGCGAACGGCCTCGACCGTGCGGTGGCCAACCGAGACGATCGGGATGCCGCCGACGCGCTCGACCTCGGCAAAAATCGACTTGTCCTCAAGATCGGCCGTCAGCAGCTCGCGATACTGGTCAAACGGCACAAAGACGTTTTCCTCAAAGATGGGCTCGCCGTCGGCCGTACGCACGCGCTTGATGTGCAGCAGCAGCGCATCCTTCGGCAGACCAAAGAATTCCATCTCGTTTTGACGCGCCGGCACAATCTGGCGATCGACTACATGCGCGCCCGCCTTCATGCCATTGTCAGCACATAGCGCGGTAAACGTCTGCAGCAGCGAGGCATGGAACTGGCGATTGATGTGCGGCGTGGCGACGAAGGTGCCGCGTCCCTGCTGCTTAACCAGGTAGCCATCGGAGCACAGCTCCTCAACGGCACGGCGCACGGTGATGCGGCTCACCTCATACTGTTCGGCAAGCTCGAGCTCGGACGGAATGCGCTCCTTGGGTGTATAAACACCTTTCTCGATCGCGTCCTTGATCTCGTCGTAAATCTGCTGGTAAAGCGGTGCGTTTTTAGGTGCGGACATATCTGGTCACTCTTGTCAAAATAGCGAAATAACTCATACGTATATAACGTCTTTTTACATGTTACCTCACTTTGATAAAACGATATACCGCATACAGCAAATCCCTACTTACCGTCGTCCTGCTGCAGGCTGTCCTGCTCGCTCAGGCGCGCCTGCCTGCTGGCCATGCGCGCAGGCTTATCCGGATCGGGCACGGCCGTGGGCATAGGTTCGTCAACATGACCGCCCCACCAGCCGCCTACAAAGTTGAGCGTGTGGAACACGTTGATCACGGCGCCGGGATCCACGTCGCACACCAGCTTGACGATGTCCTGGCTCTCGTAGGTCGAGACAACGGTGTGCAGCAGGTACATCTTCTCGCGGCTATACCCGCCAACAACCTCGGCGCAGCTAATGCCGTGCTGAAAATGGTCGACGTAAGCCGTCATGATCTCGTCGGCCTTGCGCGTCGTAATCTGCAGCGTCACGCGGTCGTAACGGCGATAGAAACTGTCGATGGTCTTGGTCGAAATAAACTGGAACACGATGGAATAGGCCGCGTTGTCCCAGCCAAATATAAAGCCAAAGATCGCCAGGATAGCGCAGTTAAAGCCAAAGATGACGCCCCAGATGGTCTTGCCCGTGTGGTTGGACACCCACAGCGCGATAAAGTCGGTGCCGCCGGTCGACGCGCCCGACTTAAGCGCGATGGCAGCGCCCAGGCCCGAGACCACGCCGCCAAAAATGATGAGCATGATCTTGTCGCCCAAAAACGGCGCAAAGTGAAAAATGTTGAGGAACAGCGACGAGAGCGCAACCTGCGTCATCGAGAAGATGACGAAGCGTTTGCTGATGCCGCTCCAGCACAGAAGCGCCACGGGAATATTGAGCGCGAGCATGCCGAGCGAGGTGTCGATATGAACGCCGCCGAGTGAGGTGACGCGATCGAGGAGGACCGCGACGCCGGTGAGACCGCTCGGAAGCAGGTCGGCGGGCTGAATGAACGCCTGGATCAGGAAGGTCTGCAGAATAGCGGATATGGTGACCGCCACCGCCGTGATGGCGCGACGGACGATGGTAAGACGACCGAGCACGAGCACGCGGTCCGTGAGCTTATCGATGGCGTTCGCCACGTAGGCTCCTTTCGAAGGCAGATGTAATTGTGGGGCATGTCGGCGATTGTAACAGGAGTAAGAAAAAACCACCACAAAGGTGCCTGTCCCCTTTGTGGTGGTTTGCTGCTAGATGGCAGAAAGGATGTCGGCGAGGTTGTCGATGATGGTATCGGCGGCGGACTGGTCCAGGTTGACGCCCTCGTGCGGACGCAAAGCCAAAACGCGAGCACCGGAGCGCTTGCCTGCCTCGATACCCATCGGCGAGTCCTCGATGACCAGGCACTCGGCCGGCTCCACGCCCAGCGCCTCCATGGCGCGCAGGTAGATCTCGGGGTCGGGCTTAAACGCGCTGCACTCGTGGCCGCTGATGGTGTAGTCCAGCACGTCGGCGATACCGGCGATCTCCACCAGCTCGTCAATCAGCTCGCGATAGGACGAGCTCGCGATGGCACACTTCACGCCGCGCTCGTGCAGTTCGCGCATCACCGGCTCTGTCTGCTCGTTGAGCAGCTCGGCATACGGAACGGGATGGACTGGGCTGTAGACCTGCTTGTACTCCACGCGCAGGCGCTCGCGCAACTCAACATCGTCGGGCACCAGCGCCTGCCAAATGGCCGGCTCGTTAGACCCCGAGAGATCGGGGATCTCGTCAAAGTGGAACCCCTTCTCCTCCATAAACGCCACGCGGCGGCGGTTGTAGAACCACTCGGTATCGACCAGCACGCCGTCCATATCAAACAGCACTGCCTTGATCATACGCATCTCCTCTCAAGCGCAAAAAGGGGACGGGGCGCAAACCCCATCCCCTTTCAATCAACCCGTAAGGTTTACTTACTTGTGATTAGTAGGAAAGCTTCCACATGTAGCGACGCATGGTCAGCGGGTGCTGACGGGCCTCGGCGATCTGGTTGCCGTACTCGCGCATAACGGCGAGGTGCAGCAGCGGGTTGAAGTAGGTGATGACGCTCGCCGGCACGGCGTCGGCCAGACCGTAGTCCTTGGAGTCGATCAGAGCGACCTTGGCGCCCATGCGCTCAAGGAAGGTGAGGGCGCGGGCGTCCATCGGACGGGTAGCACCATCGGACATGAAGAAGACGTAGGGCTTACCCTCGGTGGAAACCTCGAACGGGCCGTGGAAGTACTCGCCGGTGTTGTAGGCGGCGGCGTCGATCCACTGCATCTCGGTGAACAGGAAGGCGGCGTGAGAGTAAGCCATCTTCTCGGAGGCACCGGAAGCCATGAAGTAGATCATCTTGTCGTCCTTGAAGTCCTCGGCGAACTTCTTGGCGAGCTTGGTGCAGTGCTGAGCGGCGTTCTCGCACAGGTCGAAGATGTTGGTGAGGCCGGTGATCATATCCTCGTAGTGATCATAGCCCTCGGTCTGCTGAAGGATCTCGAGAGCGAGAGCGATGGCGTAGCCAGGCTTCTCGGCCTTGGCGGCATAGTTGGCGTGGAAGCCGTGAACGATGACGTGGTCGGCGTCGACGGTCAGAGCGGAGCCAGCCTTGTTGGTGAGGGAGACGACCGGGCAGTTGTGCTTCTTGGCGGTCTTGTTGGCCTCGACGGTCTCGGGCGTGGATCCACCGAGGGAGCAGGTGATCACGAAGGTGTGCTCGTTGACCCAAGAAGGCGTGTCGTAGTTGAACTCGTTAGCGGTGAAGATCTGAACGTTCAGCTTGTCCGTGTTGTTGGCCAGGAAGTACTTGGCAGGGTAAAGGTCGGACATGGAAGCGCCGCAGCCGACGAAGGCGACGCTGTGGATCTCGTGGTTGGACAGGACGTCAGCGACGATCTGCTTAGGGAGGTTAAGGTCGATCTCGTACATCTGACACATTCCTTTCGATTTTTGCGGCGCCACATTGCCGGGCGCTCGCAGGGTTACCGTGGTTTGGACCGAGTCGCCGGCCCGTTGAGGATGCGACAAAGGGACTGTCCCTTTGACGCATTTAGGGATGGAAGCCTGCCTGGGGTATGGGATGCCAGGCAGGCCCCCGGGGGAAAGCGGTTAGGCGCTTGGTCGCGACTAGGCCAGGATGCCGCCGCGGAGAGGGCGATGCCGCCCACGATGGCGATCACGAGAAGCCAACCGGTGTTGACGTTCTTCTTGATGAGCCAGTACATAAGGCCGGTGAGGCCAAGGGAGATCATCTGGGGCATCATGCCGTCCAGGATGTCCTGGATAACAACGGTGCCGTCAGCGAACTGCAGCGGGGTGGTGGCGCCGATCAGCGTAGCGATCATGCCGCCCACGGACATAAGACCCACGATGCCGCAGACATACATGAGCTTCTCCATGAGGTCGCCGCCCTGGAGCTTGCTCAGGTACTGGTGGCCGCCCTGATAACCCATCTTGGCAGCGAACCAAGTGATCAGCACGGAGGGGACGATGGAGATGAGCATGGCCAGAATCGGGCCCATGATGGAGCCCTGCTGAGCCAGCTGAACGCCCAGACCAAAGGCGATGACGCGGATGGTGCCCTGGAAGAAGGAGTCACCGATACCGGAAAGCGGGCCCATGAGGGAGGTCTTGACCGCGTTGATCGAATCGGGGTCGAAGTTCTCGGGATCCTTGGCGTACTCCTCCTCCATAGAAGCGGAGAGGCCCAGGATGAAGGCGCTCGTCTGCGGGGTGCAGTTGTAGAACGCCATGTGACGGTGGTAAGCCTCTTTCTTAGCAGCGAGCTGCTTGGGGTCGGACTCATCCGGATAGAGGCGGTCGAGCGTGGGAACCATGCCGTAGAGGAAGCCCATGTTCATCTGACGCTCGTAGTTCCAAGAGGCCTGGATGGCCCAGGAGCGCCAGAAGAACTGGCTGACCTTCTTGTTCAGGGACACGTCCTTGGTTGCGGTTGCCATAGTGTGTTCCTCCTTAGTCTTCGTCGTCTTCGAGCGGATCGTAGTCGGAATCGACACCGGCAGCAGCATGGGAACCGTTGAACTTGAAGCCCATGAAGACGATAGCCAGGCACACACCGATCAGAGCGACCGCGATGACGGACAGGTTGAGGTAGGCGGCGAGCAGGAAGCCGATGAACAGGAACGGGGTCATGCCCTTCTTGATCATCATGGTGAGCAGCAGGGCCAAGCCGTAGGCGGTCATGATCTTGGTCGAGACGTTCAGACCAACGGACAGCCACTCGGGAACCATGTTGACGATGGCCTGGACCAGGTCGGTACCGACGAAGACGGCCAGGAAGATCGGCAGGAAGTACATGATGGCGTACAGACCGGAGCCGGCGCAGATGTGCATGCGGTAGGCGGTCTTGAACTTGCCGTTATCGATCGCGCTATCGGCCACGTGGGTGAGAGCGGCGATGATGGAACGGAAGACAATGCCGAGGAGCTGACCCAGAACGGCGACCGGGATGGCGATCGTCATGGCGGTCTCGGCGGAAGCATCGGTCAGGCATGCGAAGGCAGCGGCCACGATGCCACCCAGGACCATATCGGGCGGAACGGCTGCGCCGACCTGCACCAGGCCCATGGACACGAGCTCGACGGCGGCACCGACGGCGAGGCCGGTGGGCACATCGCCCAGCAGCAGACCGACGAGCGTAGCGCCAACGAGGGGCTGCTCGAAGTTAAGACGACCGAGCAGGCGGGAGTCCCACATGCAGAACACGCCGACGAGGCCGACGAGCACCGCACTGATGAACGTATTCATACCCTTCTCCTTTCAGTCAGGCAAAAGCCTGGTTGATTACAGCTTGGCGTCGATGTCGACGCTCTGATACGTGGGGGTCTGCTGGACGTAGAGCTTGATGCCCATGTCGAGCAGCTGGTTGACGTCGGCCTTCTGGGTGGCGTCGAAGAAGACGGAGCTGTCCTTGCCGCCGACCTGATCGGCGCCGTCATGGTTGGCGGTGGCGCCCAGGTTGATGGCATCGAGCTTGTAGCCCTGGCAGAACTGCAGCATCTCGGCGGTGTTGCCGAAGACGAACATGACGCGCTCACCGAGGGTGTTGAGCTTGTCCATCTTGGCGAGGGCACGCTCGACGGTGAAGACGTTCAGGCGCACGCCCTGGGGCTTGGCCAGCTTAAGAGCGCCCTTCTTAATCTCATCGTTGGCGGCAGCGTTGTCGACGACGATGATGCGCTCGGCCTGGACCTTGGTGGTCCAGGTAAAGACGACCTGGCCGTGCAGCAGACGGTAGTCAAGACGTGCGAGGACGATCTTGGCGGGACCGGCGTTGTGACGGGCGGCCTTGGCCTTCTTGGCGGGGGCTGCGGGAGCAACCTCGACCGGGGCGTTGGGGTTGGTCAGACCGGTGCGGGCCTCGTTGATGAGGGCCGCGAGCTCGGCGCCCTTGACGGGGGCGGGGCTCAGAGCGAGCGTGAGCGCCAGCGGGATGTTGAAACCGCTGACAACCGTGAACTTCGTGCCGTTCTTGGAAAGCTCGACCATGTTGTTGTTGACCGAGCTACCGAGCATATCGGTTAGCACATACACGGTGTCGTCCGCGTTGAACGTGGCGATCATAGCCTCAACCTTATTGGTGATGGGCTCCTTGTCGTCACGAGCAAGCGACACGACGTGGACGTTCGACACGTCGCCGAGAACCATCTCGAGCGTGTCTTTGGCGCCTGCGGCCAGGCCACCATGAGATGCGAGAATGATCTGATTCATCTTGCCTCCTCCTTTTCGTTATGGTCATTATAACGTCTTATACGTTGCTTATATTGCTAATTAGTATAAAGACCGTTCACGGGTGAAAATCGACCGTTGACGGGTTTAACGTACTCGAAACGTTGGTGCGGGGTGGGCCGGCGCTGGCTGAAAACCGCAGCTCAGGCGCTATACCACGCCCCCTATCGCACGAAATACCAGGGGCTTTCCTGAACGGTTGGCTCCAGCGCGATACCCGTGCGCTCCTTGAACAGATCCATGTCCTGCGATTTCTCGGTCCACCACGCGTTGGGCTTAAAGGTCATGCTCTCAATGACATGTCCGACAAACACGCTGTTGCGCAGCTTGGAGAAGTCGGTGTTCATGATCAGGATGGACGAAAGCACCAGCACGATGCCCAGGACCTTGATCGCACCGGCGGGCTCGGCATAGATGCCAATGCCAACCAGGACGGTCGCCACGGTTTCGAACGAAGCCACGACCGGCACCTTCGATGTCTCAAGATCCATGGAAAGACCCTGCATATAAAAGATGTACGCAAGGGCCGTAGGGATAAAGCCAAAGCCTGCAAACAACAGGATGAGCTGAGGGGACATTGCTGCGGTCACATCGGTCCAGGGAGCCGAAAGGGCCGCCATAAAGCATCCGCCAAAGACGAAACCCCAAAATGTAACGGCCAGCGGATGCAGCGTCTTGGTAGCCATGCGACTAAACACGGCCAGCAGCGCGCCGCAGAGTCCGGCGATCACGCCCGACGCAACGCCCCAAGCCGAGAAATGAAAACCGGAAAGGTCGCCACTCGTCACCGCGAGCACACAGCCAACGATGTTAAAGACAATGGCCACGAGCTTGTTGGGGGTCACGTCCTCGTGATAGAGCACGCGGCCGAGCGCGACGCCGAACACCGGCGAGGTATAGAGCAGCACCGATGCCGTGGACATTCCAACTTCGCCCATGCACTCGTAATAGCAGGTGTTGGCGATGGCAAGGCCGACGATACCGACAAGCGCGCAGGGCACAAGCTCTTTCGGGCTTGCCTTGAAAAGCACCATAGGACCCGCGGCTTTTCCCTCACGAGCACCTCCCTGGCAACCCATAAATGCCAAGACCGGAGCCATCAAGATGGCACCGGACAACAGGCGAAAGGCCGCCATGCTCTGAGACGAAACGCCGAGGGCCGAGATTCCGTTAACGAAAATTCCGATGGTGCCCCACATGAGCGCGGCGATCAGCACCAGCACATAGCCCAGATTGCTTCTCTTCAACGTAGCCTCCTTGGCTTTGTTACCAATATGTTTCGTACTACGTTATAGTCGTTATATACATTTATCAAGACCGAAATCGGCAAACGGGAAATGATTCCCAGGAGTGTCCCCAAGTGCCGGCACAAAAGGAACGTCCCCAAGTGCCGCCCTGGATTCAGTTGCGGTGAAATAGTTCCTGAATAGAGGCTTCAAGCCCCTAAACAGGAACTATTCCACCGCAACTTATGAGGACATTGAGTTGTTAGGTTGCTCTATCCCTAGTAATCGAGTTTCCACATGTAGCGGCGCGTCATGTAGTCCTTGTGGGTGACGGCAGAGAGCGCGCGCATATACACGTTGTTGAGGATCGGGGCAAAGATCAGGTGGTTGAAGTACTCGCTCACGCTGTCCTTGATGTCGTTGAGGCCGAGCTCCTTGGCGTCGAGCTGATAGACGCGCTCGCCACCGTACTGGTTGACAAAGCGAATGCCGCGCTCGTCGTTGCAGCGGCTGCGGCCGACGCTGATGAGCTGGAACAGCGAGGTGCGCTTGTCCAGAATCTCGAAGGGGCCGTGGAAGAAGTCGCAGGTGTTGATGGTGCAGGAGTCGATCTGCAGCATCTCCTGCACGTTGCAGATGCTAAAGACGTAGGCGGCACCAAAGAGCGGGCCCTGGGCCATGACGTTGATGCAGGGCTTGTCGGCGTTCTGCTCGGCCCACTTGGCAGCGAGCGGACGGGTGTACTCGACGGCCTTGCGATAGATGGGGTCGACCAAGTCGAACGCGGCCATAGCGGTCTCGTACTCGGCATAGCCCTCGGTCTGCTGCGTAAGCTCCATGGCGATCATGGTCACGACGGCGGAGTTGGTGCGGCCCATGCAGGACTCGTCGACGGCCAGGCTGTCGTACTGGATCTTGTAGTCGCAGACCTCGGTGAGGCCGGACTCGTCAACGTAGATGGCGATGGTGCTGGCGCCGTGATCCTTGGCGACCTGGGCGGCAACGATGGTCTCCTTGGTGCCGCGCATGGAGACGACGACGGCCAGGGTGTTCTCGTTGACGTAGGCAGGCGTGGCGTGCACGAACTCGTTGCTGGTGTAGCTGGAGCTCACGACCTGCGTGGCCTCGTGCTCCATAAAGTACTGGGCAGGATAGTTGCCGCCGTTGGATCCGCCGGCGCCAATCCACACGACGCGCTTGATGCCGCCCTTGTCTGCCTTGTCAGCCAAAACCTGGGAGACGACGTCCTTAACCTGTTCCTGAGTAGTCATCGTGCATCAGCCTTTCTTCTCGTTTGATGCTGTCGACGGCATACAAGTTACATACATGTTTTGACGATGTCGACTAGTTGTATGCTATATTTGTCTTAGAAAATTTGCTGGCGTGATTCTCGGTAATCAGTTACCAGCGGTTTTGTTGTCATGTTGGATACATGCTTGGTTCGGTAAGCATACAAGTTAGGTACAGGTTGGTCGCATGAGCACTTCGCCGAAAAAGAACTTGGCCCAATATGAGTGCTTGGCTGGCACGCTGCGCGACCGCATCGCCGCCGGCACTTACGCACGCGGAGACAAGCTTCCGTCCGAGATGGAGCTTATGAACGAGTCTGGTCTGTCACGCAGCACCGTGCGCCATGCACTGAAGGTGTTGGTCGATGAGGGCCTGGTGCGCACCGAGCGCGGGCGCGGCGCCTTTGTGGCCGACACGCCCGAGGTGCACGAAAACAACCTGGTGTTTTCGAGCTATACCAAGCAGGTCGAAGGCCAGGGCATGAAGCCCACCACGCGCACGGTGGACTCGGGCTTTGCCAAGGCGGCGGGCAGTGTGGCCAAGTTCTTCGACGCCGCTGTGGGCAGCAAGCTCGTCAAGCTCGTGCGCCTACGCTATCTGGACGATGCCCCGCTGTGCCTGGAGACCACCTATCTGCCGCCGAGCTTTGGGGCGCTCATCGATCGCGATATCAACGGTTCGCTCTACGCGACGCTGCGCCAGGAGTTCCACCGCGCGCCGGCCCAGGGACACAAGACCTTTGAGGTGTGTTACGCCTCGCAAAACGAGGCGTTCCTGCTCAACGTCGAGCGCGGCCAGGCGCTAATCCTGATCACCGACTACGTCTACGACACCGACGGTCGCCCGCTCCACATCTCCAAGCGCATCCAACGAACCGACCGCGCCAAATACACCGAACCCATCGGCTAACCACCACCAAAACCACCACAATGGGGACAGGCACCTTTGTGGTGGTTTTAGGCTAGGAGGTCGGGGAACCAGGTTGGTTTGGGTTGGCTGGGGACGCGCTCGGCCAGGACCAGCTCCATCCAGCACATGTCGTACCAGCGGCCGAACTTTTGCGCGCAGCGGTCAAAGGCACCCACCAGGCGATATCCCATATGGGCATGAAAATCCTGGCTGTTATGCGTCAGGTACTCGTCGTCCTTATCGTGCGGCACGGCGATGAGCGCGCACATGTTGGTAATGCCCATCGCGACCAGGCATTTCTTGAGTGCATCATGAAGCTTGCGACCCAGCCCGCCATGACGCACGTCGCGTGCCAGGTAGATCGACGTCTCGACCGACCAGTCATAAGCCTCGCGGCTGTTGAGCGGACTCACGTAGGCATAACCCACCGGGCGGCCATCGAGCTCCATCACCAGGTACGGATAGCGCTCAAGTGTCTTAGCGATGCGCCCAGCAAACTCCTCAACGCTCGGCACCTTGTATTCGCAGGTGATTGCCGTCTCGAGCACGTACGGCTCGTAGATGGCAAGCAAGGCCGGCGCGTCATCGGGCGTCGCCAGACGAATCGTCGGCTCGGACATCTCGGACTTCTCGGACATAAACCGCTCCTCCTCAGAAGTTAGGGCCGCCCCGCGTCAATCTCAGGCGCGGGGCGGCCCCTCATCATCGCATCAACCTACAGGACAGCCGCCAACGCGTCGATGTCCTCCTGCGTTGTGGCCCAGCTGGTACAAAAGCGCACCACGGTGTGGGTCTCGTCGTACTTTTCCCAGTACTCGATCGCCGCATGTTCGCGAATGCGCGCCATGTCCTCATTGGGCAGAATCACGAACTGCTGGTTGGTGGGCGTCTCCAAGAAGAACTGGTAGCCGCGCTCGTGTAGCACGCGACGCAGCGCCTGCGCGGTCTCAATCGCCTGGCGGCCGATCTCAAAATACAAGCCGTCGGTAAAGAGCGCCTCAAACTGCACGCCCGTCAGGCGGCCCTTGGCCAGCAGCGCGCCATGCTGTTTAATGCGCGGGATGGGATGCGCCGGGGCATGTATGCCGCAGAACACCACGGCCTCGCCACAGAGTGCGCCGCACTTGGTGCCGCCGATGTAGAACACATCGCACAGCTGCGCCAGCTCGGGCAGGGTAATATCGCACTCGTCGGCCGCCAGCGCATAGGCCAGGCGGGCACCGTCCACAAACAGCGGAATCTCGCGCTTCTGGCACACCGCGTGAATCGCCGCGAGCTCGGCCTTGGAATACAGCGTGCCGTACTCGGTCGACAGACTCACGTACACGGCACCCGGGAACACCGTATGCTCGTAGCTCTCGTTCTCGTAAAACACCTGGATATAGTTCTCGAGATCCTCGGCGTGCATCTTGCCCTCGTAGCCGGGGATGGTGAGTACCTTGTGGCCGCCAAACTCGATAGCGCCCGCCTCGTGGCAGGCAACGTGGCCAGTCTCGGCGGCAACGACGCCCTCGTACGGCGCGAGCAACATGTCGATTACCGTGGCGTTGGTCTGCGTGCCACCCACCAGCAAGAACACATCCGCGTCGGGCGCCTGGCAGGCCTCGCGGATGAGCTGCTTGGCATGCTCGGTGTGCGCGTCGGTACCGTAGCCGGGCTGTGGCTCCATATTGGTATCGACGAGCGCCTGCAGCACCGCCGGGTGCGCACCGTGGGAATAGTCGTTGTTGAACGCGAGCATGGCAATCCTCTCTTACCGGGTTTCGGCCAGATGATTCAAACGCAGCTATTGTACGCCGTGCGGATAGGCAATGCGCGCGGCAAGGCACTCGAGTGCCAGCACCAGGGCAAAGCCGCAGCTCACGTCACTCAAAAAATGCGCACCGATCACGATGCGGCCAAAGGCGACGAGCGCCGCGACCACAACCGCGGCCCAAAAGACCACGCGACGACGCGACGGCTTCTCCCTAAAGGCAGCCGCGGGAAGCCCGGCGAGCATAAGGCCGATCGCCGCATGCGCCGTGTGCCCGCTCGCGAACGACTTGAACCCGTCCTTGATCACGCCGGCGGCAATAAAGGCCCACTTGTCGGGATTGCCGATTACCCACCACGGCTGAAAATTGAGCCCCGGCGTGACCTCGATCACGCGCATGCGCGGGCGCGACCACAGCGGCTTGACGATCACGTTGAGGATAATGGCCTGAGCGACCCACACGGCAAGCACCATCAACGCCCAGCGCGTGAGCTCGTCGGGATCGGTGTCGCGCGTAAGGTGGTAGACGATGACGTTAGCCACAATAACCAGCGCAAACGTCAGAACCAATTGGGCCGCGATGAGCTTGCCGCCGACGCGCAGCGATCCGATGATCTCGTAGCCGGCCAGACCTACGTTGACGAGGATGCCGAGCACGGCGAGCCATTTGCTTGCCTTGGAATCGGGGCGCGCCGCGCGCACGAGCATAATGCCCGCGACGCTCGCCGTCAGCTCAAACGGCAGCTCGCCGGCCGCCTCGACAAAACGGCCGAACAGGCTCGACGAGTTGAACAGCGCACTCGAGATTTGGTAATCGAAAAACGTGCCGATGAACAGACAGAGAGCCAGGATGGCCGCGACGACGACGGCATCTTTCTTATAGATGTACCCGAACATTGCTTCCTTTCGGTCGGGTGGAGGGTCAACCAGCAACGTGGTGGGACAAAGTAATCAGTAGTTTTTGTCCCAGGGTCGCCTGCGGCAACGAGCTCGATGCGGCTTTCGCACCTGGGACAAAGAACTACTGATAACTTTGTCCCACCGACTTACTTGTTAGTCGTCGTCACTGGCACCCAGCTGCTGCAGCAGCATGAGCGCCGCGGCCACGGGGCCGGTGCCGTCGTTGGCGTCGAGGCCGCGACCCAGGCCGCTGCCCGCACCGGCGCCCGCCTTGTAGGGCACCGACAGCTTGCGGCTCTTGGGGAAGTTCACCGCGCCATAGCGGGTCTTAAGCTCAAAGGCCACCTTCTTGGGCACGTCGACGCCCAAAAACGTGATGCGACCGCCGCTGAGCGTGACGCTCTCGAGCCCCAGGCGCTCGCCGCGAATGCGGATGCGCGCACGATTGAACAGGTTGAGTCCCGCCAACGGCAGCTCACCGCGCGCAGCCTCGGTCTCCTCCTGCACCTCGTCGATACTCTCCAGGTCCTCAGCCGCCGCGAGCTTGCGGTACACGAGCACGCGCTGGTCCACCGCCGGCATGTACTCCTCGGACAAGAAGTAGTCGGCCGGCAGGTTGATGCCCACACTCGCCGCCTCCACGCCGGCGTCGTCATCGCCGCGTGCCTCGGCTACGGCCTGTCCCAGCATCTGCGTAAACAGGTCAAAGCCCACACTCGACAGGTTGCCGTGCTGCTCGGCTCCCATAAGCGAGCCGGCGCCGCGAATCTCCAGGTCGCGCATGGCGATGCGCATGCCGCTGCCCAGGTCCTGGAACTCGGAAAGTGCGGTCAGGCGCGCCGTCGCCTCCTCGGTGAGCGGCAGCTCGCCCGGGAACATAAAGTACGCGTAGGCCTGCGTGGCAGAGCGGCCCACACGGCCCTTGAGCTGGTAGAGCTGTGCCAGACCCAGGCGCTGCGAGTCCTCGATGATCAGTGTGTTGGCGGTCGAGTTGTCGATGCCGCTCTCCACGATGGTCGTGGCGATGAGCACGTCGATCTTTTTGGTCGCGAACTCGATCATCACGTCCTCGACCTCGCGCGGGCTCATCTTGCCGTGTGCCACACCCACGCGCGCCTCGGGCGCGGCCTCGTGCACGCGCGCCACGGCGTCGTCGATAGTCTTGACGCGGTTGGACACGTAATACACCTGACCGCCGCGGCCCACCTCCAGGCGAATCGCCGCACTCACCACGTCGGGGTCGTACTCCCCCACGTGCACGATCACGGGACGACGCCCGGTCGGCGGCGTCGTGATCAGGCTCATATCGCGCACGCCGCTCGTGGCCATCTGCATGGTTCGCGGAATCGGCGTTGCCGAAAGCGTGAGCACGTCGATCTGCTCGCGCAGGTTCTTGAGCTGCTCCTTGTGCTGCACGCCAAAGCGCTGCTCCTCGTCAATGATCACCAGGCCCAGGTTCTTGGGGTTCACATCGGCCGAAAGCAGGCGGTGCGTGCCGATGAGCACATCGATCGTGCCCTCGGCAAACGCCTTGAGTGCGCGCTTTTGCTGCGCCGGCGTACGGAAGCGGCTGAGCACCTCGACCTCCAGGCCAAACGGGGCAAAGCGCTCAAAGAACGTCTCGTAGTGCTGCTGGGCCAGAATGGTCGTGGGGCAGAGCACCATGACCTGGCGGCCGGAGTCCACGCACTTAAACGCCGCGCGCAGGGCGACCTCGGTCTTGCCAAAGCCCACATCGCCGCACAGCAGGCGGTCCATGGGCTTGGGCGCCTCCATGTCGGCCTTAATGTCAGCGATGGCCTCCAGCTGGTCGCGCGTCTCGTCGTAAGGAAAGCTCTGCTCCATCTCGATCTGCTCGGGCGTGTCGGGTGGGCAGGCGATACCGGTAATCGAAGAGCGGCGCGTATACAGATCGACCAGGTCAAACGCCAGCTTTTTGGCGTTCTTGCGCGCCTTATTGGTGGCACGCGTCCAGTCGGCGGTGTTAAGCCTGGTCAGGCGTGGCTTGTCACCGTCGGGGCCAACATAACGCGTAATGCGGTCGACCTGCTCCAGCGGCACGTAGAGCTTGTCGCCGTCGGCATATTCCAGCAAAAAGTAGTCGCGCTCCTTGCCGCCCACTTCCTGGCGCGCGATCTCGCTAAAGAGCGCGATGCCGTGAGTGGCGTGCACCACGTAGTCGCCCGGCTTAAACGGGAACGTGATCTGCGTAATGTCCACCTTGCGGCGGCTGCGCGCGCGGTTGGCGTCCATGCGGGCGTTGAGGTCGGCGATTGAGAACACGGCCAGGTTGGCATCGGGCACCACCACGCCCTGCGGC
>ENA-ORSR01000958-ORSR01000958.1-human-gut-metagenome-genome-assembly--contig:-NODE-958-length-22306-cov-4.377017_pt1 | contig 22306 bp, 13 predicted proteins | sample MGYA00241901_ERZ509166 | MGnify/ENA primary metagenome ERZ509166 (study PRJEB26280, sample SAMEA2338860) | human gut metagenome | biome: human gut; feature: human-associated habitat; material: faeces... | reverse complement strand
CGCGCGTGGGCGTGGTCGCCTGCCACGAAGCGAACATGATCGCGCGACTGATCCTCGGCGAGGAGGACGCCTGACGCACTGCTACGTTACTCCACTGCCGTAATCGAAATTTTTATTGCGATTACAAACGCACGTTGCACACAACACAACAGCGACGCAACGGCAACACAACAACAGCACAGCAATCGCAACAACAGCAACACCAAACACCCCAACGAAAGGAACCGACGATGAGCACCGAAAACACCATCACCACCGCAGCCGCCGACGTCGCGGCCGCACCGAACGCCACGCTCGACGAGCTGGTCGGCACCACCACGAACACGGCGATCCTGCCGGAGCCGGACGCTCATGCGTACGACGAGATCGCCACCGGCGACGCCGACCCGCTGATCCTCGGCGGGCACAAGTTCACGAGCCGTTTCATCCTCGGTTCCGGCCGTTACGACCTGAACCTCATCAAGGCGACCATCGAGAACGCGGGCACGCAGATCGTCACCATGGCGCTGCGCCGCTGCCGCACCACCGAAAACAACCTGCTCGACTACATTCCGAAGGGCATCACCATGCTGCCGAACACGTCGGGCGCGCGCAACGCCGAGGAGGCGGTGCGCATCGCACGTCTGGCCCGCGAAGTGTGCCAGACGGACTTCGTGAAGGTGGAAATCGAGCACGAGGCGAAGTATCTACTGCCAGACAACGAGGAGACCATCAAGGCCACGGAAAAGCTGGCCAAGGAGGGCTTCGTGGTCATGCCGTACATGTTCCCGGATCCGATCGCGGCGAAGCGTCTTGAGGACGCGGGCGCAGCTTGCGTGATGCCGCTCGGCGCGATGATCGGCTCGAACAAGGGCCTGCGCGCACGCGATTTCATTGAAGTGATTATCAAGAATGCCAACGTTCCGGTGATCATCGACGCGGGCATCGGCCGGCCGAGCCAGGCCGCGGAGGCCATGGAGATGGGTGCGGATGCGGTGATGGCATACACGGCGATCGCATCCGCCGGCAACATTCCGCTGATGGCGCGCGCTTTCAAGAATGCGATTGAGGCCGGCCGTGAAGCGTACCTGTCCGGCCTGGGAAAGGTTACGGAGGACCACGCCGTCCCGTCCAGCCCGACGAACGAGGCCGACTACATCGGCTGATTCGCGCCGATTTCGTACGATTCGTGCACTAACGTTTCGCACTGTTTTATTGCGATTACACGACGAGGGTCGGTGGAAACGCACATTTTCGCAAGGTTTCCACCGACCCTCTTTCGTCGGATGCGCGGCACGTAGCGCAACACGCGCATGCCACGCATACCGCAGCGACAGGCAATACGTCTACTTCCCTAGAGCCGCCTTCAGGTCGCGGTTCTGGAAGCGCTCGTGCAGCAGGCAGTAGCCGCCGAACGCAACGAGCCAAACCAGACCGGCGATCGCGGAACCGCGCGTATCTGCGGACAGGAACAGCGTGACGTACACGAACACGTAGAACGCAATCGCAATCCAGTCGCACACCTGCCATGCCGGCATGACGAAGCCGTCCGGCAGGAAGTCGGTGCTCTGACGGTAGCGGCGGTGAGCAAGCATCGTCAGAATGTAAATGAAGATCACGACGGCGCTGGCGGCCGAGGCGAACAGCACGAACGCGCCGGAAACGCCCGGAATCGCGTTGATCAGCGGGGAGAACAGAATCATGCAGCCGGACACGATAATCGCCTTCGCCGGCACCTTGTGATCCGACACCTCACCGAGGCGCTGCATAGCGGGCGATTCGGAATCCTGCGCAAGCTGGTATAGGTGGCGGCCCGCCGAGTAGATCAGCGAATTGAGTGCCGACGCGGCTGCGGTGATCACCACGAAGAACACGAGCGCGGCAGCCCAGTCGAGGCCCGCGTACTTAAACACCATGATGAACGGGGAGCCGAACGAGCCGTCCGCGTTCTGGTGGAAGTTGCGCCACGGCACGATCGCCATGATGGCCACGAGCGCGCCCACGTAGAAGATGAGGATGCGCATGATCAGCTCGTTGACGGCTTTCGGCAGCACTTTGCGCGGGTTCTGCGTTTCCGACACGGTCACACCCACGAATTCGATGAGCTGGTAGGCGAAGAACACCATCTGGAAGCTCATGAAGAAGTTCATCCAGCCATTCGGCGCAAGCTGGAAGCCGTCGGCAATGTTCGTAAGGCTCACAGTGGCACCGGAAACCGTGCCGTCCACGCCTTCGATATGCGTGGCCGGGTAGCTGAAACCGAGGAACAGCATCACCACGGCGGTGACAATCAGACCCACAATCAGTGTGATTTTGATCATGGAGAACCAGAATTCCGCCTCGCCGAACACTTTCACGGCAATGAGATTGATGCCAGTGAGCGCCACAAGGAAGCACAGTTCGATAAGCCATTTCCACGCGTTGAGGTCAATGCCGAACGTGCCGAAGAACGTGACGAAATAGGTGCTGACGGCCGTGATTTCGGTCATGCCGGTCAGGATGAGCACGATCCAGTACGTCCAGCCGGCGAATTTGCCCCACGCGCGGCCGAGGTAGCGGGTGATGAAGTTGATGAAGGTGTGCTGGCTCGGGTCGCTGTACATCATTTCGCCGATGGCGCGCATGAGCAGGAACATGATGAGGCCCACGCCGATGTACACGAAGATGATGCTTGGTCCGGTCAGCGCAATCGATTTGCCGGAGCCGAGGAACAGGCCGGTGCCGATGGTGCCGCCGATGGCGATGAACTGGACGTGGCGGTTTTTCAGGCCGCGTTCCATGTCGTTGTCTTTGTCGAGGCTTTCGACGGATTTGATTTGCGCGGTTTCCGTCGCTTCGGACGTGCTTGTACCAGTTTTTCCGGTTTTCGTATTCCCAAAAGTCATAATGTTCACACCCTACCGCGCCAACCGCACAATCTCCGCCGTTGTTCGCACCGCGAAATGCGCTATATGTGGCAGATTCGCATCTTTTCCAAAAAACGCTTTGCGACGGGTGGAGTCAGCTTGCCAAGGTTTTCAGCTTGCCACGGAGCGATTCGTTTTCGCGTTCCAGCTCGTCGATGCGCCGAGCCTGTTGTTTGATGATGACAAGCGCCGTCTCGCTGTCAAGGCCGCTGCTCGCGCTGAGAGGTGCAGGCGGCACGGCGATGGCAGCCGCATCGGATGGGACGGGCACGTCAGCGGATATACACCCCCCCCCCGACACGTTCGCCCCGTCCAGCGAATTCGGAGCATTTTCAATATTTGCCTTATCGGGATTGGCGATTCCTGCGATGTCGTCGAGTTTCTCCTTGCGCGTCACCGCATGAACATACAGGTTGACGAGCTCCGTAATGATTTCGCCGTTACTCATGTTACTGCTACCGTTCACGGATTTGAGGACGGCAGCCTTCCAACGCGCCACACTTCGTTCTATACGTTTATACCCAATCAGTTCCGGCGGCAATCCCGCCTCGCGGAAGATTTTGGTCGGCGATTCCCCCGCAAGATACCGTATGACACACACCTGTTTGAAAGCGTTGGAGTACGTGATGCGGTCTTTCGACACGTTAGCCACCGCCGGCAGATCCCGCAACATTTGGAGCTCTTCCATGCTGAATGATCCTCCACCGCGCATCGTTTTACCCCCTTTGCTATACCCCGTAATGAAGCAAGTGTATATCCGACTTCTCACAAGCAGCTTTTCAAATATTGCTGACCGTATATCACTTCAACCGGTCGGTCACACATCAATGCGGGCGATTATGGAATATCCACAACCGCCCGCATTGACTTTTATTGCGCGTGAGTCAATTCACAACTCACTCACACCGAACGCATGCGCTCAGTACGTGCGGCGACGGCTCTTGACCGCCACAGCCACGCCAGCGCCACCCACCAGCAGCGCCACGACCGTGAACAGCACGGTTCCCGCAGCACCAGTCAGCGGCAGCTGAGTGACATTCTTCACGTTCAGCACGGTAGCGGTGGCATTCGCAGTGGTGTTATCGACCGGTTGGACCTGACGAAGGGCATCCTGTTCGAAAGTGACGAGACCTTCATCTGTGATCTTCACATTGAAAGTGACCCTGAAGTTCTGGGCGTAGCCGGTCGGAGCCTGAGTCTCCACAACCGTGTAGGTTCCTGCCGCAAGACCCGCGACCTTCACCAAACCATCATTCTCAGTAATGAACGTCTTGGCATCATTCTGATCGGAAACAAACGACCACGCACCGTCCTCAGCCTGCTTAAGGAACTTGCCCTCCGCATTCTTGACAACGAACTTGGCGCCGGCTAGAGGCTTGGCCTCATTCCCTTCCTTGCCAATCTTCGTGAACTGGAAACCGTAGGTCTTAAGGACAGTCTTGCCTTCACCGCTGGTACCATCCTTGGTGGTGATTGTGGCCTTGTTGTCCACACTGCCGCTCAAGCCATCCAACGCATCCTTGGTGACGGTGCCCTGGTACGACACGACGATCGTCCTACCGGCCAGCGTTGTGGCATCGGCAAAATAGATGGTCGTGGTGGTGCCGGATTGAGCATTGCCTTCCTGCGTTATCGTGTACAGATCGGGATTCACAGTAGTATGATCTCCGAACTGGACCTTGAAGTCACTCGTTTCCGCAATCCGCAAACCTTTGGACGCGGTATCGGTAATGGTAAAGGGGTACGCATCCCAGCCAGCCGCAGCATGAGGAACGTCCGCGGCCACAGTGAAGTCCACGGTGTCGCCCACCTTTACGCTCTTACCGTTCACATCCACGTCATTCATCCGGGCGAACTTGAGCGGCTCGTCGGTCGGATTCGCGTTCTTCGCGTTGAACTGGCCTTCAGTCGTGATGTTGCCCTGACCGGTCGTCGTATCGGCCGCAATCCTCAGATTGGACAGTCCATTGACGGTGGTGGCCACCACAGCCGGAGTTCCCGACGTCACAGTCGTTTCGCCAGCCTTGGTGAACGTATCCTTCACCAGATACCAGCCTTCTCCGTTCACATTGACCGCCTGGCTCGTATTTGCCTGCTCCGTAGTTACGGTCAGGCCAGTACCATCAGGTCCTGCCGGCGGAGTAATTCCAGCCAAGGTCTTGGCGAAGACACGGAGCTGATCCGCAGTGAACGTCGCCACATAGGCGGCTGGATTATCCTTGTACTCTGTCGGGATGCCGTTGTGGCTTCCATCAGCCGCGTCAGCAGCGGTGGTCACAGCTCCCTTCCATGCGTCAACCGTTTTCACTTCGACCGAGCCATCGCCAGGATTCTCGAACGTGGCAAACTTGTATGGCGTGTACGTATGGTCTTCCTGTGCGTGGTTAACTTGCAGCAATGGAGCATCATCAGCCTGTGCGGCGGCGACGCCGATGGCCATGCCGCTCAGCAACGTTGCCGCGGCGGCCAGCCCTGCGAAAAGCTTCCTCATCTTCATGAGAATCTCCTCTTCCTTGATTGTTGGTTACTGTTTTCTGCAATCGCGGGAGGCGGGAACCCAACGCGCCCCCGCGATCCGCAAATCCTGTGTTATTCAGCTGAGCCGCTTCTTACGTCTCCACTGGTCGGCCGCAGCGACGGCGAGCAATGCCAGCACGCCAACTCCGCCGGCCGCAATCTGCCACCATCGTTCCGCACCCATGCGGCCCGTCAATGGCAGTGACGATGCCGAAATGTATTGGTTGGTGAACAGCATTGGCCGGGTCTTGTCCCAATTCGAACCAGCGGCACCATAATCGGTTTGCAGCTGGGTCACCGATTCGACAACGGCCTTCCATTCACCGGACGTTCCGTCTTTCATCACGGACACGACCACCCGGTATTCCGCCTGCGAGTAATACATTGCGGAAGCATTACCAGCGTTCTCCGTCACAAGATATGTGTACTCGGCTTCACCTGCGTCATACGTGATGTCGCCGAAGTAAGCAACGTGATCGTCAGACGAATCGCGTTTCACCGTCACCGTGCACGCCGACTGGTTCTTGCAGGAAGCTGGCATCGGCGCGTCTGGATTGGAATCGTCTGCCTTCAGCTTGAAAGTGAACTCGTCGGAATCCTTCCAATCGCGGCCGACCAGCTCCTTCTGCACGCCAATCGCATGCGTCAGCATGGTCTGCTTCAACGTGTTGGTGATGACTACTGTGGCGTTCTGCGATGCCATGGATTCCGGCACCGTCACCACATTGCCGTCAGCAAGATTTCCATCGCCGACCTTGTGCTGGTAGGAAGCCTTCCACAAGTGGCTGTCCGGTTCGACTTCCGTCACCGTGTACGTCTTTTGGGCGCCTGCCGGAATAATCACGTCAGTGGACCATTTGCCGCTATCGTCACGCTTCAGCGTGACCGTCTTATAGGTGCCGTTGCCCTGTTTGATATCCACCGTGATGCTTTCCGGCTTCTGGCCGTTACCGCTCCACTGCTTGTCGATGTGCAACGTCGAGGAGACTACCTGCACCACCGGGTGCGGATACGGGTTCTCACTACACTTATGATCCACGCCATCGGCCGAGTACGCCAGGCACGCGGAATCGTTCGTATGGAAACCCGGCTGGTTCGAGGACGTGGCGTTTCCCGGCAGATCGGTGTTCGCGTTACCCTTTACGCCGTCATATCCATCCTTACCGGCGTTCAGGTTGGCGGCATACTCGTCATACGCTTTCTGCGTGGGTTTCACGTTGTATTCCAGCGTGTATGTCACGTTGTTGACCAGAGGCTTCAGGAATGCGACCGTGAATTTCTTCGTGCTCGCGTCATACGTCAAGGTGTAATCGACATTCTTAGTCAAGGAGACCACCTTGCCGGAAGCATCCTTGGCAACGACCTTGTAGTTGCTATCCGCAAGCTCGACATAGCCGGAGAGCGTGTCCTCCATGGTCACCTTGGTGTATGCGGACGTGGTAGTCTCACTTTTTTCAATCTCGTCGAAGATGGTATTCAGCTCCGAAGCGTTCGTCGCGCTTTTATAATAGCCGGCTTCGATATTCCCTTCACCGCGCGGGTTGTATTTCGTTGCCTTTGGGAAATTGCTGGACACCGCATGCATGAACTGGTTCTCGTTGCTGGAGAGCGAGGACGGGTTGGCACTGGCGAAGATGCCGATGGAATACACGGCGGCACCGCCATCCTTCAACTTCTTGGCAGCGGTAACGGCATTGTTTGCCACTTCTTTTTCAAACCCATTAGACGATGTAGGCGAGCCATCCGTGAAGAAGATAACGACCTTCTTCGCATCGGTTCGAGCACTAGCACTGCCCATCACCTTGACCGCAAGATTGAATCCATTGTCGGCTCGGGTGGCGCCAGCGGCTTTGAGTTTGCTGACTTTGTTCTTCAGACCGCTCATATTCGCAGTCAGATCGCTAACGATTTGGGAGTAGTTGTAGGTGTACCCACCACTTCGGTACATGTCATCCCCGATTTTGTCCGTTTTATCGCCGGCGAACTTCACCAGTCCAACGCGAACCAGTTCGGAACCGGCCTCCGTATTAGTATTCGCGGCTTCATCAAGAAATGCTTTAACCGCTTCTTTCAGTGCGTCTAACCGCTTGGTCCGATCCGTCTTACTCATCGGATCGTCCATCGAACCGGACACATCCAGCACCAGCGTGAAGTCGATCGGCTGGGTGGTGGTGACCGTGGTGGTGCTGGAAGCGCCCTTCACATCCACGTTCACGGTGTAACTGCCATTATCGTTCTTCTTGATGCGCTTATGCTTCTCCGGAGCGCCCAACTGGGAACCGGTCTCGTTCTGCGCAACCGACTGCGCCCGATTTGCTCGCGCAATCGGTTGAGCGGACAACGTAACTGGCTGCTCATCAGGTTGTTCAGATTGTTGTTCAACCTCCTGCTCAACCCACTGCTCAGTCTCTTCTTTCGTTTCTTGTTCGACTTGCTGGTAAGCCTCTTGATCTGACGGCTGCTCTTGCTCTGACGGCTGCTCTTCTCCCACCATCAAATTTTGTTCCACCGGCTGTGAATCCTCTTGCCCAGATTCTTGCAATACCGGCTGCTCGATTTGTTGTTCCAAGGCTCCCGTGGCATCTTCCGCCGCCGCTGACGAAGCAGTGACGCACCCCACGCCGGCGAGCATTGCGACCGTCGCGACGGCCGCAATGACACGACGCGTGAACAGACCTGTGCCCCTCGCCCTGTTTCGCTCAAAGACGTGTCTCATACGCCTACCCCCTTGTACCGTTAAGCAATCGGGAAATACCTTCCTCCTTCGACCGGTATATTTGATGCGTCTTCGCTTCACATACCGTCCGACAATCGCTTCGTTGCCTAAACCTTAAGGAGAAAAACAGAGGGATACATACCCTCCCAACGAGGTAATCAAGGGGATATACTTTCCTTGAAATCGCACATATCATCGCGATTCTAGAGTATTCTTGCCCCCGTAAATCGCGATGCAAAAACTATAAGCAAACGTTGTCATGTCTCTTTCAGAATTTTCCCCGACAAAAAAGCATCTGTCAAGTGCAACATTAACGCCATCAACCCCTAGTTGCGCTTTGGCCACCAAGCGGCATGCCTACGGACATACCACGGACAGCGGAGCAGCCAAACCAACAACAAACCGACCAGCAACGTGGCAGCTGACACCACGCCCGCAATCACACGCACATCTTTTGCCGCATCATCCTCCGCGGGAATCTCTTCGGGAATGGCGGAACGTAATGCCGAAACCAACAGACGATGCGTATTCACACCGTACGGAGTGCATGTCATCAACGTGACCCGATCCTCGCCAGAGGTAATCTTCAATTGCGATGTGTCGTTAGGTTCGATTTCGGTAATACGATCCACCATATAGCCAAGCGTATGGCCCATCACATCGATATAGAAGTAATCACCAACCCGTATCTCATCCAAACGCGTAAACATTGAGGCTTCAACCAAACCCCGATGTCCGGTAATCACCGCATGCGTATCCTTGCCACCCACCGGCAGACTACTGCCATACAAATGCCCCGCACCGGACGCAAGCGTCTGCTCCGACGTGCCATGGTAAATCGGCAAATCCACAGAAATCTTTGGAATGCGGATGGAACCCATCACGCCATCGCCAGTATCCAGCAAACGCTGGTATTCCGCGTCTTTGGAGCTAGCGGAATCCTTGTTACCATCGCCAGTGGCGTCTGCGCCCGTCGAGCTGGAACCGGAACCGTCGCTGGAGTCGGACTGATTGTTGTTGTACAACTCGGCGAGCGGATCCTCAGCCTCGCCAATCACCGGCTGCCCCGATTCGGCGAGACGCTTGTTGTACGCCCCAGCTGCGGCGAATGCCTCGTCGGCCTGCGGATACGGCCAGCCCGCGACGCTCTGCTCGGAACGGGCGGACGTGCTCGCCAGCTTTTGCGCGGACTGGTATTGCAGCACTTTCGGGAAAAAACCAATGCCGATTGCGGAGAAAATCAGCACCGCCGCAAGCACACGCAGGACAATGGATCTACCCACGTCGGCGCGACGCTCGCGAATCTCTTCGGACACATCGGTCGCCTCGGCGAACGTCGGCGGAACGTAGGTGCGCGTGTTGCGCGTGGTGTCGTGCGAACCGCGCGAGCCGTCGTTGCCATCGTGCGAATCGCCATAAAAATCGTCGGCGCGTAAGTCCTTAATTTGCTGCGGACCGTCGCTTCTCGACCCGCCGCGCGCGCTCCCATGCGGAAAAACTGCCATCAGTCTTGCCCCCTTGAACTGCCAGCCATAGGGAACATTATATTGCACTCCGCCCGCGTGCCTCACATCATCTGCTGCGCTTATAAGGCAGCGAGTCGGGACACGTTTTATGCAAATCGTGGGTTAGACCCATCAAAACCCTTTGCAGGAAGCCAAAATTAGCATTTTCGCCAAGAGCATCTCTAACCGAGTCTGCCCATGGTCAAACTGATGGGCCTATCTGGCTTATAGATGGCGGGTGTTGGACGGGAATAGACAGTTCGGGGGCATGTTTTGTACCCCTGAACTGGCAAATAAGGCGCACCATCCGCCATCTATAAGCTAGATAGCATAAGTCAGGCCTCAGCGGAGGCAGGATTGGGCCCGACTTCCTTGTCCAGCTTGTTGCGCAACCTCACCACATCGCGCTCGAGCTCGTCGATACGACGAGCCTGCTGCCTGATAATAATGCCGGCCGTATCACCGTCGAACAGTCCGAGAGACAACGGATGAACGTCATTCGACGCAGCCGTTGCGGCAGGCTTCGGCTCAGTGGCCGTATTGGCGATGTCTTCAAGACTCCGCCTCGTCGCCAACGCACGCTTATACCGCGCCGCAAGCTGCGCTATGATCTCACCATCGGTCATGGTGTCGCTGCCGCTCACCGACTTGATGGCCGCATCCTTCCACCGCGCCACACTGCGCTCGATACGCTTGTAACCAACCAATTCCGGCGGCAGACCCGCTTCGCGGAAGATCTTGGTGGGCGACTCCCCCGCAAGATATCGGATAGTGCACACCTGTCTGAATGTGTCGGAATAGGTGATACGATCACGAGTCACATTGGAAACAGCCGGCAATCCACGCAACAGCTGAATCTCCTCGTCACTGAATGCTCCCCCACTGCGCATCGCAATACCTCCCATTGATGCTTCGTTGCTTTCTTTTGCGGATGTGCCTGCGATTCTATGGCCCTCCTTCCGTGCAATACCCCCACTTCACTCCCCTGACTAACAGCCCCCATAACGGTTCACGTTTCCAGATTCCGTTTGTTGCAACACATCCCACCGAAACTCCTTATACCCTCGAAAAACGCAATGTCCACCCACGTCGGGTGGCACGTCCAAAGCAACGTAATATGGCGCAATCCAAGCAATCCCACATGAAATACAGAGCAATACAAAAAAGGCCGACCCATAATGGGTCGACCTTAAATCACTCCGAATTGGCGTTCTTAACGAACGCCGTCAGAGATGGGCGATCAGGCCTCGGCGTTCTGACGAGACTTGATGGCGATGGTCACGCCAGCGCCAGCCACGAGCAGAGCCACAACGGTGAACAGCATGGTTCCCGCAGCGCCGGTGAGTGGCAGCTGAGTGATGGACTTGATGTTCTTCACGGTCTTTTCAGACGTTTTGACCAGGCCCCACGGATCGGAAGTGGCGGTCAGAACAGCTGAACCGTCCTCCTTGCTGAAAGACACAGTAAAGCTCGGCATGATGTTGAGGTAGGCATCGCTGGCGCGCACAGTTTCCGTGACGGTGTAGATCTTGTTCTTATCAAGACCGGTGAAGGACAACTGGCCGTTAGTACCAGTCGTGACATCAGTAGTTGCGCCCTGAGTGTTAGCAGAAGCAGCCTTCTTGTAGGAACCGTCCCCCTGCTTCACGAAATACAGCGGAACGCCATCCTTATCCTTCACCTGGAAGGTAACGTCCTTAATGCCTTTGCCATCAGAATCCACCTTGGTGAAATTGAAACCGGTGAACTTGGTAGGGGCTTCAACGTCAGTGCCGTAGTTGTCAAGCTTGTTGACAACACCATTCTCAGCATCGGCCTCATCATTAATCACTGCTTGGAAGGTGACCTTGATGGTCTTGCCTGCATACTTGGACGGATCATTCACCTTGACATTGAAAGATGCGTTGTCGCCACCGGTCACATCCGCAGTCGGAACAGTGAAGTCAGATGCAGCAGTTTCAGCAGAAATCTCCTCACCATTCACATAGAACTTGAAAGTACTAGCCTTGATGGTCAGACCCTTGCCCGGCTTATCGGTGAACTTGAACTCGGTCGGAGCCGGGTTCGCGATAGTACCGGTAAGGGTGTAGGTCAGAGTGTCGCCGATGGCAGCAGAAGTATTATTGACTTCCTTAGTCTTTCCGGGGTTGTTGGTGTTCTTCATGTTCACGGTGTTGGCGCCCTGAATCGGATCAGTCAAGGCCTTCTTTTTGGTGTTGACCGTGCCGGAAGCAACAATCATCGGGATGGCCTTGGTCACAGACTCAGTGGCAGCCGCGGAATCAATGAACACATAGATACCAGCAGGCAGAGTTACGGTAGCGCTGTATCCATCTTCAGCGGAGCCAGACGTAGCAGCAAACTTAACCGTTGTACCGTTAGCCAGTTTTTCTTTCTCCAGAGCATTAGCAAATGCACGGGTAGTGCTTGCCCCGCCAGCCGCATTCTTATCCCACGGACGAGCAGCAGAAACATCCAGAGTGCCGGCATTCAGGGCTGCGGCCAGATGGTCCACCTTAGAATCCGAAGTATCCACACCGGCAGCTTTCAACGCGGAGTCAACGGCAGCCTTATTGGCGGAGTTCGTCACCACACCGTAGGCAACGCTCTGGTCAGAACCGTACTGGACGTAATCACCAATCTTGTATGCGGTCAAATTAGCGTGGGTCAACTGCTCTTCGGTTTCCGCGGTGAACGTGAACGTTGCGTTGTCCGTTACCGTAGCGCCATCAGCCTGTGCGCTGGCTGCGCCCAGGACCATGCCACCCAGCAGCGTCGCCGCGGCGGCGATGCCGGCGAAAAGTTTCCTCATCTTCATGAGAATCCTCTCTTCCTTATTGTTTGATTACTTGTTTTTGCAATCGCGGGAGGCGGGAACCCAACTTGCTCCCGCGATCCGCAAATTTTGATTTGCCGACCGGAATGCCCTCAAGCTGGTAGGCATTCCGGCCTCACACAGCAACTCAGACGAGTCGCTTCTTGTTATTCCAAATTTCGGCAGCGCCGATAAGCAGCACCGCGAGTCCGCCGATCACGCCACCGACCAGTAGCCACTGGCGTCCCGTCGCACCACCCGTCAACGGCAGCGCCGACACCGCGACATATCGGTTGGTGAAGGTGACAGGTTCAGTAGCAGCACTTTGCGATTCGGGAACTGCTGCACCGTTGTCATCCAGCACCTTGGTCACGGACTTCACGGAAGCCTTCCACTCTCCGTTGGAGTCCTTCGCGACAGTCACGACAACCTCATACTTCGCCTGCGAATAATGCAATGAAGCGATAGAGCCCTTGACCTCCGTCACGTAATACGTGTAAGAGGCATCGCCAGCGTTGTAAGTGATGTTGCCGAAGGACGCGGTATGGCTGCCCGAATCGGAGTTCACCTTCACCGTACAAGGTTGATCGGCTTCGCACTTATCCGGCAACGGCGCATTGCCCTTCGCCGCCAGAGTGAAATCGAACGTGTCGGAGGTCTTCCACTCGCGTCCGGCCAGGTCCTTCTTCACCGAAATCGCGTTCTCCAGGGCAACCGTCTTCAACGTGTTAGTGATGGTCGCGTTCAACGTGCCCGCATCGGCATTGGAAGACCACACCATCTGCTTGGTCAAGTCGACATTGTTTCCCGTATAGGAGACGTCATATCGGTCATCACCAGAGATTTCCGCCACGGAATACGTGTATCCAGGAACCAGGTTGTCGACAGTCGTCTGCCAACCATTGCCCTTATTCAGCGTGATTACGCCACCGACGTCCTCCAGCTGAGCATTGGAATCGCCGCTCTTCTTACGCTGCAACTGCACCGTAACGGAACCGTCATCATGCTTGCTCGCACCATCCGACCATTGCTTGACGATCTTGATCTTGCCGAGCTTCACCTGCACCACAGGATGCGGATACTCGACTTCAGTCGGTGCGCATGACGTAGTTCCATTAACCTCGGTAAGCACGCAATAGTTCAATCGCGCGTCCACATTGGAATAGAATCCCGGCTGGCCCGCAGATGCGGTGCCAGTATTCGGCTCTCCCACATTCGGGTATTGCTGGTTGCCGGCATAAGTGGCATAGGCGGCATCGCTTGGCTTGACCTTGAAGGATACGTCGATGCTGTCGGCTTTCTCAGTAACGATACCGTCTGTGCCGTTAAACGTCACCGTCACCGTGCGATTGCCAGATTGATCGACACCGTACGTGGCCGTATATCCGCCCGTCAGCGCCTTATTGCCGTTTTTCACCGTCACATACTGTGTGATATCGGCACCGTCGGCCACGCCAGCGAAATCGACCGGGTCGACCCACTGGGACAAGGTGTCAGTGATGGAGGAGACCTTGATCTTCGCGGATGAGGTGATGCTGGAATAGATCTGGCCGAATGCTTGCGTCAGATTCTCAGCATTCGTGCCATCGAATTCCTTACCGTTCACTGCCTTGGCTTCACGGGCGAAATCGGACATTCTATTGGCGTCAGTCGAAGCCTTCACCACATAAAGCGAAACATTACTCTCCCGCCTGTTGGCCTCGGCCAGAGCGGCAGCATAGTTGTAACCGTAGTAATTATCACTACCCTCGGTACCTGCACCATGCACACCCTGAGGTGTAGTACGCCAATCATCATCAGGATTGCACCTTTTTTTGCTGCACCCAATCGGATAATTGGATATATGGAACGTCGGATTGCCATCGGACAAGAAAATGATGTGCTTCTTCACGCCCGTGCGTCCTTGCAGATCATTCGCCTGCTTAAGCGCAGCCTCCCAGTTGGTTCCACCATCAGGTTTGCTGGACACAGCTGTTTTAATCTTGCTGACAGATGTGGTGAAGCTCTGCTTAGTCGAGGCCTTGTCGCTGAATGTCACAACCGCCATTTGGACTTGTTGAGATTCCGATAATTTGGAATTCGCCTCGGTCAGTAATTTCTCAGCAAGCTTATTTGCCGCGTTCTTCGCGTTAGTATCACGATTGTCGTTTTTATCCTGCATACTGCCGGACTTATCCATAACCAGCACAATGTCGGCTGGCGTGACGGTAGTGGTTTCGGAAGAAGCGCTATCACCCGAAGCATTCAAATGCAACTCGTACTGGTCGCCATCACCATCGACCTTTTCGATGGTCTTATTGTTTTGTGGCTTCACATTGGAATTGATAACAGTCACATGGCTGGTATCGCTCACCTTGAAAGAATGGGTTTCCGCATAGGAACCACCATTTCCATCGTTGTGCTGCGACAACGCCTCACCATTCGCGGAAACAGTGTATTTGCCGGAATTCAGCTCACGCACCGAATAGGTTGTGTCATCAGAGAAATCATTGGATTGCACACGAGCAAATTGGCCTTTGGCCAAAGTGATCACACCGTTCGAACCGGTGTTCAAACCAGAGCTGACAACCTGATTGGTGGACGCATCGTAAACGCTGTATTTGCCTTCATATGGCGTTTGCGAGCCATTGGCGAACAGCTGGAATTGGAACTGTTGATCGGCTGGAATAGTGCCCAATGTCTGCTTTTCAATGTCAATGGCCTTGGACGGCTTCACCGGCAAATTGAAGCTGATCTTGCAGTTGGATCCGCCGTCGCCGCGTTCCAGATAGAAGAAGCTCAAATGATGGGTTTTATATGCAGCGGAATCCCAGTTCTTGCCCGCATTACTGAATGCCTGGTTAATTGTCGTCGCGCGATCCAAACCATAACTTTGATTTCGATCATACGTGATATTCCCAGTAGCAAAATCAATCGTTCCGCGTATCGCCTGATGGATACCGCCCAAGTCAAGCACCAGCACACCATCGATGAACACCCACACATCGTCGTCACCGGTGAAATCAAACACCATGTTCTGATTGTTGACTTTGCCATCTTTAGGCATATAGAAATCGGCCCCAAGGTTCATGCCGAACGAATACCTATTGGCGTCGCTGTCATTGCCAAACGGCGTGAATAACGGGTCACGATTCCCGCTCTGGGTCTGCTTGGTCAATTCGAATCGTTTGCTATTGCGGTTATATTTCGCATATTTCGACGCCGCATCGAAACTGTAATTCCCTTGACCATCCGGAGTCAGCAAACCACCTTCCGGCATGTAATTAGTCACAGCATTATCAAACGCACCACCGAAGAGATAATCCAGCGATCCGTTGCCATCCGCCATGGTCGGATAATCGTTAGTCAGCAGAGGCTTCACAATGCCCGCGTACGCACCTTTGCCATCTTGAACATAGCGGTTATAGCCGGTTTCGTTTCTTCCGCTCATAAAATGCAACGCATGATTATTGTTGATGGAGCTGCGATTGTAATCATGCAGACCAATGCTGATACCATTCTGCTGCTCAACAGTGGCATTGACGTCATCGGCTAGTGCGGCAGAAGTGGTGGCGTAGCCCATGCCACCAAGCATGGCGACCGCGGCTACCGCAGCTACGATTCGCTTGGCAAAGTTCCCCTTTGGCTTTGGCTCAGATTCATGTACATGCCTCATGTGCATTGTCCCCTTAATACCGCGCTTCAACGCGGTTTCCGTCTCTAACACCGTCCGCGCATCACGCACCGGCACATGCCATGTCCAGTATGGATACACTTCCAGCGCTCCAACCTCGAATGTAGGAGAAAAGACGTCGGGAGATGCACACCCTAAGTGCGGGAAAGTCGAGGTATCATACCATCGTCAACCGTTGCAATCGCAACGTTTCACAATATGGGTGATACCCGAATAAAAAGCCGGCAGGAGGCATCGGCAAACAGCGGTCGTTATCCGCGCTTCGGCCACCAAGCCGCATGCCTACGGATATGCCACGGTCGCCCGCGCAACCATGCCAGCAGCAGACCGAGCAGCAACGTGGCCACCGCGGCCGTGGTCGCAATCGTTCGCGCATCCTTCGCCGCATCATGCTCCGCCGGTACCACGTCGGGAATCGGCGAGCGCACCGCAGAAACCAACAGTCGATGCGTATTAACGCCGTACGGGGTGCACGTCATCAACGTCACCCGGTCTTCGCTGGGAACGATCTTCAGCTTCGACGTATCGTTCGGCTCGATCACGGAAATACGGTCCACCCGGTAGCCGAGCGTGCGGCCCATCACTTCGATGTAGAAGTAGTCGCCGACGCGCATTTCATCCAATCGGGTGAACATCATCGCATCCACAAGCCCGCGATGCCCGGTGATTACGGCATGCGTGTTCTTGCCGCCCACCGGCAGACTACTGCCATACAAATGCCCCGCACCGGACGCAAGTGCCGACTGCGACGTGCCATGGTAAATCGGCAGTTTCACGGAGATTTTCGGAATACGGATAGTGCCCATCACACCGCTGCCGGAATCCAGCAGGCTTTGATATTCCGTATCTTTGGCGCTGGCGCTGTCTGATTCGTTGGAACCGGATTCGCTGGACCGCGAGCTGCCCTGCGCCTGGGAGAACGGATCCTTCGCCTCGCCGAGGATCGGCTGGCCCGATGCGGCGAGCCGTTTGTTGTATTCCTTGGCCGCGGCGATCGCGTCGTCGGCCTGCGGATACGGCCAACCCGCAACCGCACGCGCGGACTGGTCCGACGTATTCGACAGTTCGTGCGCCGACCGGTATTGCAGCATCGCCGGAAAACCGCCGATGCAAATGGAAATGACGATCAACAGCGCAGCGGAGACACGCATGGCGACGGTTTTCCTGCGGCGGCCACGCCGTCTGCGCATATCGTCGGAAACGTCGATTATCTCGTTGAAAGACGGTTCTGCGCCTTCCGTACGTTCCATGTTTTTCATACGTTTCGCACGCATCACTGGATGAACTTCCGCAGCACGCGTTCCAGCTCGTCGATACGCAACGCCTGCTTGGCTATCAGCATGTCGCATTTGTTGATGGTCAGCTGTGCCTGTGCAAGTTTCGACAGCATATCCTGCGATGCGCGCGATTCCTGCAACTTGTCCGAGCCTTGCGATTGCACGCCGTTGCTTCCCGACGCGCCAACGTTTCTCGTCGCGACGTCGCTTCCCGACGTCCCTGCCGCGCCAGCGCCATAAAGATCCACCACGGACTGATCCACATCGTCTCCGCGCAGTTCGATGGCTTCCAGCTCGTCATCACAATCCTGCATGTAATGGTTCGTATGTTCGTTCCTGCGCTTGTTCCGCTCCTCCTGCTGCTTCCAGCGCGCGATGCACCGTTCCACGCGCTTGTAGCCGATCAGCTTGGGGTCGAGACCCGCCTCCCGAAAGATGGCCGACGGCGATTCGCCCGCGTTGTACCGGCACATGACCTCGACCTTAAAGCGATCGGTATACCGGATATGGGATGGGCTCACGCTTTTGACCGCTGGCAGGCTGGCCAGATACGCACGCTCCTTTGCTGTGAATTTGCCATCAATCATTTTTTTACACCCCCTAAATCGCCTAAACAGCTCGATTCAGCATCATATCGGGCTCTTTCCATTAACACCCTCGTTAAAACCCTCGAACGAAAAACCCATCCCCTTCAACGAAAAGAGGAGGCCAACCTTCAAACAAAACAGTCCCGCCATTTTCCACGGATAATAAAAGCTCATAGACCCCCCCCCCATAAAATTAACAAAAACTTAACCTCACCCCCAGCGCGTCATGGGGGTCACCGCGTATCCGAGCACCGTCACGCAGACTCACTAGGCTGGAAACATGACGCAAGAGCTCGTTTCATTAACCATCATCATGGCGGTGGCGGCCGTCAGCCCAATCGTGGCGCAGCTGATCCCGGGCAAGTTCATTCCGCAAACCGTGCTGCTGCTCGCCGCCGGAACCGCGCTCGGCCCGTACGGACTAGGCGTGATCGAAGTAAACGACGCCGTGAAACTCTTGAACGAGCTCGGCATGGCGTTCCTGTTCCTGCTCGCCGGCTACGAAATCGACCCCAAACGACTCGCCGGACATCAAGGCAAAGTCGGACTGCTTACATGGGGAATCACGCTAGGCCTCGCCTGGCTGGTTGTGACATTCCTTCCGTTCTTCACCAAGCAAGGCATCAACGGCGTGGCCACGGTAATCGCACTCACCACCACCGCGCTCGGCACGCTCATGCCGATTCTCAAGGAACGCAACCTCGAAGGCACCCCCATCGGCGACGCCATCATCTCGTACGGAACGTGGGGCGAACTCGGCCCAATCCTTGCCATGGCCATCCTGCTATCCACCCGAACCGGCTGGCAAACCATGCTCGTGCTCGGCGCGTTCCTTGCCATCTGCCTACTGTGCGCGATGCTACCTACGAAAGCACTGAGAACCGGCCATCGCCTGTACCGTTTCCTTACGGAAAATGCGAACACGTCATCGCAAACGCTCATGCGACTGACCACATTCCTGCTCATCTTCCTTGTCACCATTTCCGCGCTGTTCGAACTTGACGCGGTGCTCGGCGCGTTCGCCGCGGGCTTCATCCTGCGTTACATCATCCCCGACGGCAGCAAGTCGCTGGAAATGAAGTTGGAGGGTGTCGGCTACGGCTTCCTCATTCCTGTGTTTTTCGTGGTGTCAGGCGCCGCGATCAACGTGCGCGCCGTGGCAAGCCGGCCCGCGCTGCTCGTCGCGTTCATCGTCATGCTCATGCTGATTCGCGCGGTGCCCGTATATGTTGCGCTATCGCTCGACAAACGCAAGAATCCGCTGTCATCGCATCACCGCGTCACCGTAGCCCTGTATTGCACGACCGCGCTGCCGATCATCGTCGCCGTCACGTCGCTGGCGGTGAAGGTCGGCACCATGCAGAGCGACACCGCGTCGACGCTGGTCGCAGCCGGCGCGATTACGGTGTTCCTGATGCCGCTGCTCGGCTCGATCACGTATCAGGTGGCCGACATACACCCCGTCACCGCGGTTCGGGAGATTGCGCACACGCCATCCGATTGGCGGACGATCGTACGCGAACATGCGCAGGTACGTGCGCTGCTGCACCATCAGGACCGGCTCAAGCGTATGGCGGAGACGTTGAAATCGCTGGAAAAGCAGGAGGGGCTGAACGGTTTGGACAGCCGTCGCGCCGAACTTGTGGAACGTGCGCGCCTCGAAATCGACCGCCAACTCAAGGAACTCGGCCTCGACCCGCAGCTCACCACCCAACTCCCTCACAACTACCGCTACCCGAAGAACTGAGAGGGCTTCGGAGGGGCGCTACTCCACGGACTTGAGGGAGCTGATGGGGTCGATGCGGTCGAGGACGGGGTTGACGAACAGCTGCACGAGCAGCGCGAAGGCCATGGTCGCCACGGCCGCGATCACGTAGCTCAGCGGCTTGACCTCCACCTCGAAATACAACGAGGGCATGTTGAGCGCCATCGTCAGCATGCCGCCGACGAGTCGGCCGAGCGGCAGGCCCAGTATCACACCCATGACGGTGAGGATCATCATCTCACGGTTCACGTAATGGTGCACTTCGCGGTCGAAGAAGCCAAGCACCTTGAGCGTGGCCATCTCGCGCACGCGTTCCGACACGTTCGTATTGGCGAGCGTGAACAGCACCACAAGCGCCAGACCGCCAGCGAGCGCCACGATCAGCGCCACCACCGCGCCCATGAGGTCGAATTTGAAGCTGTCGGCCATGTGCGCGCAGCTTACGGCCTTCATCACCGAACTGTCCTCTTCGAGCGATTCCGCATAGTCGGTTTGCGAGGCGTCGGAGCCGGAAAGCTTGGCGAGCATGGCGTTCCACGTCAGAGCCTCGGAATCCTCGGAACTCTTGGAATTCTTGGTGTTCTTCGCGTCTTTCGAGTCGAAAAGCTTGGCGTAGTAGGTTTCGCTTACATACACATCCGAGCCGATGAGGTTGCGATTCACCGCGCCCACCTTCGCCGTCGCCTGCACGCCGTCGCCGTTGGTCAGTCGCACCTTGGAACCGGCCTTGACGCCCAGCGCGCTTGCCGCCGACTGCGCGACGATCACGCCATCGTCATCGAGTTTCAGCGAACCGGTTTTGCCGACGCCGGACGTGCCCAGTATGCCGGACGAGACCGGCTGCAACGTGACCATTTCGCCCAAATCGGACAGATGCTTTTCCGGCACCGCGACCAGCTGGATGCTTTCGCTGCCGCTGCTGCCGGCCTTGCCGCTGTCACCGTCGCCACTGCCCGCAACCGTCAAATCGCCCGACTCTATGCGCACGTCAAGCGATGACGTGACGCGCCCGTCTGACGCGACCTTCGTGCGCATCGCCGACGCGTCCGAATCGTCGGAAACCACCATCAGGTCGTACTGGTAGATGTCGCGGTATTGCTTGATGCCGAGGTCTGCGACGGTGTCGTTGATGGCCAGGCCGCAGACGATCAGCGCGGTGCAGCCGGCCACACCGCCGACCGTCATGATGAGGCGCGATTTGAAGCGGAAGATGTTGCGCGCGGTCACTTTGCCGAGGAAGCCGATGCGATTCCAAACCGGCCGAATCCGTTCCAACAGAATGCGCGAGCCGGCGCGCGGCGCTTTCGGACGCATCAGCGCGGCGGGCGTCTGCCTCATTTCCTGCACACACGCGTAGATGGTGGCGGCGAGCACGCCGACCACGAACAGCGCGATGCCGAGCGAACCGTACAGCCAGTCGTATTCCAGTCGCAGGCCGGGCATCACATACATGCCTTGCAATACGACCAGCAGGAACGCAGGAATGCCAAGGAAGCCGGCGATCAGGCCGAGGCCGCCGCCGATGAGGCAGGCGAGCAACGCGAACAGCAGGTAGCGCGACGCGACCGCCAGCCGCCCGTAGCCGAGCCCCACGTACGTGCCGATGAGCGAGCGGTCCTCTTCGACCATGCGCGCCATGGCGGTCAGGCTCATCATCACGGCCACCAGCAGGAACACAATCGGGAACGCGTTGCCGAGCGATTGGATGGAGTCGAGGTCGGATTTGAGCGCGCTGAACCCGCCGAGCGACTGCCGGTCCTGCACATACCAGCGTACTTGCGGAATGCTGGTTTTCAGCTCGTTTTCCTTGGTTTTCAGCGTTTGTTCGGTACTTGCCTTCTGCTCGTTCAATTGCGATTGCGCCTGGTCGAGCTGCTGCTTGGCTTGCGTCAGTTCGGGACTAGCGGCGATGATGGTTTCACGCATTGTTTCACGCGTGGTTTCGTCAAGTTGGGGGGTAGTTGCACCTGCGGCCGCCGCCGCACCTGCGTTCGCGCCGTTTGCCGCAGCTCCCGCAGCTGCCGCGCTTGCCTGCATGTCGACAATCTGGTCGACCTGCTGGTTGAATTGCTGCCGATTCGCGTCGATTTGCGACTGCGCGTCCGCGAACTTCTTGTCGGCTTCCGCACGCGCGTCGACGATCTTCTTGTTGCCCGCACCGAGCAGTTCCTGCCGACGGGCCTTCTGGCGGTCGGTTTTCACGGTGCCGTCGATGCGGTCGGTCACCTGCTTGACGGTGTTTTCGTACGATTCGTCGAACGTGCTTTCGGCGGCCGTGCCCTTGACGAGCAGCGTGGCGGACGTGTAGAGGGTGCCGGTCACGCCATCGGACGGCGCGAAGAACGTGTAGTCGGTGGTGGCGGTGGAACGGAACGAGGTCATGGCGGAGTAGCCGTCCGGGTTGCTCAGGTTCTGCGGATCGAGCACCACGCCCACAATGGTGAGCTTGGTCGGGAAGCTCGGCGCCTCGTCCGTGCCGTTCGTTTCATTCGTGCCGTCCGCACCGTTCGTATCGTTCGTATCGGAAGTATCGGAGGAAGCCGATTCGGGGGTTACGGTGAGGCGG